>MDTB01043017.1_pt1 | contig 10143 bp, 9 predicted proteins | sample 811161 | NCBI WGS metagenome assembly MDTB01 (sample SAMN05326650, study PRJNA326480) | marine metagenome | isolation source: seawater | place: Mediterranean Sea | collected 2009
ATGAAGTTAGAAATATTAATGCCATCAAATTTAAATGAGTGCACTTTAGAACAGTATCAAAAATTTGTTAAAATTGATACCGAAGAAAATAGAGGTACTCCTTTTCATTTACAAAAATTAGTAGAAATATTTTGTAATATTGATTTAAAAGATATAGCAAATATTAAAATGAAAAGTTTAATTGATGTAACAGACCATATTAGTGGTTTATTTGGTCAAGAACATAAATTTATCCAATTTTTTAAAATGGATGGTAAAGAATATGGTTTTATACCATTACTTGATGAGATTTCTTTTGGCGAATATATAGATTTGGATGAAAATATGGCAGATTGGAAAAATATGCATAAAGCAATGGCTGTTTTATTTCGACCAATAACAGACAAAAAGGAGGATAGATACGACATAGAAGATTACAAAGGGATAGAAAACGCAAATAATTATCTTAAAATGCCATTAGATGTGGTTTTTGGAGCATTTGTTTTTTTTTATCATTTAAGCAACGAGTTACTGATAACTACCCTGAATTATTTGGAGAAAACGAAGGAATTGGACTCGGAGCAGGAAACAATTTTGCGAGAAAATGGGGATGGTATCAGAGCATCTATGCACTCTCTCAAGGAGATGTTACAAAATATGAGGATATCACTAAATTAAAAATGCATCAATGTTTACTTATGTTGGCATTTATGAAAGAGAAAAATGAAATTGAAAAAAAATTAATCAAAAAAAATGAGTACTAGAGGAGTAAGAGCATTTTATGATTTAACTACAAAAATAAAAGACACATTGTTAGCAGATGAAAATGTTAATAGTGTTACTTTAGGCGATATTACAGATATTGATTTAAACAAACAAACAATTTTTCCTTTATCGCATATTATAGTAAATAATGCAACTTACGCAACAAATATTTGGACAATGAATTTGTCTTTGTTTTGTATGGATTTAGTTGATACGCAAAAAAAAGAAGAAAATAAAACAAAAGAGGATTATTTTACAGGTAATAACAATGAGCAGGACGTTTTAAACACTCAATTAGCTGTGGTAAATTTATTATTATCACAATTATCAAGAGGTACTATATTTTCAGATAATTATCAATTGGTTGGAAATCCAAGTTGTGAGCCGTTTACTGATAGATTTGAGAATTTATTAGCAGGATGGGTATGCACATTTGATGTACAAATTAAAAACGATATTAATATATGCAGTTAAATAATTTACATAGAACACTCAAGGAATTTGGTAATTATGTTGTTCAACAATCAAGAACAAGATTAACAAAAGCAAAAAAAGGTGGAAGTAGTTTATATAAAAAAGTGAATTTTGAAATTGACCCACAAACAGCTAGTATTTTGGTTAAATTTCCTTTTTTACAAGATGTAGATTATGCAAAATTTGTAGACCAAGGTGTGAAGGGTAAAAACCCAAGTAAAATATCTCCAAATGCAAAAATAAAAGGACAACAAGCGCCAATGTCACCATATAAATTTGGTAGTGGAACAAGGAGAGGAACATTTAAAAAATTTTCAACCATAATGGCGCAATTTGCCAAAAAGAAAAATATTAGGTTTAGAGATGAAAAAGGAAGATTTAAAGCAGGTGGTTATAAAAGTATGGGTTATATAATTGCTGGTAATATTTACAATAGAGGATTAGCGCCGACTTTCTTTTTTAGTAAATCTTTTGAAACAGGTGTAGATAAATTTCAAGAAAGGTTTTTTCTTTCGTTTTTACAAGATATAGATGATAATTTAGAATTATGAGTACGAAAATAAATTCAAGAAGTCCATTTTATCTTACTGCAAGTGAGCCAACAGATACTTTATCAGAATATACTTGTCAAGATGCATCCGGTATTGTAGGTACCACAGCATTGCAAGGTATGCAAGTCTCTGCTGAGGGAACAATCACAGACCCTCGTATTATGAATGGTGGAATAATTGAAACAAGGTCTGTTACTCAGTTTAGTACAAATAGCACAGGCTCAACCATAACTAATCAATCAGTTGACTATGGTATTAGAGTTCCGTCAAATTATACTAATCATAATCAAATAATCACTTGTAACGCAAAAGCCGACCAACCAGATGTAACAGAAAATTCTTGTAATACATCAACGAGTAAAGCGACATTCTCCGGTCCAATACCAAATATTACTAATTTGACAGATGACACAGCACAAACAATATCGTTAGGAAGTTTTTTCTCTAATGGCTCAAGCGGTGCAATTACAACTTATGAAATAATCCCAAGAGATTTACACGACAAAATAATTATATCTTTAAGTGGAAGTGGCGCTGCTCAAACATTATCATTAAGAAATAGTGGTGGTAGCGGAACATTAAGTGCAAGAGTGGTGGCAAGTAATAGTTTAGATGGATGCGTTACTACCTCTGACACTTTCACAATCGGTTTAAGCACTCCAAAAAGTTTGCATTGTACAACATCAAATTCAACAACAGATGCGGTAAATGCTTCTTATCCATTTGCACTTATACCGGCGACAGGAGTATTAGCAACACCACCTTCAGCCAACATTGGAGATTTTGTAGAATATAGACAAACAAGTGGTGGCTCTCCTATAACCACAGTCGGAACACATACAGGAGCAAATCAAACAGTTAACTTCTTTGCTGTTTTCACAGTACCAAATGGTTATAGTAATGCAGGTTCCACATTAGAATGTGCAATAAGTGCTGAACAACAAGGCACAGTATTACGAGCTTTTGCTTGTGGAGACATTGGTGTAGCAGGATTTGAGGTAACAAGCGATGGAGATATTTTACAAGCAAATGCTGTGGTTAGATATCAAGGAACTAATTTAACTTTTAGTAACGTTAGAACAGATACAGACGCAGGTAAATTCGATGCAAATAATGGAAGTAGTAAAGTTGATGTTGATGTTAAATTTGATTTTACCATACCTAGTGGTTTTAGCGATAGCACAAGCACAAAGACTTGTACATCGACAGTTCCTCAAGCACCGAAAGCAAATGTATGTGCGAGTATAGACCAATCAGATATTAGTAATAGATATCTTTTATCAAGAAGCGGATTTACAAATAAAGACGATTTTTGTAATGGGTCAGCCGGATACGAAACGGATGTAATAGTTTATATGACAGATGGTTTAAATTTAGGAAGTCGTGTATGTTTTGATGGACATCCATTTGATGAAGGCAATAACAAATTTTGGGGAGTAAAACAAGGTAGCACAGGATTTGTAGGTCAAGGTGCAGGAACTTTTGATGTAATAAAAATAAATAATGATGGAATAATTGTAGCGCAAGAAAACCATAATTGCGGTAATACGGTTAAAAATCCAGATGATATAGTTTTCTAAAATGGGGTTATTAAAATCAGCAGAGTTAAAAATATATGTATACGATGGCACATCGGGTAGTCATAGTTCAGATAATTTAATATATACTTTATCAAAAGAACGTATAAGTTCTCAAACCAATATTATTTTCGAAATATCGGATTTAATTAGAGATTATATCACTCATAATTTCAATAATGATTATTTATGTACCTCACGATGGGTTACTACAGATTTAACATTAATAGATGTCGATACAGGTGTCCAATATGTAACTGGTGGAAATACTGTTACACATCATTTATTAATGGATGGATATGGTTATTACGAAGATGAAATTAATCCACAACTATCAACCAATGCGCTTATAACAAGTAACAATATTTATATACCAGAAAACACAGCAGGAAAATTACCAATTTTTGCAGAGGGAGTTGGCAAAGTGATTATTGATAGCGCAACTACACAAATTACAGATAGTGGAGACAGCAGTCAAAAAATACAATATATTACTATACCACAAAATTCATCAACCATACAGGTTTTTGACACTGATGATACAACGGTCTTAAAAACAATAACTGTTAATAATATATGCGAAACAAAATATACGCCATTTAAAGTTACCTTCGTAAATAAATATGGTGCATATCAAGATGTCTTTTTTTTCAAAAGAACAACTGAAACTTTTAACATTACAGATGAGATGCACAAAACAAACAATATAGAAGTATCCACTATTACATATGCAACAAATAAACCGCAAAGGCAAAGATATAATGTAAACGCACAAACTACAATATCTATGAATACAGGATTTATAAAAGAAGATGCCAAGGAAACTATAGAAGAATTGTTTTTATCAGAAGATGTTTATATACGTTTTGACAATAAAACATTACCGATAACACCAAAAAGCAAAGAATTTATACATAAAACTTCGTTAAACGATAAATTAATCAACTATACTGTTTTATTTGATTTTGCATTTAATAAAATAAACAATGTTAGGTAATGGTTCATTTACAATTATTTTTAGGTAGCGAACAAGTAGAACTACACGATAATGAATCCATAGTATTAACATTATCTTTACAAGATGTTAAAGACATAAAAAAAATCTATACCGATTACAGCAGAACTTTTAATGTTCCAGCTAGTAAAATAAACAATAAAATTTTTAAACATTTTTATAATCCAAATATTCGTGGCTTTGATGTTAGAGAAAAAAAATCAGCATCACTATTTGCAAATTATAAACCATTTAAAGATGGATTTATAAGATTAGAATCTGTGCAAATGCACAATAATAAACCAAAAAACTATCGTATTACATTCTTTGGTAGTTTAATTACATTTGAAAATAAAATTGGCGATGCGGAATTAAAAGAGTTAAGTTTATTAGGATTTTCTATTAATTATTCGCCAACAAATATTTTAGCAGGATTACAAAATGGTACTAGTATTACAGTTGGTGGTACACAAATAGATGATGGTCTTTTATATCCATTAATTAGTGCAAAAGATAGATGGATTTATAACAGCGCTGACAATACAGCTAGTTCCACTAATATACATTATGGAAGCAATAGTAAAGGAATATTTGTTGAACAACTAAAACCAGCTATAAGAATACACGCAATTATAAAAGCTATAGAGAAAAAATACAATATTACATTTAGTGAGGATTTTTTTTCAAATACAAACACACCATATTACAATTTATACTTATGGTTAAACAAACAAAAAGGCGTTTTAAAAAACAATGATGAAACAAGACCACCATCTTTACAATATTCTCCGTGGCAAGATATAAAAGGACAAGACGATATAGCAAAAGGTTTTTATGGAGGTGGAGCAACCACATTTTTTGCTGAATATAGAAACCAAGGTAGTTATTCTGGTAATAGATATTTGGTTGTAGACATAGAAGCGCCATTAAATAAAAATTTTACATTTAAAATAGAACATTTAAATGGAGATGGTATTTTATTAGAACAAGATTTAGTTGGAACAGGAAATACAGAAAAAATTATAAAATTATCTGATGGACAAATATTAAAAAAACCATACAATCCTTGGGATTTTAGCGGTAGTGTTTATCATTTTACAATAAGTGGAGCACAGGATGCTACTATAAAAGTTACTATAAGTGTTTTTATTGCACAAAGATATCCATCTAATGTACCATTAAATCAAATACGAGCAACATCTTTTTTTAATGTTAATACCACAAGTAGTTATTTTACCTCACCACTTTTAGAAATGCCGAAAATTAAAATAATGGATTTTTTAACAGGTTTATTTAAAATGTTTAACCTTACTGCAACTTTTGTGAATGATGTTATAAAAGTCCAGACCTTGGATGAATTTTATAGTACAAGTACAACTACATACGATATAACAAAATTTTTAGACAAAACTAATTCTGAAGTTTCAATAGCGTTACCATACAAAAACATTTCTTTTTCTTTCAAAGGTAGAGATAGTTTTTTTTCTGCTTTTCACGAACAAATAAACCAAATTGGTTGGGGTAGTTTAATACAAGAAACAAAATTGTCGGCAAGCGCAGATGATTATCAAATACAATTACCATTTGAACATCACAAATTTGAAAGATTGGTTGATACAAATACCACAAATAATACATCTGTACAATGGGGATGGTCTGTTAATCAAGACCAAGAGGAATATGTCGGACAACCATTATTATTTTATCCGCATAAAATTACAAGCGGAGATGCTATTTCTGTGATGGAAACAGTAGGCGGTACTCATCATAGTGTTAACAATTATTATATACCATCTAATACAATTGACCCAACAGACAACACAAAACAAAGTATCCATTTTGGTGCAGAAAAAAACGAATATGTTGCCACACAAACCAATAATATATCATTGTATGAAACTTACTATAAATCATATATAGAAGAAACATTGGATGAGAGTAGAAGGTTATTTAAATTTGTTGCTTATTTACCACAAAGTATTATTTATAATATAAAATTAAATGATAAAATAATAATATTTACCACATTATTTAAAATAAATAAATTAACAACAGATTTTCAAAACAATAGAACAACATTAGAGTTAATAAACGAGTTGGAAGATTTTAATGTTTCACAAAATGTTGTTTTATCAGATTTATCCAAAAGTATTGATACAAATATTATTACAGTTGATAGTACATTAATAACAGCAGACAATACAAAAAGACTTTATGACGATTAAAATTATACTTGAAATGTTAGAGATAAATAAAAAAATGAAGACCAAAAGTCGTTATATTGGTATGGCTCTTGGAGATAATAAATATCCACAAACTTATAGAGAAGCAATAAAATTATTTAGAAGGCATTTATGGCGACAAGAAAAGAAATAGAATTAGAAATAAAATTAGACAAAGCACAAAAGTCACTTGATGCGGTAAAAGAGGAATTGTTTGATATAAATGATAACTTAACAGATGTTGGCAAAAAAGGTACAAAAGCATTTAAAAATGTAGAAAATCAAATCGAAAGCTCTACAAAAACTACAAGTGGATTACTTAAAGGTCTTACATCAATAGGAAGTTTATTTAAAGCATCTGGAGTCTTTTTTGTTGCACAAAAAATATTTGATGGTTTATCCGAAGCATTTATGAATAATCAAGTATTTATAGATGGTTTTGCGGTTGCAGGAAAAATGGCAACCAAAGTTATTGGAGATTTTACAAATTTTGTATTTAATAATTTTGGTACTGTCTCTGATTTTTTCAAAAGTGTTTTTGAGGACCCAAAAGGTATGATAGATAATTTGGTACAAGGTATCAAAGACAATTTATTAGAAAGGCTTAATTCAGCTATTGAAATGTTTGGTTTATTAGGTAGTGCTATTAAAAAATTGTTTGCTAGAGATTTTGAGGGTGCTATGGCTGATGCAAAAGAAGCAGGAAAAGAATTTGTTGATGTAATGACAGGAGTGGATGGAACAACAGATAAAGTTGCCGAAGCGGTTACTAAAACAGCAAAAGCGGTTGTTGATTATACCACCAACACTTATAAAGCCGCTAAAGCAACTGTTGAATTAAACAAGGAAGCGGAATTGTTAGAAGCAGTAAATCAAGGCTTAATTGAAAGTTATGATGTACAAGCTGAAAGGCAAAGACAATTGAGAGATGACGAATCTTTATCCATAGAAGATAGGATAAAAGCAAACAACAAATTAGGCGAAATTTTAGACAAACAAGCCGAAGATATGTTGGCAAACGCCACAAAGGTTAGAGATGCAAGATTGGCTGAATTTAATTTAGATAAAACAAATCAAGAGGCAAAATTAGCATTAATACAAGCTGAAAACGAATTAGATGCTGTACAAGCAAGAGTAACAGGATTTAGGTCTGAACAATTAGTAAACCAAAACAGCTTACTAAAAGAGCAAAAAGAAATAATGCAAGAGCTAAATATGATTGGCGCTGATGAGTTTGAAACAGCTAAAGTGGAATCAGAAGCAAAATTGGCACAGCAAATTGATATAATAAATAGAGAAGTGCAAAATGAAGATTTGCGTAATGAGTTAATTCGTAGGGCAAGACAAGCTCACGCCGATAGAATGTTGATAATTGAACAAAATGAAAGAGACGAGAGATTTAATGAGGCAAAAAGGTTATTTTCTGAATTAGAACAAGCGAGTCAATTGTTTGGTAAAAAAGGTCGTGCTTTCGCCATTGCGTCAATTGTAACAGAACAAGTACAAGCTATTAGTAAAATAGTCTCCAATATAAGCGCCGCGAATGCCAAGGCAGTTGCCGCTTCTCCACTTACTGGTGGTATGCCATTTGTAGCATTAAACACAATTCGTGGTGGTATAGAAATAGCAGCCTCATTATCACAAGCAAAAAAATCTATTTCGGCAATTAGAGCACAAAATAAAAATCCACAGCAAGCCAATATCAAAGCAGGAGGTGGCGGAGGTAGTGTTAGTAATGTGGCGCAACCAAATGTGGATTCTCAAGTACCAGCATTTAATGTAGTTGGAGCTTCTCCTGTAAATCAATTAGCCGAAAGTATGAACAATCAACAAAAACAGCCAATAAAAGCTTTTGTAGTCAGTAATGATGTTACCTCTGCTCAAGCATTAGATAGAAATATAATAGAAACAGCAAGTATAGGATAATATGAAAATAGTAGAATTAATTTTAGATGAAAATGAAGCATATAATGGAATAGATGCCATTAGTATTGTAGAAAATCCAGCAATAGAGGAAGAGTTTGTTGCGTTAAAAAAACAAAAAAAAATACAATTTGCAGAGGTAAACAAGGAAAAAAGATTGTTGTTAGGTGCTTTATTAACACCAAATAAACCTATTTATCGCAGACAAGAAGGAGAAGAATATTATATTTATTTCTCTCGTGATACTGTGCGTTTAGCATCACAAATGTATTTAAAAGGTGGTCACCAAAATAAAACCACTATTGAACATAAATTACCATTACAAGGATTAACACTTGTAGAAAGTTGGATTGTAGAGGACAAAGTAAACGATAAAAGTGTTTTGTACAATATGGATGTTCCTATTGGTACTTGGATGGGTACTATAAAAGTAGATAATGAAAATATTTGGAATGATTATGTAAAAACAGGATTAGTAAAAGGATTTTCTATAGAGGGTTATTTTGCTGACAAAGCGGAATCTCCGCAAGATAAAGGAATCAAGGATAATTTCAAACAAATGTTGGCAATTGAGGAAGAAGAAGCAAAACATTTATTAAAAGAAATAAATAATATAATAAAACCAGATAAAAGATATAAAGAGGGTAGAACAATTATAATGGAATCATACTCTGATTATCCAACCTCTGTTAAAAACAATGCTAAACGAGGATTAAAATTAAACGAAAAAGTTAATAACAAATGCGCCACACAAGTTGGCAAGGTTAGAGCACAGCAATTGGCACAAGGAAAACCTGTTTCAGAACAAACAATAAAAAGAATGTTTAGTTATTTGTCTCGTGCAGAAGTTTATTATGACCAAGGAGGTCCAGAGGATTGTGGTTATATAAGTTATTTACTTTGGGGTGGTAAATCAGCAAAAAGTTGGGCAGAAAGAAAAATTAGAAAATTTGAGGGTGTATCTGAAAAATTTAATTTATCAACCATACGAGTAAATGATGAATTTGCTATTATAGATGATAGATTGGCTTATCCAGATGAGGGAAAAGCAACCGATATGGCAAAAGATTTAGGATGCGAAGGAACACATCAACACGAGGTAGATGGCGAGATTTGGTTTATGCCTTGTGAAGAACATAGTCAATCTACAGAATTAAAAAAACCCTGTTGGGATGGATACGAAATGATTGGTTTCAAAATGAAAAATGGAAGGAAAGTTCCAAATTGTGTACCACAATCCTAATAAATAATATATATATGAGTAAAAATAAAAAATATATACATAGAAATGAGCCAGTACCACAAGATGGCAGAAGAGCCTGTTTATGCAGAGATGGTCACACATATAGCAGAAAATGTTGTGGTGGGGATTATTTTAATCAAGGTATTGGAAATATAACAGGAGATGCAAGTTGAAAATGCAAATTTTTTAAACAACAACGTTAAATAATTAATATGAAAACAGCAAGTGAAATTTTATCAGCAATCACTGATGCTATAGGCGTTAGTGCAACAGATATTAAATTGGCAGAAATGAAACTTGCCAATGGAACATTATTAGAAGCAGAGGAATTTGCTAAAGGTAATGAAATCTTCATTAAAACAGAAGATGAGAAAGTTCCACTCCCAGAAGGTTTATATGAACTTGAAGATGGAAA
>MDTB01081992.1_pt1 | contig 10143 bp, 2 predicted proteins | sample 811161 | NCBI WGS metagenome assembly MDTB01 (sample SAMN05326650, study PRJNA326480) | marine metagenome | isolation source: seawater | place: Mediterranean Sea | collected 2009
GGTACTGGTAAGACCAGAGAGGTCTCCTCTCTGGTAAGACATATAAGACTTATTATTATTAGATTTTTTTTTATTTATCATCATTTATAATATCTTTATTCAAAATAATATACCATGTATCGTATCACATACAAGAAAATACATTTTTTAAAAACGAATTTATTGATAGTAAACTCCTTTAACCCTGTTTACGCCGTTGTCTATTATATGTTCTTCTACAAATATGGATGAGAACAATATCGCAGTAGCTTTAGAAGCAAAAGACAATGCGCCTAACAATGAAATCGAATTGGTAAACAATCCTATGCAAGCAACACAGCCAAAAGTCAAGCAGGTGAATCTCCAGAATTTTGAAAAGTTAGAAAGAGGTGACTTAGGCCGCAAAGCAAAAGCAAAAAGCGGATCATCTACTGCTCTCATTGGCAAAATTTGTGCTGCTTTATGCTGCATACTGGGTTTAGCGCTTGTGGTTTTCTTATTATTAGGATTTACGAAGTCACCTGCAAAAATAAATGCTGGAAATGATGAGACTAAAGATAATACATCCACGTACATATATTCGCCATCACCATATAGTGGTATAAACCCTCCTTTGGCTCCCACTCCCAGTTACGATGGAGCTACTGCGCCATCTCCAAATGGCGGACCATCCCCAGCGCCGGTTATTCCACCATCTTCAAATTTAGACGCAGCTGCCCAGAAAACTGTTGCTGGTAAAATTAAAATGGAAGGTTTAACAACGGCTGACATGCAAGACAGTGGAAATGCTATGGCTTTAAAAGAAACATTTGCATCGTTTGTTTCACAAAATAGCAATTCTCCTTTAGAAGTTAATTCTATCTCAATAACTAGTATATTGGCAAACAGCGGAGGCACTGGTATAGAAGTTACGCTTGAAATTACTACAACACTATTGAATACAATGTCAACGACAGCTGCCTGCTTTCAAAATTTAAAATCAAATACATATGCAAAAAATAATTTTATGACAATATTGAATGCAAATATGTTATCAAATCAATTAAGTACTTCTTCTTCTTCGTCAGATACGATGCCAGAAGATAAATCCTTCCCAAATGCTACTGGTAGTGTGCATGGTGCTATTACATTAACGTTGACAGATCCAAATGCGACTGTTTCATTAGATGATCTGACAAATGCTATAGCATCCAATTTAACAAATAGCGTCGGCAGCAGCCGTAGACGCCGCCTATTATTCGCTTCTATTTTTAAAAAGCAAATTAAAATTGTTAATACACTTGCTATCGCAGCGGCAAGAACAGTACAATTTTACATCGCATCTGTTCCAATTTTATCTTTACGGACGGTAAAATCGGCATTGGTATCAGTAATAAAGTCTCCAACATTTGCAACATCATCTATACCAAATGTAAAAGGAGTCTCTTTAAAAACTATGCCGATCGCTACCACGACAAATGCAGCAAGTGAAGCTGTTAAAGGTGGATTATCGGAAGTGATAGGAAGTTCGTCGGCAAGTGCAATCGATTCAGATGCTGTTGTAGACTCCATTATAAATTCGTTGAAATCAAATGGGATAGACGATACGAAAGAAATTTCTAATATTGCAGCATCAGCTGCGGCATCTGTTATGACAGCTGCAACTATTAGCGAAACAAGCTTGCCAGCTACCGATGCAAAATTGAAGCAGATAGGAGAAGAAGCTATAGATATTGCAAAAAAAGCAGAAACAGCGGCATATACGAAAGATAATAAAACCCCACCAGCTAGTGGCGATGCTGATACTCTGAAACATGTTCCTGAAGCAGTTGCAGATTCTGTAGCATTAGCATATAGTAGCGATTCTAACATAACCCCAGAAGAAACGGGGAATGATGTGTTGAAAGCTGTGGAAGGTTCAGTTGCACAATCACCTGAATTATTAGCTACTATCACAGAAGATCAACGAAAAAAAATTGCTGGTTCAAGCGCTTCAAAAGCTGTTGCAAGTGCAGAGACGAACAAAGCATTTGCAGAAACCAATGACAATCCAGATAGCACAAGATTAGCAAAAGTTGGCCAAAAAGCTGCAAAAGCAGCATCTGGAGTTGGGTTATCTGACCAAGATAGTGCAAATATTGGATCAAAGAGCGCGGCAAGCTCTGTGGCTGCACAATTAAGTTCAAGTAAAACTACACATACAAGCCAAGATATTGGAGAAAAAACCAAAGCAGCAGCTGTAGGTGCAACTGTGAATGGCAAACAACCTGCAGATGCGGACAAAGTTGCTGCTCAATCAGCGTCTTCTGCAATTATAAGCAATGGTGGGACTGCAAACGACGCAAAAGAAGCCATACAAGGTGCAGGAGCGGCAGTGCCTGATAACGTTGCTGAAGTAAGTAGCGTCAGTAGTGAGGATCCAACGGTGGATGTAAATGGAAACGATGCAGCGGCAGACAATGCAGTTGCGCACTCAATCATAATGTGTGCAGCTGTGCCAAGCGATTTAAACATACGTATACAAAATTTATGTAATACCCCAGGGGCAGGAGAAAGCATTGTTTACCATTTTACTGCAGAGCAACCAAGTTGGCAAAAACAGTGGATGACCGACATTTACAATAATGTAAATGACTTTGCACATATGTATGCTATATCAACAAGTGCTGGTATACACGTATCATTTATAAAGAAAGATCAAGTAGAATTTGATTTGATAAATCTATTGTCGAAGAGTACAGGCATTAGTTATTCCGGCGATTTAGAGATGAAAACAATGGTAGATATAACCGGTGTTGGAAGTGGAGGGAGCTTTTTCCCAAGTGGATTTACGTCAGTTATCCCTCCATTAAAACAGTTAACAGTCAGATTTAATGACGCTTTGAAAAAGCCGGTAGGGTTGATTATTGGAACTACTATAAGTACCACGGATTCCGCTTGGGTAATAATAGACAACAAGTTTTCCATAAACAATGAGATTGATTTAACGTTAGAAATTACAAAGGCGGACGGAAAATGGGGAACGAGTGGCAAAACTGTTAGTCTGACTGGCAGCACAACCATAATATTTGGTGGTAGTGAATATGCTGTTGCACTGAATACTGATCCTGCAAAACCAAACGCTGTATCGTTATCTATAACAAACGGAGAGGGCTCTGTACCGACGCTCGAAAGTGCAACAAACTCTGTTTTGGGTATGACCGGACTTGATTCTATGTCACTTCCGGATGGGATACCTGGATATAATACGATTAAACAAATACAAATTACAAACTTCCAGATCAACTTTGAAAGTGCCACCGGAGCAGTTAAATTATTAACTGTAATGGCAAAACTGACAGACGATGTAATAATTTTAGACGTGCCACTTTTAAAATTAAGCTCATTATTTTTTGGCGCATCTTTAAATGTGAATACCATCAGTGTTGGATATGATATTCAAGCATTGCTTACCGTCGGCACATTTTTAGAAAATATCCCTGTGTCAGTAAAGAAACAACCAGGCAGTTCGCAAATTGATATGGTATATCCAATACCAAATGATTCTCCAGCCACTTTGCGTGGACTCGCAACTGCTTTTGGAGTGCCAGACGATAAATTTCCTACTTCTTTACCAGGTTTAAGTGCAATTTTAGATACATCATTGGATGAACTTTCAATGAAATGGGGTGGTACAAAAAATAATTTACAAAGCGTAGATGTAAAGTTAACTTACAGTGAAAATGCTGTTACAATTGGCGAGCTTGAGTTAACAGATCCATCGTTAGCACTAAATTTAAAGCGGAATAGTAATAATAATTTTTTGGGCACTTTTTGCATAGCATCATCAACCAGCATAGCATCCAAATCCTGGGACGTTGAAGTGAAATATGGTAATTCCAAATGGACGTTTAATACTGGGTTAGGAACAGTCACTGCAAATGACGTCTTCGATGGAATACCTGGTGGTAACCCTATGTCTTTGCTTTGTTCTGTAGTGTCAAAACTTTGCTCCATGTCGGTCAGCGATTCAAATGCTGGCGCAGTAATAGGCAGTGGGAAGAAACCAACGTTTATGATAGAAGGCATCCCTACTATAGGATCAATAAGTGGACCAAAAATTAAGATTGGATATACAAAAGAATCAACTCCAAAAGTTGTCATGGCGGTTGTGATTCCTCCAAATTCATTTGCAGATCTTTTATCGGAAATGGTTGGTTCACAATTATCGGATGCGTTATTAGGATTCATGATAGTTGAGGAAGCAGGACTGACTGCCGTTCCTGCTGGTAAGCAGCCACCAACCAACTTTGAAATGTCTGGTTTGCCAGCAACTGATTTTGGTGGTGGTACCTGCTTTCTTGCTAAATTTAAAGCAAAGTCAGCTCCAGATAGTACAGTTGGTGAAATGGTCAAATCGTTGTTAGGTACATCTTCTAGCGCTATCCTCAAAGGTTGTTATGGAGCAAGCTTATTTATTATTTCAATCGAACTTCCTGGTACAGTAGACTTAAGCGGAGGAGTGGAATTGCAAAATTTTCAATTGCAACTGGGCATATTACCAGTACCCGTATATGTTGGATTTAGTGCTGATTTAAGCATTCCTATAGACGGACAAACTTTAAATTTTCGAGGCACAATCAAGGCTAAACCACCGGTGGCTGGACTAAGCATGGCATTGACTAATTTGTGGCGAACGCCGTTTGGTATTTCACAAGCCGTCGTTGGTGAATGTAAAATTGGAATGGATTTAACTGCTGTTGCCCCATTTTTAACTGCCGTGGAACTGGCGGGAACAATAATTGTTGGGGTAGATGTTGAAACAAATTGTATACAAACAAGTTCCAACAATGTTGTTGAATATAAACCAAATGCGGATAGTAACAAATGTTTTCGAGGTACAGGTGGCTTTCGAATTGATATGACTACACCTACAGATAATTATTTTCTAATTGATATTTCGGAATTAAAAGTAGGTACTGTTTTTGAAGTTTTTTTGGGATTAGACTCCAGTAGTAAGTAAACTATTAATATTCTTCTACAATATAACTCCTGTAGATGCATATCTCTAACCCCGTTGCTATTTGTGTGTTTAATGTTTATAGTGTTTCCACAGGCGGTTCGAGAGAGTGGTTTTCGGGATCCTGATAAGGATGGTACTGCTTTAAAATTTTCATTTGCTGCACGACAAAATATAAAACCAACTGATCAATTTGATTTAGCTCAAGGGATTGTCATGGATGGCACTGTAAGTATACTAGGATGGATGTGTTCAGCGTATGTAGAGATTTCACAAAACAAAGTAAAATTTGATCTGAAAACCGATCCGTTGACTTTAGGTGGAGTTTTAGCGCTGTATAAAAGTTCTACAGAACAATCAAAAGGCCCAGAATTTTTATTGGAAGCATCCCCAACATTGAATCCTAGTGCCATGGTCTTGAATATACACGGTTATGCCAAACTGCTAGGAATTTGGAGTGCAGAGACAAGTGTTGTTATTGACGGCACTCAGATGACGATGGATTTTGAAACTAGTTTCTTTGGCACAACATTAAGATTATACCTGGCTTCGCAATGGGGAGCAAGAGTGGATGATTACTTTTTTACAGTAAAATTGGTACATGAATGGAGCAAGACAAACCTAATTAATGCAATTAAAGACTTTATGAATGTCGCTGGAAAAGCTATGGGTTCGGCTCAAGATGCTTTAGATTCAGCAGATAAAAAGTTGGAAGAAGCAAAAGCAAAAACTTGTGAAGCTATTAATAAGCATTGCCCAAAAATTAAAGGTAGTTGTGGTTGGTTTGCTTTTATTTGTAAAGCATGGAATTGGATAGCCGACAAAGCATGCGATGCCGCATGCGCAGTAGCAAAAGGTGTGTTGTCTATGGCCCAGGGAGTCCTTCGATTTGCAAGTGCAACGCTTGAAGTGATTAAACGTGTTGCAGAGTTTGTAGTAGATTTCTTAACTAAAATTCTAGAGGCAGTCATGCCAGTCAATAAATTAAAAATTTCGTTCGAAGGAAATGCCGACTTATCATTCAAAAGGCCTACTTCTCTGGAAGTTGAAATTGCATTAGAAGTCATAGATTATTATGCCACTGTTAAAAACCTTCCAAGTATAAATGCTGTATATTTTCCAGAGTTTAAAATTCATTTTGCAATGGACTTTACCAATCTTCTAAAAGCATTTACAAATATGGCTCGAAGTGTTGTTAAAAGGATGATGGGTAGTGGATCGGGCAATTCGGAAAAATCTGAGCAAGGAAAAAAATTTGTTGATTATGTTGATAAAAAGCAAAATAGACCGCCAGATGTTATGAAGAAAGATAAAACACCTGGAGCATGTACTTTTGCCCCTAATACTATTGGACCGAATAGCCCAGGAAGAAACCCGGCATCTGGAAAATGTGGAGAATTTTCAGATTGTGCACATTATTGGGGATGGAAATCAAAGAAATTATCATGTGGAACAAAACCTGCAGGAGCAAAATGCAAGCGAGCATCCGAATGTCAATCGTGGCTTTGTATTGATGATCCAAATGACAAAGAGAAAAATTGCTTAAGCAAAGCTTCTGCTAATAGAACCCTTTTAGAAAATGAGGAAGATATTGAAGCTGGGGATTGTTTAAAAGGCGTTTGCGCTGCTCCATTTAAGCAATGTCCAAAACTTACTGATAGGAAATTTGATCTAGTATGCTACATGCCAAATTGGGCTCAATACCGGCATCCAAATCAAATTCGTGAAAAAGATCGAAGATACAGTTGGAGACCTTTTTTAGTTCCTGAACGAATTGATCCATGCGTATGCACCCATTATTTGTATTCATTTGCTCGAATAGGTGTACCGGTCCGTCATACTGGTGTGTATGCCAATGCTACAGCAGATCAACCAGGTAATTATTGGAAAACAGTTCCAAGCGAATTAAGTGATTATACAATCGACGAGTATGAGAGTATTCCAGGTACATTGTCGGGGATGTACGATCATGGTGATGGAGAGGGTGAAAAATATACTTCCGGATTGATAAAAAATAAGAAAGGAAAATTAGTAAAGCCAGAGGCATGGTTTAACGAAGGCGGTTGGAATATGATGCATCGTTTCAATAGGCATATCAAGAAGTTAAATCCCCAAGCTAAAACTTTATTGAGTTTAGGAGGTTGGGATGAAGAATTTACGCAAGCAATTGGTTTAATTGCTAGAGAAATAAATGGATGTAACACAACAAAACCGTTACGATCGGAATTTCCGAATCTGCCTTATAATTTTCCTGACCCAGTATCTGATGCAGAAAGAATCAAAATAGTAGATTGTAGTCAAAATCCTTCCACACCATCGCGTTCCGCTTTTGTTGAACATTTACATGGAATGTGTTGTAAATATGGATTTGACGGAGCGGATATAGATTGGGAATATCCTGCAAAAGTTGGTTGGGTTTCTAGAGAAGCACCTTGGATTGGAAGCCCATATGATAGGAAAGGTTTAACGACGTTAATGAAGGATATACGCACATATTTTGATGAAAATCCATGCCCTAATAATGAAGCTAGCTCCCCATTTTCAAGAAATAGATATTTAATCATAACCAGTGCAGTTACTCCTGCGGAAGAGCGTATTAAAGCAGGGTATGAGCAAAAAGAGCTAGGCAAATATGAAGAATTTATCGGGATTATGTCTTACGACTTTCACGGTGCTTGGGATAAAGAAACATCTCCACAAGCACCCTTGTATCTAAAAGAATTTAATTCAGAAACTAATAATTGGGAAGACACTCCATTAAGAAACAGCGATGGCACCGTCAAAACAGATGACGATGGCAATACCATATACGACCAATTTACCATACAACGCGGCAATAGCTGGTGGAACAGTCCAGATGGTGATGGTGCAATGGATGGCTTAAACGTACAACAAACATATACCGGCTTTAGCACATATGGACGTGGATGGACTTTGCCATATGAAATCACCTCTATTGATCAAGTAAAGTATGGATTAAAAACTAAATGCAATGATGACTATTGGACAAACTTGGGCCAAAATAAACCTAGTTGTTGTAATGATACAAAATCATGTAATGCAAATAAAGCCCGTTCAGTGACAAAAGAAGATGGCTGTACAACGTTACCAGATTTGTGGGAGGAGCAAGAAGGTGTCTGGGATAGTAGTATGGCATTTAGAAGGTACGATCCAGGTACTGTGACTGCCATTGCAGCATACAAAGATCAATTTATTTCTTACGATACTTGGGAAACTTTGGCTATAAAGGCAGTATGGATGAGGGATGAATACTTGAAGTACGACAAATATGGCAATGAGAAACGAAGAGGACAAACAGGCCGGTTCGGTGGTGGCATTGTGTGGTCTATCGATACTGATGATTTCAATAACGGAATGCCGCATCATTGGGCCATTGCATGTTATCTAGAAAGTAACTATTATTTAAGCCAACATCCTAATTGCAAATGCGAATTTTGGAAAAATTGGGCACCACCTTTGCCAGGCGCCCCAGCTGATATTTTAACGAAATTCGAAATTATGCCAAACGAAACTGTAGTCAATGAGCGAAGACGGTTAGGTGAAAAAGATAAATTTCCTGATCCGCATCCTCGCTATGAACATAGTGGAGATCATAATATAGCCGCATATAATATTTTAAGCGAAGAACGGTTTAAGAAACATGAAAAAGAAGCACAAGAGATTCGCGAGAAAAGACATATGAGTAGACATGGCCGAAGACTTACTGGAGAAGGCGTACCAGATGGAAACACGTTTGAATGTTCTGCTGATATCTCGGATCATGAACTGTTTCCAATTATGCCGTATTATGATAATTGTAATGCCGATGCCGTTCGTGGTGACAATTGTCCTGCTCCTAATGGTATTCTAAATGGAAAAGAGGAAAAAATTTACAATAAAACAACGGGTGAGCTTATTGGAACCATTCCAGCAGAAACAACAGTGTTGCATTCAGATACGCGAGAAGGAAATGACTTCTGCAAAATGTTGTACAGACGCACATATTACTTTATGGATGGATGTTACAACTTAGTCAACGCATCAGAACTTTTTTATTTGGAAGACAAAATAGCAAACAAATTGCGAGTCGGTGTTTGGAATGGCAGTTTGTACCATATGGAAATTGCAGAGACTACACCCAATGCGACTGATTACGACTGTTCAGCATCAATACCTGCTATGCCACCAGCTACCGCGGATGTTGATGACTGTTATGGGGGAACAAATACAACTTGTAGTGTTGGCGAAGATTGTTTTGGGACTACTTACATCCCAAATGTCACTTCGGTAGATAATTCTGCAACTTGTGGTAATCAATGCCCTAGAAGATTTACTCGTAGATGGAGTGTGTCAGATTTATGTGGCAACACAAGAACCTATACTCGAAAAATTTATGTATGTGACGGTGGAAATTGCGATCATGATAATATTGATTCACAAGTTGCAGATGGTTCGGTATACAACTGTGATACAAGTAGTGGTGGCGCTGGATATCAAACACCAGCACCAACGACAACCACTGCAGCACCAACCAGTGGATCGTTTGATTGGCCTAGTGGCGCTGGTTGTTGGAATCAAGCACAAAGCACATGCGGAAATGGCAACAATGCCGCCAATGTTTTTTGCAACAATGTGTGCAATGGTGTGGATCCTCAAGCAAATCAAAAAGTATTTTATGATTGTGGTGGGAACAGAGAAAATTGTCCTGTGACGACGACGGCCGGTCCAACGACAACAGCTGCACCAACCAGTGGATCGTTTGATTGGCCTAGTGGCGTTGGTTGTGAGAACCAAGCACAAGAGAAATGTAGCGATAGTGCTAATGACGATAAAATATTTTGCGGAAACGTCTGTAATGGCGTGACTCCACAAGCAAATCAAAAAGCATTTTATGATTGTAGTTTAACTAGAACATATTGCCCAAAAACTGGAACTGTTAGTTGGCCTAGTGGCGTTGGTTGTTGGGATCAAGCAAACAGTGCCGATGTTTGTACAGATGGTGGAAATTATGACAAAATCTTTTGCAACAACATATGCGTCAATGGTCAAGCACCAAATGTTGGCGATACTGTACATTTTGATTGTAGTAGAACTAGAGCGTTATGTCCATAAAATTATTTGACTTGGACCAATTTAAGTTTTAAATAGCATTAATGTAAAAATGCATCATATTATTATGAGATATA
>MDTB01220591.1_pt1 | contig 10143 bp, 7 predicted proteins | sample 811161 | NCBI WGS metagenome assembly MDTB01 (sample SAMN05326650, study PRJNA326480) | marine metagenome | isolation source: seawater | place: Mediterranean Sea | collected 2009
AATAGATCTATTATTATTTTTTTGTGATTTACTATCTTTCAAGATTTTTATAATTGAATTTTTTAAGTTCTTTGTAATTGAAAAATTTAACTTACCTTTAATTTGATTTTTAAAGAAATTTGTATTTTTTCCTATTAGATAACATTTAATAATATTTTTTTTGAACTTAAGTACTTTAAATTTATCTCCTTTTTTTGGAAGACCTCCTAATATCCAATAAATATTTTTTAGACTACAAAGAGCAGATTTTGCGGCTGCAAATGAAGTTGCTTTAGAATCATTTATGAATGTTGTATTGTTCTTTTTAAGAAAAACTTCATATCTATGTGATAAACCTTTAAACGATTTCATCGTCTCAACAAAAGATTTTTCTCTTATTTTTAATAATTTAGAAAATGTATAAATAAAACTCATATTCTCCTCATTGATATTGGAAGTTAAATATTCATTATTAATTCTATGCTTTATTTTTTTATAATCTTTAATTTTGGTTGTGATCAATTTACTTGAAGCTTTATTGTTTATAAATTTTTTTTTTAATTTTTCATTTATTATTGCAAAGTTATTCCTAGTTTGAAGACGAAAAATTTTTAATTTTGAGCTTAAATAATTATTAATACTGCCATGCCAATCTAAATGATCATTAGAGAAATTCAGAAATAAAGCATAGTCAGGTCGAATAAATTGTGAATGAGAAAGTTGAAAAGAAGATGCCTCAATAATTACAAAACTGCTTGTGGAGTTTCTCAAATCTAAAATTGGTGTGCCGATATTTCCACCTATAGAGCACTTAAATTTATTTTTTTTGAGAAGGTGTGCTAATAATTTGCATGTGGTTGATTTACCGTTAGTGCCAGTTACTACAATACTTTTTGATCTTTGATTATTTAAAAAAAATAAATCAATGTCTGTTATAATTTTTTTTTTAAATCTAATTAAATTTTTATTTTTTAGCAAACTTATACCTGGAGACAAAATGATATAATCAACCTGATTTAAAGAATGAATTAAATTTTTTGGTCTATAAGTTTTATAAATAATTTTTTGCCTATCGTCCCAAACTTTAAATTTATTAATATTATTTTTTAAAAAAAATTTTACTACAGATCTTCCTGACAGACCAAGGCCATAAACAAGGAACGACAGTTCTTTGAGTTTTTTAGGTTGGTACATAAACTACCTTAATTTTAATGTTGCTAGTCCAATTAACGCTAAAATAATGGCAATTATCCAAAACCGAATTACGATTGTAGACTCAGCCCACCCTTTTTTTTCAAAATGATGGTGTATAGGTGCCATCATAAAAATTCTTTTACCGGTTAATTTAAATGATACTACTTGAATAATTACAGAAACAGTCTCTAAAACAAATAATCCTCCTATAATAGCAAGGACAATTTCGTGTTTAACAATTATTGCAATAGCGGCTAAAGATCCTCCAAGTGAGAGTGATCCTGTATCTCCCATGAAAATTTTTGCTGGTGGAGCATTATACCAAAGGAAACCTAAACACGCTCCTACAACTGATCCACAAAAAATAGATAGCTCTCCTACATCAGGAATATATTGTATCTTCAAATATTCAGAAAAAATTGTGTTTCCTACAACATATGAAATTAGTGTAAAGGAAAGTGCTACTAACATAACTGGAACTGTTGCTAATCCATCTAATCCATCAGTTAAATTTACAGCATTCGATGCTCCAATAATAACAAATAAACCAAAGGGTATAAAAAATAAACCCATGTGCCATATTAAGTTTTTAAAAAAAGGAAAATAAAGATTATATAAATATTCGTGGTTTGAATATTTTACTAAAATTAATATAGTTATTACACTTATTAAAATTTGACCAAGAAATTTATATCTAGACTTAAGTCCTCTTGAATTTTTAAATCTAATTTTAAGCATATCGTCTAAAAATCCTAAGGCACCTAAAGACAAAGAAACAAAAATTAAAGTCCAAACATAAACATTAGTCAAATCTGCCCACATGAGAGTACTTGATATAATTCCAATAATAATAATTACTCCACCCATAGTTGGGGTACCAGATTTTTTAATAATATGATCTATAGGTCCATCTTGCCTTATAGGTCCGGTTATCATTTTTTCAGAAAATAGTTTGATTAATGGTCCACCTATAATAAATACAACTATTAAGGAAGTAACTACAGACAAGCCAGTTCTAAAAGTAAGGTATTTAAATACGTTTAAAAATGAATATTGATCAATTAAAGAAGTTAATAAATTAAATAACACTTTTCCCTTTTATCATTTTTCTACTAAAATCATTGAGGCCTGTGGCGTTAGATCCCTTAATCATTAAGTAATCATTATTAGATATCATTTGCTCTAAACTGAGGTCTATATCCTCATTATTCTGTAAAATATTTCCTCTTTTATTTTTATTGAGTTGTTTATATGTGAAAATTGTTTTTTTTCCTTTAACGAAAACTTTGTCTATATCAGAATTGTTAATAACTCTAGACAATTGCTCATGGTATTGTTTAGAATTAGAACCTAATTCAAGCATATCACCAAGTATTAAATATTTTTTAAATTTTTCTTTTTTTATCAAACCTAACTTATTGATAGCATTTTTTACAGATAAAGGGTTGGCATTGTAACTTTCGTCGATTAAATTAAATTTCTTTTTATATCTCATTATAAGATATTTTTTTCCTCTCCCCTTCGGTGATTCAAAAGATTTTATTTTATTTTTAATTTTATTAATGTCAATTTTAAGTTCTTTTAAAACTGCTATTGAAGCAAGTACATTGTAAATATTCAAATCTTTAATTTCTAAATATATCATTTTGTTATTAATCTTTATGAAAATTTTTGAGATATTGCCTTTTCTGAAAATTTTCTTAATTAAAACATCTGATTTTTTATGATATCCAAAAGTAGATATCTTTAATTTATATGATTTAGCTTTCTTTGAAAGGTAATTAAAAAATTTATCATCTCTATTAAGAATTATCGTTCCGCCTGCTTTAATGTTTTCAATAATTTCTGATTTAGCCTTTGCAATTCCACGAATATTTTTAAAATTTTCAACATGAGCCTCGCCAATATTTGTTATGACACCTATGTGAGGTTTAATTAACTTCGTTAAATTTTTAATTTCCCCAGCTCTACTCATGCCAACCTCAAAAATTCCAAATTTGTCCTCAAAACTTAGATTAGATAAACTAATTGGAACTCCTAAATGATTATTAAAAGATTTAGATGACGAATGAGTCTTTTCAAAATTTTGCAATAAATTCCTAATTAAATATTTTAAAGATGTTTTACCAGCACTTCCTGTTATTGCTATTATTTTTGCTGAAGAAAGTTCTCTTTTAAGTTTTGCGAAATTTTTTAAAAATGACATCGAATTTTTAACTTTTATTATTTTTTTGTTATTTTTTTTAGAGATTTTAGATGAAATAATACAGCCTGCTCCTTTTTTTAATGCAGTATTAATAAATTTATTACCGTCAGTTTTTTTTCCTTTAATAGCTAAAAATAAATTTCCATTTTTAATCGTTCTTGTATCGATTGATAAACCATTAAAATTTACTGACGTTTTCTTTCTTAAAATTTTATTAAGTATAAATTTGTTTTGTTGATATTTTTGTTTTTTTTTTGTTAATATTTTCCTTTTGATGTTAATTTTTTTAATAATTTTTTTATCTGAAATATTAAATATTTTATTTTTATAGATTTGCTGTTCTTCATGCCCTTTACCTGCGATTAATATTATTTCGTGTGGATCAGCATTTATGATTGCTTTTTTTATAGCCAATGATCGATTTCCAATATTAAAAGATTTATTCTTTAAAATATTTTTTAAAAGTTCTTTTCTGATTTTTTTTGGATCCTCATTTCTTGGATTGTCATCTGTTATATAAATTTTTTTACAATTATCATTGGCAATCTTTGCCATTATCGGCCTCTTAATTTGATCCCTCTCGCCTCCACACCCAAATACTAAAGAAATATTATTACCATAACTATTCTTCAAAAATTCTAGGGTTTTAGATAAAGCGTCAGGTGTATGAGCATAATCTATGAAAACTTTCACGTTGTTTGGATACTTTTTTACTAACTCAAGTCTTCCGCTTGTATTTTTAAGTTTTTTTATTGCTTTAAATATTAATTTCTCTTTTAAACCACATAATTTAATAGCCTCTATCGCCATGACTAAATTTTTAATTTTAAAATCTCTATCAAATTTTGATGAAATATTTTTAATTTTTTCTAAATTATTATTTATATCTAAAATTCTTAAATTTTTCTTTTTCGCAATTTGTTTTAATAATTTAAATGATGAAATTTCTTTGTCAGAAATAATTGTTGATTTTTTGTTTAAAATATTTCTAAATAAAATTAATTTTGCATTTAAGTAAGACTTCATATTTTTGTGATAATCTAAGTGATCTTGGCTAAAATTTGTAAAAATTGCTCCTTTAAAATTTATATGATGTAATCTTTTTTGATCCAAGCCGTGACTGGAGGCTTCGATGATCACATTGTCTATTTTCTTAATTTTTAAATAATTTAAATTTTTATGGAGAGTGACTGTATCAGGTGAAGTAAGTTTAGTTTTGATAATTTTATCATTATATTTTATTCCCAATGTGCCAATTGAAGCAGCGGGTATATTATTAATTCTTAATATTTGATAAAATATATCAGATACCGATGTTTTACCATTAGTCCCTGTAACTGCGATAATATTTTTTGGCTTTAATTTGTAAAATCTTGAAGATATCTCACTCAAGAGATTTCTGATTTTATTTGTTTTAATTATAAGAGTGTTTTTATCTTTAATTTTGCAACTTTTAGAACAAATAATGACTGAAGCACCTTTGTAAATTGCATCTTTAATAAATTTTTCACCATTTAATTTGTTTCCCTTAATGGCAAAAAAAATATAATTTTTTTTAATTTCATTACTATTCGTTGAAATTCCAGAAATGACAATATTTTTTTTATTTTTTGAAATATCTTTAATTAAATTTTTCAACAACATACTGGTCTGTAAACTCTTCATTATTTATGGCTAAAATTGGCCCGATTTTTTCTATAATTTTGCCTGCAACATAAACAGAATTCCAACCAGAGGTATTATAAGGCGCTTTAGTCTTAACACCCCGATAATTATAAATTAAATCCTTACTTATTTTAGGATTTTCTAACATCACAAATAAGCTATAATCGGGTTTGTTAGCAGGAAAGATGGAAATAAAAGTGTTTATTCTATTTTTTTTATCACCGTAACTTTCAGCAGTGCCAGTTTTACCTCCAACATAGTACCCATCTTTATCTGCTAAACTTGCTGTACCATTATCACTGCTGACTACTTTTCTTAAAATATCTCTTAATTTTTTACTTGTATCTTTTGAAATAATTGATTTTGGTTTTTTAGTTTTTCTCTCTTTTACCAAACTTGGAATGATCATTTTTCCTCCGTTAATCATAGAGGCATATAATGCTGTAGCTTGCAAAGGAGTAGTGGTGATGCCATGACCGAATGAAACTGTCTCTAATTTACATCTATTCCATTTTAGCTTATGAGGAACTCCCACCTCCTCCAATTCAATTTCTGGATACTTTGTTATTTTTGTTTTCCTAATAAATTCTTTAAAATTTTCTTCTCCTATTTTTTTGGCTAGAACTACAGAACCTACATTAGAGGATCTTACTAAAATTTGCTCAACTGATAAATTTTTTGGATGCTCTTTCATATCTGTAATTTCATGTATAGAACATTTAATTTTTTTAGGAATATTTTCTATAATTGTATTTGTATCTACTAGTTTATGTTCAAGTGCTAATGCTATTGTAAAAGTTTTAAAAATTGAACCAAGTTCATATACGCCTTTAGTAATTTTATTTATAAACTTTTTATCTTTAATAGTTGTTCTCTGATTAATATTAAAATTAGGTAAAGATACTAATGATAATATATCGCCATTATTTACATTAAGTAATAATGCAGCACCTCCTGTAGCGTTAAAAGTTTCGATGGCATTATTCAATTCTTTATTTACTATATGTTGAATATTGCTATCTAAAGTTAATTTTAAGGGTTGATTTAATTGGTCAGAACTTTTTAATTCTCTATCAAAATATTTTTCAATGCCTGATATGCCATAATTATCATAATCAACCTGACCTATGATGTGACTAAATAAGTCTCCGTGAGTATACATTCTTGCTTGAAAGGGTTCGAACTTAACTCCCTTTTCTCCAAGGGCCCAAAACCTATCTTTTTCAATTTGATCTATTCTTTTTTTTATTCGAAAATATTTATTTGATTCTAATTTATTTTTAATTTCATTAATAGGAAGTTCGGGAAAATTTAATCTTAACTTGATTAAAAAATTTTTTTTATCTTTAATCTGTTTTGGGTCTATTGCGGCATGAAACGTGTTTACATTTCTTGAAATAATTATTCCGTTTCTATCTACTATATCTCTTCTCAATAAAGAAAATTGCGATTTTTGTTCCTCAGTATTAAAGACATTTTTTTTATTTAGAGAAATATGTGTGATTTTAATTGAAAAAATTAATATTAACGAAAAAAAGAAAAAGAATAATAAGTAAATTCTGTCTTGCAAATTATTTGATTTTTTAAATATTTTATTTTTTTTATTTGTTTCTAGATAATCTTCAAAATAAAAACTTGTTTGGTTAATATTATTATTTTTTCTGAATTTTTTTTTCATTTGTGTCTTTAAGATTTGAAATTTTATTTTGAATTTCAGTTAAATCTGAAATATTAAAAAAAATGTTTGAGTATTTAATTGGCTGATAATTATCAAATCCAATTATAATTAATTTTTTTTCAATCTCTTTAGGCGATGTTAGATAGAAAAAATCTAGTTGGGCTTCATTTATATTCTTTGTTTTAGTAAAAATCTTTGCATTTAGGCTTAAAATATTTTTTTCTATTACTCGAGTATTATTTTTTATGGCTGATGTTATGAGTAAAAATAAAATAAATAGAGAAGCTGAAATAATGAATTTAACTTTAAACATTTATTGACTCCAGATTTAAATAATATTTAAATTTTTTTATTAAATCGACGGGATATTCAAAATTATTTTTACTTCTAATTGCAAATCTTAATTTTGCTGACCTTGACCTACTGTTTTGATCGATTTCTTCTTTTGATGGTCGTAACACTTTGTTCTTATAATGCTCAAATAAAGCAGTATCAGCAACTTTGTTTTCAGGAAAATATCTTGAAGGTCTAGATTTATTTTTTGAAAAGTTAGTAAAAAAATATTTTATAATTCTATCTTCTATAGAGTGAAAACTAACTACCAAAATTTTACCCCCCGGTTTTAATTTTTTTGTTGCATTAATTACTCCATTTATTAACTCGGTTATTTCCTTATTGACAAAAATTCGAAGTGCTTGGAAGGTTTTTGTGCATGGATTAATTTTAAATGAATAATTTTTTTTCTTACTTTTTTCAATTATTTTTACTAACTCATCGGTCTTCGTAATTTTTTTTATTTTTCGATGTTTTACAATATTCTTAGCAATTCTAGATGCCTCTTTCTCATCACCTAAAATTTTGATTACTAGTTTTAAGTCTATTTCCTCAAGATTATTTATAGCATCTAAAGCTGAGATCTCATTGAGACCCATAGTCATATTTAATCTTTTATTAGACTTAAAAGAAAAACCTCTTTCAAGATCATCTAATTGAATTGATGACAAACCTAAATCAAAAATTGCTACATCAACATTATCAAATGAAATAGTTTCCAACTCGCTGAACTTTAATTGGTGAAATTTAAATCTTTGAGGAAATTTTCTTTTAAGTCCTTTTGCTGCTAATAAAGCTTTTTTATCTCTATCAACTGCAATAACTTTTGTCTTTGAAAACTTTAAGATTTCTTTCGAGTATCCCCCTCCACCAAATGTACAATCAATAAATTTTCTTTTAGTGGATGGAGAGGATATTTTTAAGACTTCATTCAACATTACTGGAAAATGGGAAAAATCCAGTGATGAAGTTTGATTGTTCATGGGTCAAAGATTGAATCATTAAAACTTTTGTTTTCTTAAAAATGCTGGAATTTCAAAATCTTCATCCTCATTAATTATCTCTTGGTCAAATAGCTGCTCTGAGTTTTTATTATTTTCTTCTATGCTATCTGTGCTAGTTTCTTCTGATTGTAAATCTTGGCCTTCAGAAAACAATTTAGGAGTATACTCCTCCTCTTTATTCTCACTTTCTGTTGCTAGCAGATTAATATCTTTTTCCTCAAAATTATTGCTTTCTATATAAGATGCGCTTTCAATTGAGATACCAGAGGAGATATCGCTTGAAACTTTATCTTCTTCATTTGAGGAACCAATTAAATTTTCATTTTCTAAGTTATTTTCAACATTGTTTTCGGAGTTGTTTAGATCCTGCTCTTGTAGTTGATAACTTTCATCAAGTTTCAGAGCAGTAGCTCCATCAATTGAACTTAATGTATTGTTTTCTGCTCTTGAATTTTGAGAAAACAAATTTTCTGAATACCCTGTATTTCTGTTTTGAATTCGAGAGACCATGTTTAAAACTGTTTTGTTTTCAGTTTTATGACCATCAAGTGCAGTCGCAACAATAGAAACTCTTATTTTGCCTGTCATAGTTTCATCTTTAATTGCGCCAAATATTAATTCAGCCTCTGGGTCAACTTCTGCTCTTATTTTATTAACAGATTGATCCACCTCAAAAAGAGTAAGGTCATTTCCACCAGTAATATTTATTAATAATCCCTTTGCTCCTTGAAGAGAGTACTCGTCTATAAGCGGATTATTTAGAGCCATTTCAGTAGCTGCCATTGCTCTATTTTCTCCCTCTGCCTCACCAGTCCCCATCATAGCTTTGCCCATGGAACTCATTACTGTTTCTACGTCTGCAAAATCTAAATTAATCATGCCTGGTCTAACCATTAAATCAGTTACACTTTGCACTCCATGTTTTAATACATTGTTTGATAAATTAAATGACTCTTCAAAAGTAGTAGTCTCACTAGCAATTTTAAAAAGGTTTTGATTAGGGACAACAATAACAGTGTCTAAATGTTTTTTAAATTCCTCTAAACCTTCAACTGCTCTTCTCATTCTTTTAGGACCTTCATATGAAAAAGGTAAAGTCGTAACACCTACTGTTAATATATTTGATTCTCTTGCTGCCCTAGCAATAACATGCGATGCGCCAGTCCCTGTACCTCCACCCATTCCGGATGTTATAAAAACCATATTTGCACCTTGCATATAGCTAGTAATCTCATTTAAAGACTCATCAGCAGCAGCTTGACCTATATCGTGTTTAGCTCCAGCTCCTAAACCTTTTGTTAAATTCATTCCAATTTGTATTTTTGCATGCGCTTTACTCATTTTTAAATCTTGTGCATCTGTATTTACTGCAACAAATTCTACCCCTTCCATTCCCGCCTCAATCATTGCATTAATGGCGTTACCTCCAGCGCCCCCAACACCTAAAACTAATATTCTAGGTTTTAATTCTTTTAATTCTCCTCCACCTATATTTATGCTCATGACAGTTCTCCCTTCTGTTTGTTTTCCCATTTTAAATTAGACCTATTCTGGTAAGCTTTTTTTCTAGCAACGAATTTAAATTTTTCAAAATTCTTTGGTTCCCAAATTTGGAATGTTTTTCCAAGACCAACAAATAAAATATTGTTTGTAATTTTTGCATGTTTAAGCAATTTGTCAGAAAAAGAAACTCTTCCTTCGGTATCAAATTGTAAGTTTTCACTTTCAGATAAAATTGATGTGGCAAAAAAATCTCTTTTTTCTTCAAAAGGATTTAAAGAATCGATCGTATTTGATAATTTTTCAATTCTATCTTGAGAACAGGCTTCTAATGCTGAATGATTAAAAGAAGGATAGCTAATAAACCCGTTATAACCCATTGAGCTCAAATGAGATCTAAAAGTTGCTGGCACTGAAACACGTCCCTTCTTGTCTAGTTTGTTCTCGTAACTTGATAAAAACATTTTTAATAAAAAAACCGAATAAATTAATTATTTGCAATGTACCCTCCATATTGGGATTATTTGGGATATTATGGGTTTTTATGAATTAGTCAATAAGTTTATATTTTGTAAAAAGCACAA
>MDTB01070909.1_pt1 | contig 10142 bp, 12 predicted proteins | sample 811161 | NCBI WGS metagenome assembly MDTB01 (sample SAMN05326650, study PRJNA326480) | marine metagenome | isolation source: seawater | place: Mediterranean Sea | collected 2009
AACTCAGCAGTTGTAGCTTCTTTAAATGTACTAGCTACTTCTTTTGCTGAACCTAAAATAAAAGTTTGTTTTGAAAGTGAAGATGGAGATATTGAACAAATTAAAAAACATCCAGTAACACAATTGCTAGAGAGACCAAATCCATTTACTTCTGGTAACTTGTTAGCACATTACATTGTTACTTCACTATCAGCACACGGTGATGCTTTTTTATATAAAAACCGCAATCAAGATGGAACTGTGGTAGAGCTAGTACCTTTGATGCCAGATATGGTAGAACCAAAAGGTGATCAAAATCAATTGATCAGAGAATTTAAATATAGTCCTTATGGCGGATTGGGATCTGACAGTATAACACTTAAAACAGAAGATGTTGTGCATATAAGAAATGGAATTGATCCAAATAACCATAGGCGAGGTTTTGCTCCTCTAAAATCAGTGTTAAGAGAAATCTTAGGTGATGAGGCTGCAGGACAATATGCAGCAGCGCTCTTACATAACATGGCTGTACCAGGTGTCATCCTCTCACCTAAAGATGATCAAATGGGTGGTCCTTCTAAAGAGGAAGCCGAAGCTATCTCTGCAATGTATAAACAGAAGTTTGGCGGTAAAAATAGAGGCGCTCCTATGATTTTATCAGGCGCTATGAATGTCGAAGTTGTATCTTTTTCACCTGATCAAATGAACCTTAGTGAGTTAAGAAAAATTCCTGAAGAAAGAGTATCAGCCGTTCTAGGTGTTCCTGCAATATTAGCTGGTTTAGGAGCTGGTCTTGATGCTGCAACTTATAACAATACAAGAGAACTAAGAGAGTTTTTTACAGAACAAAAATTGGTTCCTTTATGGAAAGCTGTAGCTTCAGAACTTACACATCAATTGTTAAAAGTTGATTACCCTGCTGATGATTACTTTGTGCAATATAACTTAGAAGATGTTAGAGCATTATCTCAAGATAAAGATGATATTTACAAGAGAATGAACACAGCTGTTCAGGGTGGTTGGATCACAATCGCAGAAGCTAGAAAACAAGCTGGTCTAAAAACAGATGAAACACATGATTTATATTTAAGACCTATGAATATGATAGAACGATCAGTCGATGGTAGCGCACCGCAGGTCGAAGAAGATAACACTAATGAAGAACTGGAAGATCTAAAACAAATGATTACAGATCTCCAAGAAAAAGTTTTGACATCTACTGCAGCTGCGGTAGATAGTGTTAGAGAAACCATGATCAAACCTACACCAACAGCACTTAACGAAGAAAAGTATGTTGCTGAAATGCCAAATGGTGCATGGTGTATTTTAGAGCATGAAACTAATGAAGTTGTTAAGTGTTATGAATCAGAATCTGAAGCTAGAGCTGCTTTAGAAAATATGAAAAAAAGCGATCAGGATATTCAAGTAAAAGAAAAAACAAATTTTCCAAGTTCTGGTGATGATCAAGCAATATCAATTAGCAATTCAAAATTTAAACAATTTCCAGACTATAACTATGTAAAAGATTTAAAAGAAAATTGGCCTGAAATTTGGAGAAGAGCTGGAACTGGTGGTAATCCACCAACAGCTTTTACTGGTAATGATGCTTTCAATAGGTGGACAAAGTATAGAGGTGGCGATAGATCAACATCTGTTTTGAATTGGGTTAAAAAGCGTGAAAGCTTTATGGCTAGACATTCTGGCAACACAAGACTAAATGGTTATATTGCTGTTATGAAGTGGGGCGGTTCTACCAAGACAGGCGTTTCTGCAATGAAAAAAACTGTTAACGAATATAAAAAAGTAATTAGAGAAAGACGAAAAATACAAGAAGCATTACTTTTAGAAATAGAATCAAAAGCATTACCTGAAGCTACTAGAACAGCTTTAAAAAATAAAGTAGAAGCACACAATTCAAAAAATCCAAAACATAGAGCAACTCTAAGAATGTTGACTGCTTGTTACAACAGAGGTTTAGCTGCTTATCGAAATAATCCAGGATCAGTTCGTGGTAATGTTTCTGGTCCATCACAGTGGGCAATGGCCAGAGTGAATGGACTATTAAGAGCTTTAAGGACTGGAAAGTTTAAAAGAACAGCATATGACACTGATCTATTACCTTCAAGTCACCCATTAAGTTCTAAAAAAAGTGCTACACAAGTTATAGATGAAATAAAAGTATCAACTGAAGAAGCAGAAGTACAAGCTGAAGTTGAAATGAATTCTGCAAGATCTGAAAAGGCACCAGCTGGTTCAGTATCAAAAGGTGACGCTGTTTCTTGGATGATAAATAAAGATCCTCAACCAGCTTCTACGGCTCACGGTATAGTTACAAGTGTTGCTACAAACGGAACTGTTAGTGTAGGTCAAGAGTCAATGGAAGCAACAGAAAAAAAACCTGTAGCTAGGATTAAAGTTTGGGCTATAAACGAAGATGGATCACATACTGAAACTGATAGATCAGTAATTCAGCCAGTGTCTAAACTTCGAAAAATCGGCGATTTTCGTTAGGTATATACTCAATACCTCTGTGCTTTAACTTGTTTATAAGTCGAGCTTGATCATCTGCATTTAAGAAAGCTAACCAATCAGTTATTAATTTATTTCTGTTTGATTTACCACTCTTAGCAAGCTGATCCATAAAAGCAACGAATTCATCGTCTACTCTATAAGTTCTTTTTTCAACCATTTGTATAAATAATCTCTCTCTTCCGCTCCACCACTGAAATCTTTTGCAGGTAGTTTTGCTTCAATTATAAGTTTATTCTTTTCTAATTTTATCGGATAAGATTTGCTAAAAATTTCTACTGTACCTGTTTTGTCAGAGTAAATCTCAAGAGAAAAACTCCCAGATCCAATATGCAAAGTCGAAATTTTTATTATTTCTTTTTCCATAGATTTAGTATACCACAGATATGCAAAAATGTTTTTATTATTGGCAATGATAAATACGCTAAGTTTTAAATTAGTTTGTTATTCTTATCTTTAGCGCACAATACAAATAAATATTTATTATGAGGAGTAGGTAGCGCTATATGTCTGAAGAAAAAGAAGTTAAAAATATTGAGTTCGAACTCAAAGAGAACGATGAATCCAAAGGTCAAGTTAAAGCTGTATTTTCAGTGTTTAACAGTTTAGACAGTGATGGCGATGTTGTATTGCCTAACGCTGTTAAATCAGGTTTTAAATCAGGTGATGTGCCAATGGTTTGGTCACACAAGTGGGATATGCCAATAGGCAAAGGTAAGATTGTCAAAGATGATGACAAAGCAACCTTTAATGGTAATTTTTTCATGGATACTGAATCTGGTAAGGAAGCATACAACTTGGTTAAAAGTATGGGAGATCTGCAACAATGGTCTTTTGGTTTTAGAGTAAATGATTCAGAGTATGGAAAATTTAAAAAGGACGCTAATGATGACGAGCAAGAAGTTAGGTATCTTAAAGACCTATCGGTTTATGAAGTTAGCCCAGTTCTTGTTGGTGCAAATCAAGAAACTTTTACGATGGCGATCAAGAGCGATAAAGAAACAGAAGAGAAGATCGTTCAATCCATATCTATATCTGATGACTCAGATGATAGAGGCATTAAAGATGTTCTTACTAGTGACTCAATTAAACCTGAAGATCCTAAAGAAGAAGAAGTAAAAGAAGAAAAAGCTGCAGCCAAAGACGATATGTTTGATACACCTGCTGAGGCAGAAATTAGAGCAAAAGAACTTGGTTGTGCAGGATCTCATATGCACGAAGTTGACGGCAAGACATACCATATGCCTTGTGCAACTCATGAAGATTATGAATCACAAATGAAAAAAAGTAATACAGCAGTACAGTATTTACAAACTATAGCTGAAAGTATGAAAGAAGTTTTAAAATCTATCCCTACTGATGATGCTTCAATAGAAGCGTTGAAAGAAATAACTGAAAAGATCAGTAATTTTGTAAAAGGTGATAGTGAGGTTTCAGAAAAGAGTGCCAGCGTGCAAGGTAAACGCTTTTCTGATGAGGTAAAAGATGTGCTTGCAGCATTAAATAACCTCGTTGCCAGAGTTCAATCTATAGGAGAACTCAGGAAAAAGAATGGAAGGAAGTTGGGAGCGTCAGCAACAGAAGCTCTCAGAGCAGTTCAAGAAAGTGTCTCAGATGCTTTTGAAGAACTAGATAAATTCGTAGACGAATTTGGAACGGAGGGTGCATTGGAAATCGATGTAGTAGAAGAAGTGGAAACTCAGCCAGAGGTTGAGGTTGAAGCAGAGGTGGAAGCTCCAGCAGAAGCAGAAGTTGAAACTGAGGAAACATTAGCAGAAGTTCCTGTTGAGGAAACTCAAGAAGAACCAAAAGCTACAGAGGAATCAGTATCAGAAGAAGCTGAAGAGGGTGCTACTGCGGAAGCTTTAGTAGAAGCTGAAATTACAGAAGTCGAAGTTGACAGTGAGCTTGACGATCTATGGCTTGAGAGCCAACAGATTGTTACTGACTCAATATTGACCGACATAGAAATAGAAGAAAACGAGAATATTTAGGAGAAACGAATGGATAATAAAAAAGTCCGTGAGCAAATAGTTGCAAAGTCCGAAGAACTCAAAGGTCTCTTTAATGAGATTGAGGGTCAAGAAGGACCATCTACTCCAGAACAAAAGCAAGCAGTCATTGATAGAAATGAAGAGCTTGCTTCTTTAAGAGATGATCTTAAAGTTGCTGAAGCAAAGTCTAAATTAGACGCTTCAGACGGAGCAGTTGGAAGTATACCTACCCCATCAGAATCAGCACCAGCTGGATCTTTTGGTGCAGAAGTACTAAAATCAGCAGCTTACAAAGCTTACACAGAGAATGGTGCTAAGAATATTCAAAGCACAATTCCTTTTGAAATGAAAACAAACTTAACTACAACAGGATACCCACCAGAGAGCTTAAGAACTCCTGGTATCTTAGAGACAGCTTTAAGAGATCCTAATGCAGTTATCAATTTGTTTGATCAGATTCAAACTGATCAAAACGCTTTCGTGTATCTTGAGGAAACTACTTTCACTAACAACGCAGCTGAAGCCGCAGAGGCAGCAGCAGTTGGTGAAGCAGCTCTCGCTTTCACCGAAAGAACTGCGTCAATCTCAAAAATAGGTGTTAATATCCCTGTGACTGATGAATTGATGGCAGATGTTTCAGGTCTTGAAGGATATTTGAACTCAAGACTACAAACAATGATAAGACTAAGACTAGACAATCAATTGATCTCAGGTAATGGTACATCACCAAACCTTGAAGGTCTTTTAGATGCTGGTAAATCAAGTGTTGGATCATCTGATTTCAACTCTTACAGTGGAAGCTTAGGAAGAATTGGAGCACTTTACAGTGCTATCACTGATATCCGTGTTAACGCTTTCACAGAGCCAGATGCAATTGTTATGCACCCAAATGATTGGGCGCAAATCGTTACACTAGTTGATCAAGACTTTGCTGGTACATCATCAGCAGGTTATGCAGCTAAGCAACCTGTATTCACCGCAGCTGGTGGATACGGCGGCGGAGTCGCAAATCAAATCTGGGGATTAACTGTTGTTCCTACAACAGCTTGTCCAGAAAATACAATCATTGTTGGTAAATTCGGTGGCGGTGAAGCAGCACATATTGTTATGAGACAAGGAATGGATATCGCAGTTAGTGATAGTCACGGTGAGAACTTTACAAAGAACATCATGGTGATCAGAGCTACTATGAGAGTCGGTTTCCCTGTTTACAGGCAAGCAGCTTTCCACAAAGTATTAAATACATAATTGTGAATGTTGTAATGGGGGTGTTAAAACCCCCATTACGCTTTTAAGATAAGGAAAAACAATGGGATACGGTTACAACAGAAAACCTAAAAAAAAGAAAAAACCTAAAAGAGGTAAAAAGTAAGTTAGGATAATACATTATGGCAGAAGAAAAATTTATTAAACCAGAAAAATCTATATGGAAGTTACAAGATGGATCCATTTGGGAAGGTCCTTTATCTGAACTACCAAGAGCAAACGCTGATCTAATTGCAAAAGCTGGATATGAATATCCAGAGTCTTTTTTGAAAGAAAAAGGTTGGGGCAAAAAGAAAGCTCCTGCAAAAAAAGCAGCACCTAAGAAAAAAGTAGAAACCAAAGCAGTAAAACCATCTGATAATAAGTAAGGAGTTAAAATGGCTCTTTGCTCTTATACAGATGTCGAAGCTATAGTTGGTATCGATTTTAGTAGTACGGTTCAAACATCAATAACAAATAATTTTATATCTTATTCAGATAAGATCATCAAAACCTATATCGGATATGATATAGAACAAGCAAACCAAACTGAAGTTATGTTTGGTAATAATATGCGTGAATTATCTTTAAAACACCTACCAGTTAATTCAATCACCTCTGTTACCGAAGATGGTAATACTCTCACAGAAGGTAATGACAATGATTTTGTAGTACACCCTAATGGAAGACTCGAAAGAGTAGGTTTAAGGTGGTCAGGCGCTAAGCCAAGAAATATTACAGTAGTTTACAATGCTGGGTATTCAACAATTCCTGAAGATATAAGGTTTACAAGTGCAAGAGTTTCTGCCAGAATGGTTCTGTCGGCATTGAATTTGGGAAGCCAAGCCAAAGCTGGTGCGGTTGACACACATTTAGCCGACTCAACGAATGGGGCTGACATGTCAGTAGTACTACAAGAGCGAATTGGGGATTTAACTGTTCAATTTGCTGATCCACTAGCTTATTTTGATGGTGATCTATTAAAACAATCAGATAAGTTATTACTATCACCTTATAAGAAACAAGTGTTAGTTTGATAGATTTAGTTACTTACACCTACCTCATTGGATTTCTAAATTACCATGGTCTAATATCATCTCACCTAAATGAGTATGCACGAAATCGTGTATTTCAAGAAGAACTAGTAAATCAAAAGTTCGGAGAAATCATTGCAGGTGAGGAATGGAATATAAGGAAGAATCCCTAAATAACCTTTTAAGGTTACAAGAGTTATGGTGGCAAGTCGATGCCAACTGTAACGATAAAGATCCAGATTTATTTTTTCCTAATCGTGGAGCTTCAACTCGTGAGGCTAAGAAAATTTGTTCTGAATGTCCTGTCCAGGAGCATTGTTTAGAGTATGCTATAGTAAATGCAGAAAAATTTGGTATTTGGGGTGGTCTATCTGAAAGAGAACGCCGTAAGATACGAAAAGAACGAGGATTAACAAGGAAAAGATCAAGTGCCTAGTAGAAAAATACCTTCAGTAGAACAAGCATATGAAATGTTCAATGAAGATCCTTGGCGACCATTATCTGAGTGGGCTGAAGAGTGGGAATGCTCACATGAGAGAGTACGGCAATTAAGAGAACAAGCTGGTTTTGAACCTATATCAAGTATTGACAAAGAAATTGCAATGACTGTAATTAACAGAGTTCGTAATGGTGAATATTCTTTGACAGTCCGTGAACTGTATGAAGATCTACCAATAGGTCTAGAAAAGTTTTTAACATGGATGAAACAAGAGCCTTCTATTTATTTAGCTGTTCTCGAAGCCCAACAATGGGTAGAAGAAAAGTCTTGGAATCCAGAAACTAAACAATGTAAAAAGTGTGGTGATACACTTGCTGCAAAATTTTTTAGTAAAACTCAAAAATATAAAGATGGATTACAAAAGGTATGTAAGCACTGTATTAAAAATCCATCTGATAAACTAAAAGCAATTAAAGAAAAGCAAAAAAAAATTCAAGAACTTAAGAACAAGTTAGATAACTGATTTCAAGAATTTTTATACTAAAGTATTAGTATGTCCTATGATTATCAAGCATATTTAAAAGAAAATATTAGCGTGCAAACAATGTCAACAGGTAGTGTTGATGATAGAGGTTTGTATAATTCTGATTGGAATACTGATAGTACAGTAAAAGGTCGTTTAGTTTCAAGATCTGATATAGAAGAAGAGGGAACTACTGATTTACAAGTTGGTGAATTTTTCTTATATATTCCTGGAAGTACAACTATAAAAACTTCTGATAGAGTTGCAAAAGGTAATGATTACTTTGATGTAATAGGTATAGAAGAAATGAAAGATAGGTTTGGTGAAGTCCCTATAAAAAGACTTCTTGTTAGAAAGAGTTTTTAATGGCATCTACAACAAATAGATTTAGAAATATTTTATACTCTTCATCTGCAAAAACATTTGCAACAGGTGACTTAATATCTTTAGATATTTTAAAAACCCCAGCACAAAATATTCGTATACCAGCTTTAGCTACAGCAAGATTATTTGGTGACTTAAGATCAATTAGACCAGGTGGTCAAGGATTACCAATGCGTATTCAGAGACGAGTATCAGGTAGAGTTGCTGGTAGATTTGGTCATATACTTATACCTCAAGGTATAGGATTTGCTTCTCGTTTAATGAACAAATATTATGGTCGTTTTATTACGAAGTCTTTAAATAATTATTACAATCAAAAAGTTAAATATACAGTAAAACTAGATGGTAACAAAATGACACAAACAACAAAAAAGCAACTTGCAAAAAACATTAATAGAAATATTAAAACTCAAGGTAAGTCTGCAACTCAAGATTTAAAAAATATGGGTGTAAATATAGAACACTTTAATCCAAACACAATACTTACTAAAATACAAAGACAGATGATGGGTGCAACAGGTAGTAATGCAGCTCCTATCGTTTCTGGTAGATTGAGAGATTCTATTATCAATAGAGGATTTAAATTTTATGGTAGCGAAGAAGCCATTATTGAAGGTAACATAACAATAGGTGGATCAGCATCAAGTCCAATTGGTGGTAAGGCAGATAAAGCACCTTATTGGTGGAAAACAGTTTATGGTGGCTTTTATGATTTTGTCCCAAATAGATTTGTTCCAGCAAAAAGTTTTGCTTGGTTTGGTTTATCTGTTGCAAAAGGTTTAACTCTAACTAAAGAATTAAAAGGTAAAAGAATATTATTAGATAATGGTGAATTTAGCCAAATAATTACAGTAAGTGCTGGTAAAATGCCTTATATGAATCTTCAGCCACCAAGACCACCGACAAAATCTTTTGAATTAAGCGCAGATAATAAGTTTCCTTTAGAGGACGAATAATGGCAGGGATATCATCTAACTCAAATTTACCACCTGATCCTGAAATTATTGCAAGAGCATGGTGTTTAGAAAAAACAGCTATAACAAATATAGTTGGTACAAGAATTGCAACAAGACTACCTCAAAATCCGACTTTACCATTTTTGGTAATAACAAACGGTGGTGGTAATTTATTAGAGTCTGGATCACAGGGAGCTATAAGTAATCAATCTATGATATTTAATTGTTATGCAGGCAGGTGGGGTGGATCTGGATCAAAAGGTGAACCAGATTACACAACTGCAAGTAATTTAGCTCAAGCAGTATTTAAAGAACTTTTTATAGAATCAAATGAACAAGTAACAACAAGTAGTGGTGTTAAAGGTTGGATATATGGTTTTGACATACAAAGCACCCCTACAAGAATTGAAGAATCTGAAACTTTGGTCGCAAATTTTGAAGTCGTAGCTCTTATGACTTACAGAGCATCTGCTTAATTTTGAATAACACTAATTTGCAAAATTATCATCTATTATTATCTTTGAGGTAATTTATGAAAGTAAAAATTAAAGTTAATCCAGTGTATCCAGCTGACGAAGTTGGCGATGAAATGTTGGGTTTAACATTTACCAAAAACGAATGGACGGAAGTTAATGGGAGTGACTGGAAAAGACTCCAAGAATCAACTGGTCGTATGTGGAACGGTGAGTATTCTATACCAATGCTTATCGAAGAAGGATCAGATTGGGAGATAAAACCAGTCGTTCAGACTGATATAAATGAAGACAATTCAATTATAGAAAGCGATGAGGAAGCTGACGAATCTTCTGAAGAGTGGTATGGAACTGAAGAAGAATAAACTAGTCAAAAAGATTAGTTGTACAACTAATTAATAAGTTAGGAGAAATATATGCCAACATCATATAATACAGCAGGTGTAGTATCAGATGTGCTTATCGGCACAGGTGTACTATATGTTGCTGCAAAAGGCACCAGTTTCCCTGGTAACTCAGGATCAGACTGGGAAGATAACCCAAGTGGTTGGAGTGATGTAGGTTTCTCAGAAGACGGTTGGACTCT
>MDTB01084112.1_pt1 | contig 10142 bp, 9 predicted proteins | sample 811161 | NCBI WGS metagenome assembly MDTB01 (sample SAMN05326650, study PRJNA326480) | marine metagenome | isolation source: seawater | place: Mediterranean Sea | collected 2009
ACTTTGCCGAGGAGAACTTCCCGCAGCCCGGTTTGGCGTTCGCCGATGTACATGCTGCCTTGGCCCATGCACAGGCCGGAAACCGCGATGCGGTTGCCAAGATCATCGCCGACGCCAAAGGGCCCGCAGGCGATATCGTCAGCACCATTGCGCGGGGTTTTGAAGCCATGACATTGGAGAATTGGGGCGACGCAAATAATCACCTCACATCGGCGATGGCCGACCATGCCAGAATCGGCGGCAGTCGCGCTCAACGCGATCTAATCGAGTTCGCCTTGGCGTGGACATTATTGCAGTTTGGCCGCAAGGATCAGGCCCAGGCCGTAATTGCGATGCATCGTCCCACGACAACCCCGCAAAATGCGGTCGCTGGTTTGTACACCTAGGGTGTCTTTCCCTGCCCGTTCAGACTGGTTAGCCTGCGATACCACCGACCTTTGGAGAGTTTTTATGAGCCAGGACGACCCCACCGATCTGCTTTCGGGCCCACCTAAGGTCGTAAATATCGGCCTCGACAGTTTCGCCTGTGAGCTGGAAGCACAAGATGTATCGGTCGTCCATGTCGACTGGGCGCCACCGGCCGGCGGTGATCCGGAACTGGCGGCACTCCTCTCGAAGCTCGGATCCTAACGGAGGATCAGGGCCAATGAAAAAAATAGAAGCCGCAAACAAACAAGCGCTTGAGCGCATGCTCTCCGCCACACCGGTATTGATTGACGTCATACCAGCGCACGAAGCTATTCCCAAACTCCGGGATAAGATGATCCTACATGCAGGCCCGCCCATCCGCTGGGAGCGTATGTGTGGCCCCATGCGCGGCGCCATCGCGGGGATTGCGGTCTTCGAGGGTTGGGCGACGGATCTGGCGGAGGCTGAACGCATGGCCGGGGACGGCGCGTTCGACTTTCATCCCAACCATCATTTCGATGCCGTCGGCCCGATGACCGGGATGACGACGCTTAACCAGCCGGTGCTGGTGGTCGAGAACCGGACTTATGGAAATAAGGCCTATTGCGCCATCAACGAGGGCCTCGGTAAGGTCATGCGGTTCGGCGGCAACGACGCAGAAGTACTGGATCGGCTGCGCTGGCTGCGAGATGCTTTTGGTCCGGTACTGGGCGGGGCGCTCCGCCATATGGGAGGCCTGCCGCTAAAGGATATTGCCGCGCGCGGTCTTTCCATGGGTGATGAGATGCATCAGCGCAATGTCGGTTGCTCCAGTCTGCTGCTGCGCGCCATAGCGCCCGCTCTGGCGGAGACCGTCTCCAACAGTACCGCCCTCTCGAAGGCGCTCGCTTTCATGGGTGGAAACGATCAGTTCTTCCTGAATATCGCGATGGTCATGGGTAAGGCGATCATGGACCCGGTCCGCGATATCGAGGGGTCGAGCATCGTCACGGCGATGAGCCGCAACGGTACCGACTTCGGCATCCTGGTCAGCGGGACCGGCGACGAATGGTTCACGGCGCCGGTGGAAATGCCGGAGGGACTATACTTTCCAGGCTTCACTGCCGATGACGCCAATCCGGATATGGGGGATTCGACAATTGTCGAGACCATCGGCCTGGGCGGTTTCGCCATGGCAGCCGCCCCCGCCGTCGCCGGGTTCGTCGGCGCCGGGGCCGCCACGGAAGCCGCGCTTACAACCCGCGAGATGGCAGAAATTACGTTGGCCGAAAATCCGGAATGGACCATTCCCGCGCTCGACTACCAAGGGGTGCCGACAGGCATTGACATCCGTCTGGTGATCGAGACCGGCATCGTCCCCACGATCAATACCGGCATTGCCCATAAGAAGCCGGGCGTTGGTCAGGTCGGCGCCGGAGTGGTGAAAGCGCCAATGGCGTGTTTCGAACAGGCGCTTTACGCCTTGGCCGACCGATTGAGGGTCTCATGAGTACAATCGTCAATGACGTTCGGCGGGGTTTCTTCCTCGATTCGGTCGCCCTTATGCGTATTTCGCGAAACGTCGCAAAGCTGCCGGGCGTGAAAGAAGCCGCGTTGATGATGGGCACACCCGCGAACAAGGCCATTATGTCCGATGCCGGATTGATGGCCACGGAGGGGGAGTCCGCCAACGGCGGCGACCTCATCCTCGGCATTCGCGCCACCGATGCATCCACTGCGGCCGACGCTCTTTCCGCAGCCACCGACCTCCTCATCGCTCCCAAAAGAAGTGGCAACAGCGCGTCCGTCTGGCATCCCCGGTCCGTCCGCGCCGCCGTCACCGCGCACCCGGAGAGTAACTTGGCGCTGATTTCCGTTCCCGGCGATTTCGCCGCCGCAGAGGCGCGCAAATCGCTACGCCGCGGCCTCAATGTCATGATTTTCAGCGATAACGTGACGATCGAAGATGAACTCTCACTCAAGCAAGAAGGCATGGAACGCGGCCTACTCGTCATGGGCCCCGATTGCGGCACAGCGATCATTGGCGGTGTGCCTCTGGCCTTCGCCAACGTGGTCACGCGAGGTGATATTGGAATCATCGGCGCTTCCGGCACTGGCTTGCAGGAAGTGTCCTGTGTCATCTCACAATTCGGTGGCGGCGTGTCGCACGCCATCGGCGTCGGCGGGCGCGATCTCAGCGAGGCAATCGGTGGCATCACGTCGCTCATGGCCATCGACGCCCTGGAGACGGACCCAGACACCCGTCACATCGTTGTCATCTCCAAACCACCAGCCTCCAGCGTTGTCGCGAAACTCTTGGCACGGATCGCGAAGAGTACGAAGCCATTCACACTCTGCCTGATCGGCGGCGATCCAATTGATCTCCCGAAGAATGCAACGCAGGTCACCACCCTGAAAGAAGCCGCCGCAAGCGCCGTGCCTGGGAACGGCCTCTCCGACAGGGACGTTGTCGCGAGTGCCAAGCCGCTCCCGGCACATCGACCGCTGGTGAAAGGCTTGTTCTGCGGCGGCACGCTCGCAGCCGAGTCTCAAGTCGTGTTTCGCGCGGCGGGGGAGAGCGTCGTCTCGAACGCGCCCTTGCCCGGCGTGGCGCACCTCAGCGGTGACGCCCAAGGCCATACCATGATCGACCTCGGCGCCGACGAGTTCACACGTGGCCATCCGCATCCAATGATCGACCCAACAATCCGCGACGATGTATTTGCCAAGGCTTTAACAGAGCCGGATACGGGCCTCATATTGCTCGATGTCGTACTCGGATACGGCTCCCATGAAGATCCAGCGGGACACGTGGCGCGCTGCCTAGAGGCTGCCGCCACCGAGCGCCCGGTGGTCGTCGCCTCAGTCACCGGTACCGACGACGACCCCCAGAACCGCAAAATGCAAATTGCTAAACTCGAGGCGGCGGGAGTGCTGGTGGCGCCCACCAACGCGGATGCGGCAGCGCTGGCGCTTGCCTGCCTTCGATCCGGCCAATGATGCATTGCGGTGACGCACGGCACTGACGCTTCGTTCGAATACGCCGTCCAGGAAATCGGATGCCAGGCGGTACCCCTTCTGGACCGCCCTGGAGTCGGGAGTGTTTCGGCGCTCTTCGATAGTAGCTTTTATATAGAAATCGAAGGCGGCCTGGTGTGCCTAGGCCACACAGAAATGCACACGTCCTCCCTCAATCTCGTGACGGATGTTCCCGCGTCGGTGCATTGGTCGGCAAGCGGGCTTCGAACCGGCGACCCAGTGTGGATCTCAGCGGACAAACTTCGGGTCGGAAACCGATTCGTATTCAGCACCGACACAGCGACACAGTGGTCGCCAAATCCGATCCCAACGACCTGGACGACGGCAAGCCTAAAGGCCGGCCTCGATCTGGCATCCGAGATCGGCGAATGCCTAGCGCCTAATGAGGGACTTGCGCGGTTTATTCAAACACCGCGCCCTCAATTCGACCTTCTCACCGTTTGCGCTTATGCGGCATCGCCGATCGACGGTTTCTATCACTGGCTATCTAACATGCATCCTGGTCCTAATTGGCCGCCCGGCCTTCTAGGCTTGGGGCCCGGATTGACGCCCTCCGGCGACGATTTTATCGGCGGTATGATGATCGCGTTTCATGTAATTGGAAACGGCAGGACCGCCAAGAAGATATGGCGCGTCGTGAAGCCGCACGCGGCCAACATGACGAACGCCATCTCCTGCGCTCATTTACAATCCGCCGCCGAGGGATACGGATCGGCCGCCCTGCATCACGCCCTCGCCGCAATCCTGTGTGGGCGCAAGAAAGACATTCGATTGGCAATGATAGGCGCGGCAGCCATCGGCCACACCTCTGGTTGGGATGCCTTAGCGGGCGCCGTGGTTGCCTGGCAGGCCTGGCAGGCCTGGCAACCGGTTTAGTTGGAAGCGGTTGGTCAATTTGCAAACGACACAACTATAATGCCTTGTCGCGTATCTGCTAAATAATCAGAGTTAGCCTCGAATCCTCGCCCAAAATACAACGGTGACCACTGACTTTAGGTATCTGCAGGATGCAGACGCCTGAAACGACGATTCGGTAAAGTAACCCATTTGAGTTTTGCGTCTGTCCAGGAACAGACTGAATGGGTAGCCCCGGCCGAAGAGCATGAGGATGAGGGGGGGGGGTGAAGAGGGAGGAGCGCCTCAGCAGCGGCACACGTTTAGTCGGGAACGGTTGAGAGATAGTCCGCCGGCGCCCACCCGTAAACCTCTGATAAATATCTAATAAAAGATATTTCGATCTATTTATAAAACTCTAGCTACGATTGTAGCAGCGTTTGAGTAACTGCAGCTCCAATTTCCATCGAAGCCGTAGCATCCTTTTCTATTTGCACCAACGCCGTCTCTGAGAATACCACAATTGCCCGATGCTGATATTAGCCCACCTCTCACGCAGCCAGAAAGGGGATACCCATCTCTGGACCCTCCCCCTAGAGGTATAAAGGTAATTTTTCTCGGGATATCACGTGTCCGCACTCGACGTGCAGGAATACTGCTACAGCCTTGTGGCGGGTCCGTCGCACAATTACCTTTGAATTTGGTGCGACGACCCGATCTACCGATCGAAATCCGGAACGACCTCGTTAGCAAGGCGCATGTGCGTGGATTCCCGGTTAAGGACCCGATCCAAGTTGATTCCGGTGTTGAGGCGTGCGCGTAAGCCTTAAGTCACTTGCTTGAACCTGCAGATGACATCATCACGCAATCGAGAGGTTTGAACCGATAGTATCTTTGTTTCGTAATAATACATAAAACCACCCAATTACCGGTCAAATGGTTAATTAGAAAAAGACGCCCATGGCTTAGTTATCGTCTTCAGTACCTGCATCGAGATGGAAACTCTTCAAGCTGCCCAGAGATAATACCCTTATGCTACGTAGTTTTCTAAATATACCCAAATCTGCTGTTTGGCTCGGCTTTGCCGGACTGATCCCCTTCTTACTAGCCGCTGCAATTGGGCTCTTACCGGGAGCGCCGCTGTATGACCTATCACTCCAGGCGTTGTTGGCTTATGGGGCGGTGATCCTTTCCTTCCTGGGCGGCATAAGGTGGGGCTTGGCTATTGCGACGACAGAATCTGCTGACTTGTTGGGTCCGCTCTTACTCAGCGTAGTGCCGGCCTTGCTGGGTTGGATTGCCTTACTAGTATCGTCGCACACAGGATTGGTATTGCTTGCGCTCAGTTTCGCCGCGATGCTGATTGCTGACCTACGACTTTCGACCGCTCCGTATTGGTACCGCTCATTGCGACTTCCACTCTCGATCGGCGCCATTTTCGCTTTGCTTATAGGTCTTCTGATCTGATGGACAGAGCCGCGGTAGTTGTTGGCGCAACCAGCGAGATCGGGGGCTTGGCAAGCTCGGCATTCCAATCAGGCCATTCGGCTCAACCGACCGTCTATGTACCTCTGTAGCAAAGCGAGTGTTGCCTGGGCCGCCTCGATAGAGGCTGATTGAGGTTTAAATGCCAAATTCAAATAGGGATCGTCCCAATAGAAGCCGTGATCTGCTCGCTCTCTTTGCGTTTATAATTCTGTGCCTTGCGGTATCCGGCATAGGTGGCGTCATCACGTCAACTAGCGTCGATACTTGGTATCAAGCGCTCGAGAAGCCGCCTTTCAATCCGCCCGATTGGGTATTCGCGCCCGTATGGACCGCACTTTATATCCTGATGGGCATCGCGGCTTCGAGAGTATGGCAACTTCGATCATTAAAGGCGACACGCGCGGCTTTTGCAGTCTTTGGCTTTCAGCTCTGTCTCAACCTCACATGGTCGTTTCTTTTTTTTGGGTTGCAACGGATTGATCTGGCTTTGCTAGAGATCATCATTTTGCTCTGTGCGATCGCCATCAACACAATCATGTTCTGGCGCATCGAACGCTTAGCTGGACTGCTGTTAGTGCCCTATTCCGCCTGGGTTACCTACGCGACAATTCTCAACGCCTCGCTCTGGCTGCTCAACGAAACCTAACGGTAGAAGGCAAGCTCGGAAACCGCGAGGTCGCCGTGAAACGCACGTCCAATAGCGACCAGACCTATTCGCCGGAGCCGCCCTGTGTCCAAGGGCGTTTCAAGCCGATAGGGCACAAAGGTCGCGAAGGGAAGGTCGATGGTCTCCCAGTCGGACACTGCGGTGAGAGAAGCCCGGTAAGACTGCCAAGGCCGCAGATTAACAGGTGTACGGAGATGTATTGAGTATTTCTCGCCATTCCCGCGGACGACGATGCGCACTCCGGTGAAGCCGGAGGCGTTAGCGGTATCTCCCGCGGGAGCTAAATCGAGCGCCGCCTGTATGAAGCCGCCATCATTTTCCAGACGAACATCACCCGTCATGCGCAGACTGGGGCGGCCATCTATTACACCGTGAGTTAAAGTGGCCTCGGAGATCCCGCCCATAACTCGGTCGCTGACGCCACGCCACTGGGTGCCTATCTTGGAGACGAGGCCTTTATCAGTAAAGTCGTCGATTAGCATGGCTACACTAGCTCTCAATGGCTCAAGGGGAAGGACCGCCTTCTTTGCGAAGTTGATCGCTCATCCAACGCAATTCTCGCGCAGCGTTATCAGAGCGACGCGCCCTTTAGGCCCTTCGTCTCTCTGCGGCACCCACATATTCCTTGCAATTTTCACCCCGTCCATTGAGCGCTTGCTCCGTTGGTTTGGTATTGGAAGCCCAACCTGCGCTTAAATAATCCATACAAAGTTTAGAGTTCAGGACGGTACGGTAATCCTCAACAGGTTTTACTTATGAACAATTACTGAGCAAAATAGTTATTGCGATATTCAGTCTTAGCATCTGCGGAAGCGTCCTTATTAAGCGACTATTCAACCTTAATGCATCAGTCTCATAACGCATTTCGCAAAGTTGGGCGTCTTCGGCGTGAGGCCGATTTCTTCGAATTTTGCTTCATTAAGATTCCGCTACCTTGAAAGGAAGCGAAGCGTCTCTTCGTTGACTATATCGGCCTGTTCACGATGGACGTTGTGACCGGCGTTTTTAATGGTTTTAAGCATTATATCTGGCCGAAGCTCACGGAAACGGCACGCAACATATTTTTGCCACCAATAACTTCTATCACCGTAAAACAAGAGTGCGGGTGATTGTAGATTTTTCACGTCTTCTTCTGTCACCTCTGTCTTGTTGATGCTACGCAGATGTGGCCCAACAAATGACGCACACCCTGCCAATGAAAGTAAGGCTGCATCCTGCTTCTTTTTATCCAATTTAGCCCAAGCGTCACCACCACCTTTCGCCACTACTTCGCGAAGACCGTCGGCAGCACCATTGGCTTTACTAACGGCCACCATATCATCGTGCTCCGACGCAATTTTCTCGTATTCCGGTAATGGCATCAATTGTATGAGGGTCGGCTCAACAAGGACGATCCGATCAACACGCAACGGTGAATTTCTAGCCAACGCAAATGCCGTAGCTCCGCCAGATGAGTGGGCGAATAAATTCACTGATTCCAAATTTTCCGCATCCAAGACCCTGGTAAGCTCCTCCAGATCACTCGTTGTTATACCGTAATTCAATGGCACCGTGTGATTTGAGCCAGCGCAACCACGCAAATTTAATAAGACGAGCTGGTAATCTTTCGCAAACGCTTCAATTTGACGCGAAAAAGTGAAACGATTAGCTAAAAATCCGTGTATCAACACAATTGGCGGTCCTTCACCAAGGACCTCATATTCCAAGGAGTCACCGCCATTAATTTCTATCGAGCGAACGTCACCGGCAGACCTGGACATATTAAAAACACTCAAAGTTTACAAAAAATATATTCAAATAATTTCCAATGTATCGCAAGAAGATCAAGTCCCGCAGTCAGCTGGCCCTTTGCTCCGTGGATTTCCATTCAGTTCGGTTAGACCACTTTGTGAGTAATCCAACAGAGGTCAGGAACTGTCCCACTGTGGTGCATCGCAGGTCATCGGCCCGGATCTTTTGGCGAAGCTTAATGCGCTAATGTTTATACTCCAGCTTAAACAGCTTCCCCTGCGCCTTGCGGCGTTGACACACCAATCGTCATCCAAGCCCCGGCAAAGGTTCCCTCCATTGCTTTTAGGACACGCCAATTAAGCGAATATTTACCGCCACTATTAGAAATTATGGACACTTGAAACAAAGCCATTTTTGCTGTTTCAACAACCAGTTCAATTTTATGATTTACATGGCCTAACAGAAATCGATAGTTCGCGCTCTCAATCATCTGTTGGAATTGCGCAAGCGGCCCGGTGATCGCGCGGTTATTGGGATGGGCGAACGCCCACGTCTGTGCAATTCCAGCTCCAGGCACTGGATCATCATTCTGTTGTAAAGCGCGTAATTGAATCTCAACAACTTCGCGTGGCGAGTATTTTGGATTTGGTTGCAAAAAGTCGCCCGCCAACGAGTTCGACGAGAATGTCACGAACGCTGCAAAAAACATCAGGCTTTTCAACATGAGGAAGACTTGGTGACCGTAACTAGTTTGTTCAAGATTAATCGCTGCAGCCGTTTGATCACCGGCCTTGATTTCCTGGCGCCGCGTGATCGGCCGGCGCAACCTTGACCGAAATAACGTTGAAGATTTTAATTACACTACTGGGAACGATATCTAGACAGGTTTTGCAGCATCTGCCGCAGCCAAGCTTCTGTAGAAGCCGTTTGAATATCATTCCTTTGAATAGGTTAGATGATAGAGACGGTGAAATATTAATTACCTACCTTTCACGACAATAAGATTTAAAATCCGCTGAGAGCAAGCAAACGGTGACAACACGCTGAAGCCGGTCATGATTTACTACAAGCTGGAGTACGATTAACTATCTCAACCTCAATTTACTACGGGCACAATATCGTAGTGGCCAAGCTCCAAGATAGGATCGAATACCGCCTCTATTGCTTCGTAGGTAACTGCCTCTGCCAACAAAAAAGCCGTATTTGTGAGTCGGTTCACAAGGTTGTAGTGAATTTTTTACACCGTGCTTTTTGGCTCCACCGAACGCGTCAAACCGAACTGTTAAAGAGCTCATTTCCCCCTAACCATTATCAAGTAACGCGTCGCCGACATCGATATCCTCAAGCTGACCTAATCTTGCTCTGTATTGTCCGATGAGTACCTGTATGGTTCTCAGGGACAGGAAGTAACGGAGGGCTGTCACGTGAACGAGATCCGTGTGGGCGTGATTGGGCTTGGCAGTATTGGCATACGCATGCTTGCCGCATTTGAAGAGCACCCAGATTTCGTCGCGACACTCGCGTGGGATCCCAGGTCCGGTGCTGTTGAGGCGGCGCGCGCTACCTTTCCAGATCTGAGAATTGCCGATAGCGCGAGCGAGGTGACCGGGACGCAAGGCTTGGATCTCGTCTATGTGGCTTGCCCGCCCGATCACCATGCGACTTACGCGCTGACGGCACGATCCGCAAACAAAGCGGTTCTATGCGAGAAGCCACTCGGCATTGACATGGTCGATAGCGAGGCCCTGGTGAGCGCTATGGCGACCGGACCAGCACATGGGGTCAACTTTCTACTGGCAGCTTCGCGGCCAGCCAACACTTTGTACGATCTCGCAGCGAACGGAGAACTCGGCTGCATACACCACATAGAAGTACGAATGCACCTGCGGACATGGAGTGAACACCGCTACCCTGAAGCCCCGTGGTTGGCGAATTCGAGAGCAGGTGGGTTCTTACGCGAAGTGGGATCGCACTATGTTTATTTCGCGAGGCGTAT
>MDTB01175812.1_pt1 | contig 10142 bp, 9 predicted proteins | sample 811161 | NCBI WGS metagenome assembly MDTB01 (sample SAMN05326650, study PRJNA326480) | marine metagenome | isolation source: seawater | place: Mediterranean Sea | collected 2009
AGATTTGTTTAATATATCAGTACACATCTCGCTAGATGTTTTAAATTTTGAGTTTAAAAATTCTGGCATTAAATAAAATCCTCCCTCGGGTTTTTGCATCAAAACTTTATTTGACTTCAAGTTTTCATAAACATAATTTCCAACTGCATTTAAAATTGAAGTGGTTTTGTTTAAATAATCTGAATGATTCCCATTAAAGGCTTCGATGGCTGCAATTTGTATAGGTGAACTTACAGCTGTAAAAGACTCACTTGAAAGAGTTTTCAGCATTTTAAGAATAGGATCTAACTTCCTAGGAACAGCAAAAAATCCTAACCTCCAACCACCCGCGCCACACCATTTACTTAAACCGCTACTTATAATGGTTCCCTCGGGATAAAACTTTGAGATAGACTTATATTCTCTATTAAAAGTAAGCTCGGTATAAATTTCGTCCGACAAAACAATTATTCCATATTTTTTTGCAACTTTAGCTATTTCCTCAAAATTTTCACAATTAGATCCTGAAGGGTTATTTGGTGAATTTAATATTAAAATACTATTTTTATTTTTTAGTTCCTTAGCTTTTTTTTCCAATTGTTCAGATGTTGGAAACCAATTATTTTCATTAGTTGTCTCCAGCCAATGAAATTTGTTATTTGCTATTATAGCATGAGGTTCGTAGGACACCCAACTAGGAGCTGGTAATATAATATCTCCGTCAAAACCCAGATGTAGTAAAAACATCATTTCTTTAGAACCTGGACTAATTATAATATTTTCTGAACTGAATGAGTTATTAGTTCTTTTGTTAATATATTTTGCTATTGCCTCCCTAAGTTCTAAAGATCCTTGTATTGGCATATATTCTTTTTTATGAGCATTTTTTTTAAGAGATAAAACAACACTTTCTGGAACTGGAAAAGGAGATTGTCCAAAACCAAATTTATAAACTTTTTTACCTTTTGAAATTAATTCTTTTGACTTCTCATTAATTGCCAAAGTGGCTGAAGGTTTTAGAGATTTAATATTTTTTTTTGTATAATCACTCATTTAAAAGATTTTAAAATAAAATTAATTTAACTAAAGATAAATGGCAAAAATAGAACGTTTGACAAAGTGATTCGGTCATGCTTTAATCTTCTTTTGTTCTCAAGAGCAATCTATATATAGTATTTAAAAAAAAATATAGCACAATTAAATGGAAACCTCTCAAAATAAAATAGTAGCAGTTCTGGGCCCTACTAATACCGGCAAAACCTTTACGGCAATAGAGAAAATGCTGGAATTTAATTCTGGTATATTTGGTTTTCCATTAAGACTTTTGGCAAGAGAAGTTTACGATAAATGTATTGATAAAGTTGGACCAGAAAAAGTCGCTCTAATCACTGGTGAAGAAAAAATTATTCCAAATTCAGCTCAATATTTCATTTGCACGGTAGAAGCAATGCCTAAAGATAAAGTCGTAGATTTTATTGCAGTTGATGAAATTCAAATGTGCGGAGATAGAGAGAGGGGTCATATTTTTACAGATAGACTTCTGAATTTTAGGGGTGAAGCACTAACAATGTTTCTTGGTTCTCAAATTATGAAGAATATTATTTCCCAAATAATTCCTCAAACAAAATTTGTAGAACAGCAGCGATTTTCTAAACTTTCGTATAATGGACACAAAAAAATTTCAAGATTAGATAGAAAAAGTGCTCTTATTGCTTTTTCAGTTGAGGAAGTTTATGCAATTGCAGAACTAGTAAGAAGACAAAAAGGTGGGGCCGCAGTAATAATGGGTTCTTTAAGTCCAAAAACAAGAAATTCTCAGGTTCAGGTATATCAGTCCGGTGACGTTGATTACTTAGTTGCAACAGATGCTATTGGTATGGGATTAAATATGGATATCGAGCAAATAAGTTTTTCAAGTATAAAGAAATTTGATGGAAAAAAAACAAGAAGATTGAGAACTACGGAAATATCTCAAATAGCTGGAAGAGCCGGAAGATATAAGGTGGATGGATCATTTGGAGTTACAGGGGGTTGTGAAAATCTTCAACCGGATGAAATAGAAAGAATTGAAAGTCATAAATTAGATGATGTAAAGTTTCTATTTTGGAGGAATTCAGACTTAAATTTTGAAAGTCCAGAAGAATTAATTCAAACTCTTGAAAAAAAACCATCCAGCAAAAATTTCACTAAAATTTCTGACTCTATTGATGAAAACATATTAAAATACCTTGTTCGAGACAAAAAACTAAAATTTTCTAATAATAATCTTGGTCTATTGTGGGAATGCTGTCAAATACCAGATTTTCAGAAAAAAGCCTATACTCACATAGATGTAGTAACAAAAGTTTTTAATTTTCTTAATTCAAATAAAAATAAAATACCAAATGAATATATGAAAATTCAATTGAAGGGTTTAGACAAATATAAAGGAAATATTGATATGATATCTAATCAAATTTCAAATGTTAGAACATGGTCTTACGTAGCGAACAAAAAGAATTGGGTAGAGAATGCAGATTATTGGATTCAAATGAGCAAAAATATAGAAGATGGTTTATCAGACAAATTACATAATGAATTAACCAAAAGTTTTATAGATAAAAGAATAAGTGTTTTATCAAGAGGACTAAAACAAGATGTTAAGCTCAACACAGAAATAAACTCTAATGATGAGGTAATTATAGATGGTCAACTCGTAGGAAAATTAAAGGGTCTTAGACTTAATTTGGAATTTACAAAAGGAACTTTAGACACAGATGTAAAGTCATTAAAAAAAGCAGCTAAGCAAGGTGTTGAGGAAGAGCTAAAAAAAAGAGTTAAAAATATAATAATCAATAAAGAAGTAGTATTAGATAAAAATTATAAAATTTCTTGGAAAAATAATCCTATTGCAAAAATAAAAAAAGGTAAAAATTATCTTCGTCCAGAAATAGAAATTATTTCAGATGAGGCACTAGATTTAAAAACAATGGAGGATCTTTTTAATTTTATAAGTATTTGGCTGACAGAACATATATCAAATGAACTTAGAGATCTGATAAATTTGACAAAATTAAAAATTAATAATCAGTATATTAGAGCACTTGCTTTTAGACTCTATGAAAACAACGGAATTTTAAAGAGAAATGAAATTGAAGATATAATTAATAAAATTAATAAAGAAGATAGAAAACAGTTCAAAGGTCTAGGTATTAAAATTGGTCGTTATCATGTTTTTTTACCTAAAATGCTCAAGCCAAAAGCTGTTGAGCTTAGAATTCTATTATGGGAATTTTATAACGGAATAATAAAAAATAATCAGATTCCAAAATCAGGCTTGAATTTTTTGTTTGATGAAAAGAAGACTTTAAATTCAAGATTTTTACTTTTATGCGGTTTTGAAAAATTTAAAAATTTTTATGTAAGAGTAGATATCCTTGAAAAACTTTTTATAAAAATTATTGAAAAAAGTAAGGGTGGAAAATTTGAGATAAATTCTGACATGATGAATCTTTTGGGATGTACGAAAGAAAATTTTTACCAATTAATGAGCCTTATGAATTACAAAAAGTATAACAAAAATGATGAAAAGACTTTTGTTTATAAAGGTGTTAAAAAAGAGAAAAAAATGAAAGAATTTATAAAAAAAACAGATAATCCATTTAAAAAATTGGAGTCACTAAGTTTTAAATAATAATGCTAGACATATTTAAAAAAACACAGAAAAAAAACGATAGTTCAGATAATATTAATCTTATTAAGATTACGGCATTATTGATACATGCTGCCAGAATAGACCATAATTATTCTGATAAAGAAAAATTATTAATTATGAATTTTTTAAAAAACATCGATCCCAAAATAGATTTTAAAAAAATAATAAAAAATGCTGAAGAGGAGGAAGAAAACTCTAACCAAATTTTAAATTATACACAGGAAATAAAAAAAAATACTACAGAATTTAAAAAAGAAATTATTAAAACTTTATGGAAAATTATATTATCTGATAATAATTCAGATATTTACGAAAATACTTTAATGAGGCGTATAGCTGGTTTACTTTATGTTCCAGATAGGTTAGTTGGAGAAACAAAACAAGAAGTTTTAAATAAAAAAAATTATGACATACTTCGTTAAGGATGAATGTATTAAATGCAAACTTACAGATTGTGTGGAGGTTTGTCCTGTTGACTGTTTTTATGAAGGTGAAAATATGCTTGTTATAAATCCTGACGAGTGTATAGATTGTGGTGTTTGTGAGCCTGAGTGTCCAATTGATGCTATTGTTTCTGATGTATCTTATGAAGAAAAAGATAAAGATAAATGGCTAGAGGTTAACAAAAAATATTCTGGTTTATGGCCAAACATCGTCAAAAAAAAAGATCCTCCAATAGATGCTGAGAAATTTAAAAAAATTAAAAATAAGTTCGACAAACACTTTTCGGATAAACCGGGGAAATAAATTTATTTATGAGAAAAAAGAATAAAAAGAAAAAAACTAAAAAATTAGTAAAAAAGAAATCTGTTAAAATAGAAAAGAAACAAATTTCTTTGAAAAAAAGTAACGCGGATGTTGAAAAGATAGTTATTAAAAAAATAAAAAAGCAACCAACTGAAAAAAGAATCTATAATATTAATGACTTCGTTGTATATCCTAAACATGGTGTAGGAAAAATTCTAGCGATTGAAAAGGCCGTAATTGGTGACATCGATATAAATTTTTATAAAGTATTTATTGATAAAGATAAATTAACTTTGACTATTCCAATAAATCAACAATCTAATTTGAGAGCTATATCCTCTATAAATCAAATTAACAAATGTATCTCAATTTTGAAAACAAAACCAAAAATAAAAAGAACTATGTGGAGTAGACGCTCACAAGAGTATGAACAAAAAATAAATTCTGGAAAAATTTATGAACTTGCTGAAGTAGTTAAAGATTTAAATAAAAATACTAGTGCTATTGCAGATCAATCATATAGTGAAAGACAACTTTTTGAAAAAGCTTATGACAGGTTGCATAGTGAATTTGAGGCCGTATTGAAAGTACCTGCTGAGGAAGCCAGGAAGAAAATGGATAAAGCTTTAGGAAGAAACCAAGAGTTAGAGGAGCCTAAATAAAATAGAAAACGCCCTTTCCAAGTCTATTGGAAAGGGCGTTAAACTCAATACTACTTATCTTCTTCTTTTTCTTCTTTTCTTAGCTTTTTTTTTCTTTTTTTTACGTCTTTTAGCCATCGTTATCTCCCTTTTTAAAAAACAAATCTTAATGATTCGTTAATTGTTTTAATATTTAAGTTTTTTTACAAAGATGTCAAACATAAAGTCCTCAGTAAAATTTTAAAAAAATTGTTAAAATTCTTTTTTTAATTTAAATAAAAAAAATTATTAAAAAAACTAGCAATACCAACGTTTTTATTTAACTTTTAATAAAGATTAAATTTTTTTTTAAGAATAAAGTTTTTCTAAATCTTGTTTATATTTTTCTATAATCTTTTTTCTTTTGAACTTTAAAGTTGGAGTCATTAAGCCATTATCAATGGTAAATTCTTCATCTATTAACTTAAATTTTTTAATTTTTTCTGTTACAGACAAATCTTTATTTAAATTTTCAATAATACTTCTTATGGTTGAATCATTTTTATCTTTTTTGTCTACGACAATTAATGCAACAAGGTAATTTTTTTTGTCACCATAAATTAAACACTGTTTAATTTTTTCATTATTACAAACAAAATTTTCTATCTTGCTTGGAGAAATATTGTCTCCTCCATGATTGACTATAATATCTTTTTTTCTATCTGTAATTTTTAGATACCCACTAGAATCTATTTCTCCGATATCACCAGTATGTAACCAACCATTTCTTATAATTTCATTGGTCTCTTTTTCTTTTTTCCAGTATCCCAACATTACATTCTCTCCTTTAACTAAAATTTCTCCATCATTAGCTATTTTCACTTTGTTTGTTCTAAAGGGTGGTCCCACAGTTTCAACTTTAATAAAGCCTGGCAAATTGCAGCTTACGACTGGGGATGTTTCAGTTAAACCATACCCTTGCAAAGTTGGTAAACCTATCGCATTTAAAAACTCTCCTACATTTTTATCTAATGCACCGCCACCTGAAACAAATGCTTGCAAGTTACCACCAAATTGTTTGTGAATTTTTTTTCTTACTAAGATAGCGCATAAAAAATTCATTATTTTTTCTGTTAGTTTTAAAGTTTCTTTTTTTAGAGTTTTTTTTCCTAAATAAATCGTTTTTTCTATCAAAGCTTTCTTGAAACCTGTTTGCTTGTTAAAATTAGTATTAATTTTATTGTATAAATTTTGATAAAATCTTGGAACGGCTGTCATTATTGTTGGTTTTGCTACAGACATATTTGATATAAGCTTATCAAGACTTTCTGCGTAAAATACTTTTGCTCCCAAAATAATTTGTATGAACTGAACTGCATGTTCATATGAATGCGATAGGGGTAACCATGTCAAAAAAATAGGTTCTCTCTCTTTAACAAGCGGTTCTAACAAATCTAGCGCACCCTCACAGTTTGAGAGTATTCCTCCATGGCTTAAAACTACACCTTTTGGATTTCCTGAAGTACCAGATGTATAAATTATACATGCTGGCATATTTCTTTTTAAATTATAGTTTATATCTTTCTTATTGCTGTTTTCTTTATAAATATCCTCAAACAATAAGCTGGGGTCTTCAAGTTTTTCAAAAGAGATTATTTTCTTTACATTTGGGGTAATAAATTTTTTAATTTTTTTATACTGCTCATTGTTAGAAACAATTATTACTTTTGGATTACAATCTTTAAGAATATATTCGTAGTCAGTTGAAGAGTAAGTTGTAAAAATAGGAACTGAAATTCCACCGGCATTCATAATAGCAATATCAGATATTAACCAGTTCGGTCGATTTTCTGATAGAATTATACATCTGTCACCCTCGCTGATTAATGATTTAATTTTATTTGAAATTTTAAATATTCTCTCTGAAATTTCTCGCCAATTATATGTTGGCTTACTATGTTTTAACCATCTTAGAAATGGCTTTTCTTTATCAACCTCTTCAAATTTTTTAAAGAATAATTCTACAAGACTGTTTACTTTAGATACTTCCATCATATTATTGGTGGGCGAAGAGAGACTCGAACTCTCAAGGTATTGCTACCATTGGATTTTGAATCCAACGCGTCTACCAGTTCCACCATTCGCCCACACCCCTCTTAATTAATGTTTGTACAAACATTATGTTTTGAATTAATTTAAGACGCAACAAAAAAAAATGATAAAAAAAATATATGACAAATGTGTATCTTGGGCTGGACACAGATATGCTAAACCACTTTTAGCGTTCGAATCATTTATTGAAAGCTCTTTCTTTCCCATACCTCCAGATGTAATGATAATTCCAATGGTTGTTGCTAAAAAAAATGAATTTATACGTATCGCATTAATTGCAACTATTTTTTCTGTTTTGGGCGCACTTTTTGGTTATTTAATTGGTTACGTTTTTTTTAATGAAATAGGAGTAAAAATATTTGAGCTGTATGGCTATGAAGATCCAAATTTTCTAAAAGATAAATTTTCTTCAAAAGGTGGTTTTATTTCCTGGTTAGGAATACTTATTACAGCCGGTTTTACCCCATTGCCTTTTAAACTCTTAACTATTTCAAGTGGCTTTATTCATTTTAATTTAATTTTCTTTATAATCATTTGTGTACTAACAAGAGGTTCTAGATTTTTTATTGTAGCTTTTTTAACTTATAAATTTGGTCAAAAGTTTGGTCCTTTTTTAGAAAAAGAGGGCGCAAAGTGGTCAATAATTATTACATTTTTTATTTTAATCGTTGCTGGCGTAATTTATTTTTTATTAAAGTAAAAAAATGAATAAAAATACGAATATTATTTTATTTTCTATTGTGTCGCTTTTGGTGCTGTCTATTTTGTCAGCTTATATTATTGAGTATAGTTTAGGGCACAAGCCATGCAAACTTTGTTTGTATCAACGTTATCCGTATTTTATCTCAATTATTTTAATTTTGAATATTTTGATTATAAAAAAATATATAAAACTATCTTTGTTAATTGTTGCTTTAGTATCTTTGCTTGGATCAATTATTGCTTTTTACCATTTTGGTATCGAGCAAGGTTTTTTTAATGAGTCTTTGGTTTGTGAGATTAAAAATTTAGATCCAAATTTATCAAAAGAAGATATTTTGAAAGAACTGAGTGAAAACTTGATAAGCTGTAAAACCGTAACTTTTAGGTTGTTTGGTTTATCCCTTGCATCAATAAATACCATTTTTTCATTTGTATTATTCGTTATATTCTTAAAATTATATAGAAATTATGAAATCAACAAATAAAAAAACTTTGGAAGAAATTATAAGAGTGGATCATGCGGGTGAAAGAGGTGCAATTAAAATTTATGAAGGGCAATTGCTTGCTTTAAGCACTTTTAAAAAAGATGAAAAATTGAAAAAATTAATTGAAGAAATGAAAGAACACGAAAAGGAACATTTTGAGTATTTCGAAAAAGAAATACAAAAAAGAAATATAAAGCCGACAATCTTTTTGCCTCTATGGGATCTGCTTGGGGTCACGCTTGGTTTTGGAACAACTATACTTGGTCATAAAGCTGCAATGCTTTGCACTGCTTCGGTCGAAGAAGTAATATGTGATCACTACAAAAATCAACTAGATAAGCTTGGTGAGGATGAAAAAGATTTGAAAAAATCTATAAAAAAATTCAGAGAAGATGAAGATGACCACAAAAACATAGCTTATGATAAAGGGGCAACTAAAGAAGGATTCTATTTTTTATTGGACAAAATAATACAAACATCTTCTAAAGCAGCAATTAAAGTTTCTGAAAAGATCTAATTAAGGTTCTAGTTCTATATCCCAATATAAATAATCCATCCAACTTTCGTGTAAAAAGTTTGGAGGAAAATTTCTTCCATTTTTGTGAAGATCATCAATTGTAGGGATAAAGGGTTTTCTTTTTAGTTTCAGCTCACACTTATTATATAGTTTGCCACCTTTTTTTACATTACAAGTTGAACAAGCTGTAACTACATTTTCCCAATCAGTAATTCCGCCTTTGGATTTAGGAAGAAGGTGATCAAAAGTTAAATCTTTTCTTGCATCACAATATTGACAAGTAAACTTGTCTCTAAGAAAAACATTAAATCTTGTAAAGTTAGGATGATCAGAAGGTTTTATAAAACTCTTAAGTGCTATAACACTGGGCAAACTCATTTCGAAAGAAGGGCTACGAACTTTTCTTTCATAACTTGATACAATACTCACCCTGTTTAAAAAAACTGATTTAACAGCATCCTGCCAACACCATAAGGAAAGAGGATAATAGCTTAAAGGTCTAAAGTCTGCGTTCAAGACCAAAGCTGGACATTTCTCTAAAGGAACTCTTTCTGATGAACCTATAATCATTTGGGGTAAATGCTAACGTGATAGAAAAAAAATATCAAGTTATAATTTTGTTACAGTGACTTAATTATTTGTATAAGTTAGTTTTCAAAAATTCCAGACCTATACTGAGCCCCTCGTTTGGAATTCTATGCTCACATTTTTCAAAAATTTTAGTGGAAATTTGATATTTATTTTCATGAAAAAAGTGTTTTGCTTCTAATAGTGAATTTACTGGGACTATTTGATCAATATCTCCGTGCATCAAGTAAATCTGTGGTTTGGATTTAATATTTTTTCCTAAATGCTTTGGATTAAGAACTTTTCCAGAATAACCAATTACACATTTTATTTCCTCTTTTCTTTTAAGAGCTGTCTGAATTGAGATCATGGATCCCTGGCTAAAACCAACCAAAGCAATTTTATTATTATTTATTTTGTTTTTCATTGTGCACTCGTCAATAAGTATATTAAGTTTTTTTTCTGCAATTAAAGACTTTGATAATATTTCCTCCTCAGTTTGATCTGTAAGGTCAAACCATTGAAAGCCGGCTGGATTTACTTTACACACCTCGGGAGCATCTGGACAAACAAATAAGGTTTCGGGTAAAAAATTTTTCCAATAATTAGCTAAAACTGAAATATCTTTACCATCCCCGCCATAACCATGACAAAGTATAACTATATTTTTTGGAGCTGAATTTGAGCTTGGATTTATTAGGGTTGTATTTAAAGAGTAA
>MDTB01004489.1_pt1 | contig 10141 bp, 13 predicted proteins | sample 811161 | NCBI WGS metagenome assembly MDTB01 (sample SAMN05326650, study PRJNA326480) | marine metagenome | isolation source: seawater | place: Mediterranean Sea | collected 2009
AAGACATTGCCTGAACCATGCCCCTTCTCTACATACCAAACGTACCTAAATAGGCACATCTTAATAAATATACGTCCCAATATTTTTATATCCCTATGTCCATTTTTTTGAACGTGACTACCATCACATAATTAAGGTCTAATTAAAATAATGAATTAGCTGTTTAATTCAAAAAATTTCTTCAAATTATGTTAATGTTTATGAATTCTATTACTGATCTTATTAATAAGCGTGCAATGCTGGTTTCTATTCCAAGAATTGCAACAGTATTATTCATTTTGCTTCAGTTAATAGGCATGCAGACCTATCCTGGTGGGACAATCCACGATATGTCTACTACGGGGTATTCTTTTACAAACAACTTTTTTTCTGATATGGGTACCTATGTTGCGCGTAATGGCGAGCCAAATTATTTATCCATGATCATTTTTTCTCTTTCATTAACTATAGTTGGTATAACCTTTTCATTCTATTATCTGACTCTTCCAAATGTCTTAGGAGAAGATAGAATAAATTACATGCTAGCTATGATTGGCACCCTTTTTGCAATTGGAGGGTCTGCTTGCCTAGTAGGTACAGGTATGACACCATCAGATATTGTTCATGGACCGCACGTATTTTTTGCTAATAATATATTTCATTGTTTTTTGGTGACTGCCTTACTTTACACAATTGTCATATTCAGATCAAATAAAATTGAAAAGAGATACGCATTTGGATATGGATTATTTTTCTTTTCGATCTTTGCTTATGTTGGTGTCTTGCAATATGGTCCGCCAGCTTCTGCAGGGCAATCTGAGTTAGTCTTTCAGGTTATTTCCCAAAAAATGATAGTTGGTGTATTTTGCTTTTCTGTTTTACATCAGACATATGGATTTGCACAGCCTGGTGTACTAGACCCTGTTTAATATTGTAGCCAATGGCACCTCAAAAAGAGACCGTAAAAGAGTATTATCCTTCTTTTGAAAAAGATTATAATTCTAAAATTATTGATCTGATCAATCACAATCAGGAGCATATTGAATATTCCCATAAGATCAGGGGGCGTTGGGAAAATCACTATCTTGGTTTAGAGTATGTCCCTGAATTAAAAGCTGTCTTAAGTTTTGCATGTAAAGCAGCAATAGATCTAACACCCCACTCAGTTATTGTCCCACATAAAGCGCTGGGCTTTAGTATGGACGAATATTGGTTTAATATTGCTAAGCCGGGTGAATCAACAGGTTGGCATGACCACAAAGAAAAAGCTGAATTATCAGGCGTATATTATCTTACAGTACCGCATAGATCAGGAGATATTCAGTTTCGAAGGAATGTAAAAAGTGGATCAGAAGAATGGTCTATAAGTTCTAAATCCGGGAAATTGATTTTATTTGACTCAAAATTAGAGCATTCTGTTACAGAAAATAATAGTGATTCAAATAGGATCTCATTAGCCTTTAACCTCTATACTTTGCCATTAGAGTTCGACATATCTTCAAATACTTATTCAACAAACAAATTTTATTCTTAGTTTATTTTGAGTTCATACATTTTATAAGTTTCAGCACTTAATTCTTTTAATATCTATTAAACATTTTTGGAGTAGATCATGAATCGTTTAATTCTTGTGAGTTTCTTTTCTTTGATAATTATCATGTTTGTTTCGGGCCAATATATTCCATCTAAAGTAGTTTCAAGTAATGCGAGCAGGACTTGTCAAACTGGGATGGTATGTAGTAAAGCAGATTGTTGTAATAAGGAAGTCAACTCCACTGCAGTATTATGTGAAAAGCCCTGTTGCTCAAAAACATAGCAAAATATGATCAGATTCTGTTCTAATACTTTACTTAGAATATATATAGCACCCGGAATTTTTCTGGGTGTTTTATTTTCTCAAATAGTTTCAGAGTCAGTTCCGGTTCATAGGTATTCAATTGTTGCCTATGATGAAGAAACAATCCAATGATAAACAAATGTTAAAACAAATATTAGAGGTCCGCTAGAACTGGAAAACTATGAAAATTGTTAAACTTTCTTTTTGGTCCTGTATATATTTTACCTCATTTGGTTCAGCTGAACCAGGAGACCTTTTAGAATATAATTATCAGAGCACATTTTCAATTAGTACTATTCAATTTATTCTTAATTCTTTGGGAAATGACCCTTCTCTTCCAATGTACAATATTTCTGTTTATGATATTAAATATGAATCCTATAGCGAATCTGGTGAAGTGGATACACTCGCAGGACTAGTTATCATACCACAGTCACCTACGAAAGCTTTTCCTATATTAACCTACCAGCATGGCACAATAATTCTTGATAGTGAGGCACCATCAATTACGGGCGTGAGTGCAGAAAATTTTGAAGTATTGTTTGTAAGCCTTGTAACTACTCCATCAGGATTCATTACGATTATTCCTGATTATACGGGTATTGGAGATCCAGATGAATACCATCCTTACATCATCGCAGATCCCCATACAGAAGCTGTAGTAAATATGATAAGAGGTGTAAAAGAGTTAGCAATTGAGTTAGAAGATAGCAATGACAGGTTCCAGTTTAATGATCAATTATTTCTGATTGGATATTCTGATGGTGGCTATGCCACACTTGCATCTCAAAGAGGCATGCAGTTGGACTATCCAGATGAGTTTTCTATCACTGCCTCTCTTCCAATGGCAGGGCCATACGATCTTTCAGGTACTATGGTACCATACTTTCTGTCGGAACCAGAATATTCTCAGCCCTACTATGTCCCTTATGTTTTAACAAGCCATCTTTGGTACTACCAAGGTCTTGATGTTGATTTTGGTGAATATTTTGAGCCATTCTGGGCAGATACGCTTCCATCTCTTTATGATGGTACACATTCTGGTTATGAGATCAATAATCTCATGCCAGAAAACCCTCTGGATATACTGCTTGATGATGTCCTGGAAGAATTTGAAACCAATGAGGACCATTTTTTTCGACAGAGCCTAGAGGGAAATACATTACTTGATTGGGTTCCACAGAGCCCAACCTATTTTTTCCATGGGATAGGTGATGATGTAGTACCTTTTGAAAATGCCCAGATGGCTTATGATGCATTTTTAGAAAATGGAGCCACTAATATAAGCATGGAGCTTTTCCCTGAAGAATTAGGAGGGCACTCAGCTCTAGCGGTACCATGTCTTTTGGCAGGTTATTCAGTTATCCTTGATTATCAAATTATTTGCCCTAAAGGAGATATAAATAGTGATGGACTTGTCTCTTTGATCGATCTGGCACTCATATCTGAATATATGGTCGTCGAAAATAACATTACTGATTATCAATGGTGGGCTGGTGATTGTGATTATGATGGCAATCATTCTGTTATGGATATATTGATGGTCTCAGATATTTTAGAATAAAATATGAAAAAATTATTAATTAAAATCTCGATAACGGTTTGTTTAGGGTACATGCTCTTTTATTATATTTTGATATGGTTAACGCATCTATAATGGGGCTCTCTTGGAAGATATTTTTTCTTATTATTTTCTGGATGGGTGTTGCTGCTTTTTTAGTTATAATGGTCGATTCTATTTTTAATATTCCTGATGAGATATCAGGAATATTATATTTTATTAGTATTGGCGTTGCTGCTTCTGGAACGCTTAACTATTACCGTTAGAGATAATGTCCGAAAGAAAAGCAACTGATATATTTAGTGAATGGGCATTAAATGGAAAAGATTTTGGTATGCAGGATCATCATTCTAATGCTGTAGATGCTATGCTAGAAACATTAACAAGTTCTAGATTTTCTAGTTTCTCATTTGTTGATGCGGGGTGTGGCAATGGATGGGTTGTAAGAAAAATGAGTAGCAACCCTCAATGTACTATATCTTTTGGAATTGATGGTGCTGAAGAAATGATAAGAAAAGCAAAAATGATCGACCCAAAAGGTAATTACATCCATTCTGATCTCTTAACGTGGGTGCCGCATGAGGCCTTTGACATAGTACACAGTATGGAAGTTTTCTATTATTTTAAAGATCCTGAAGAATTAATAAAGCATATTATGGATAATTGGCTCAAGCCTTATGGCCAGATGATCATGGGCGTTGATCATTATCATGAAAATATCAAAAGCCATTCATGGCCAACTGACCTGAACACATATATGAAATTATTAAGCATTGATGATTGGGTTGAACTTTTTAAAGATTGTGGCCTTGAAGAGGTTAAAGCATTCCAAGCGAATGCCAAGTATGATTTTCCAGGCACATTGATAGTCCATGGTCTTAAAGGAAGAGGGTCTTAATTGAGATACTTTATATTAATTTGTATGGCCTTTATTCTTCTAAACTTAGATAACCTTTCAAGTCAGGTTTTAAATGAAGATGATAAAGTGTTAAATTTGAAAGAAGATAGTGAATTTAAGAAAATGAAGAGAACAGATTCAGAGTGGCGACGTATCCTGTCATCTGCAGAATACTATATTTTACGTGAAAAAGGTACAGAGAGGGCATTTACTGGAGAGTATGATGGGCATTTTGAAGATGGTATATATGTATGTGCAGGTTGCGGGCATAAACTTTTTGATTCAGAAACTAAATATAGGTCTGGTTGTGGATGGCCTGCATTTTCTAAGGCAATGCCCGAGTCTGTAGAAGAAAGTGAAGATAATAGTTATGGGATGAGGCGCATTGAGATTACTTGTTCCAAATGCGATGGGCATTTGGGCCATGTATTTAATGATGGGCCACAACCCTCCGGTGTAAGGTACTGCATAAATTCAGTTTCTATGGATTTTAAACCTAAAGAAGATAAATGAAGAAAGGCGTTGTGAAAGAATACGATTCATCAAAAGGTTTTGGTTTTATAACAGGTCAGAATAATGAGGATTATTTTGTTCATGTCAGCGGACTGAGGCAGCATCTTCAATCTCGTGGACTTCGAGCAGGGCAAAGCGTATCCTTTGATGTAGACTTTGGTATGAAAGGAGATAAAGCAATCAATGTGAAGGTTGATTGATCTATTTTATTAAGATGATCTTTTGAGTTAAGCTCGGACCTTCTATTTCAACCTGCGCAATATAACTACCTGAGGGAAGCTCTCTTCCGTTCAATTTAAATAAGTGGATACCAGCTTTTTGTTTACCTAGCTGGGTTACCCTTAAAACTCTTCCTCTTATATCCAATAATCGTATTATGACACTATGATCTTTTGGTAAAGTATAAGATATCATAGTTGATGAATTGAATGGATTCGGATATACACTATTGAGCTTGAATCCATTTGGACCTGTCTTAGGTTGAGAGTACAATGCTTCATCTAAAAAGGGTATAGTTTGAAAATTATCATTAAATACCTGATCTACAGTATTTGTATTCAAACCAAGCCAATTCTTCATTATCGTGGTATATATCTGCCTATAATCAAATTGAACCTGAAGATTCCCATTATCATCTAAGTTTGTTAGATCTGGGTCATCTCCAAATACTCCACCATTAAGATTCGATCCAAATATGAATACGGGGGCACTTGTTCCATGGTCTGTTCCTTCAGAGGCATTTTCATAAACTCTTCTTCCAAATTCACTTGTTGTAACAATAATTATTCTATCTAAGAGCTCAAGGGCATCCATTTCATCAAAAAATACATTTAAGGCGTCAGACAGATTAGAAAGTAATTGTTCATGACTGTATAATTGTTCTACATGTGTATCATATCCATTTTGGTAAAAACGGTAAAATGGAGTAGTCAATCCTCCTGCAATAAGCCGTGCAGTTATTCTAAACTGTTGACCAATATTCGTATCTGGGTAGTTCATTATTGTATTTGGGGCATTCTGCGCAGCTTCTGAAATGATCTGGGAATAATTAAAAGACATATGATCTAATTCCCTTATAAAGGCGAGTTCATCCCCACCATATGTTTCTGGAATATCAGAATTAAGGTTATCAATATAATTGCCAGATATGATCGAGTACATTGTATCCGGGTCATATAAATAAAGCCCTGTATTAGATGTCTCAGTTTTAAACTCTAAAAGGTTGGCACTATTATACTGTATAGCCAATGGATGTTCTGGTGCGTAATCAGGAAAGCCTGGGTATTCTAATTCAAGTAGTCTACCTAACCAGCCTGTTGTTAATTCTATGTCCTCGTTTGAGCCTGTATCCCAAATATCTGAAGAACGAAAGTGCGATAGATTGCCATCTGCATATCCTACACCCTGTATGATCGCTAATTTCTGTTGTTCAAAGAATGTCTGCCAATTTTCTAGTGCCGGGTGAAAAGCTAGGGTATCCGTAATTGGTAATGATTGTTCACTAGGTATAGCAATAGCAGGCCTTTGCTGATAATAGGATGAGTTTTGATAGGGGATAAGTGTATTTAGTCCATCATTTCCTCCGTTCATTTTTATCAAGATCACAATTCTATCTGAATCTATATTGGAATTCCGATAGCTAAATCTATTCTTAGACCCGAGCAGTGAAGTAGGTAAATATGAACCTAAGGCATATAACGCCAGTGAAGATTTTATAAAGTCTCGTCTTTTCATGATAGTTGAAATTCTGGTAATCTGATCATATACATTAATAGATCTTCGAATCTGCTCCATTGTGCATGGTAAGCTGGTAGGCTAATATTCCAATCATAAGGCTCAGCCCCATCTAATGCAATATTAAGTAATTGTTCTGAAAGAGTTTCATTGGCCTCTATTCCTAAGAATAATAATACAAGATTATCGATGATTTGTATGATATGATATGTATCATCATTATCATTAACTAAAGATTGTGCTACAGATGGAATATTTAAATAATTACCAAAACTGCCAAACGGACTTTCATGGTTTATTAGTGCGCATATCATTGCTTTTCGCAAGGGCAGGGTATTAGAATTGATCCAAGTCCGATACCCTAGCCATCCATTCACATCTGGCGGTTCAAATAATATCATATCTAAATGATTTTGAATTTCAGTAAAATAGTTGGTATCGAATGGCTGTTCTTCCATTTTTAATGTTTTTATTGTTCCCAGATATAATTGAACAGGATTTTGGACATTAGAACCATAAAAGGTGGAATCATAAAAATGTTCGCTTGAAAAAAGATATTCCAGGGCTGGTTTTATTTCATAATTATTTGAACGTAATATATCTGCCATGCCATCAATAAAGTCAAGGTCGACATGGTCATATAAAAACCATTTATATAATTTTTTACATATATGTACCGCACATTCATCACGATCTAAAAGCATATTAATAATATCATCACCTGTCCAAGGTCCTGTCTGACCCATAAAGGTCTTATCATCAAAATCATGCCAATCAGTCCACCAATATCCCCAACCTTCCATTGTGTCAAAATCATAATTTGTTTCAACTCCATTTGTCACATATCCAGTGAATGCATGAGATGCAGCAACTACATCACTCTGGCTGTAATTATCAACTCCAAGAGTAAAAAGTTCCATAAGCTCTCTTGCAAAGTTTTCATTTGGAGCTTCTTTTCTACTACCAGATATGTCCAGCCATATCATCATCGCGGGCCCGAATGTTACTTGACGTAATAGATCTTTAAAATTGCCCATACATAATGTGCGAAAAATATTATTCTGTTGATACATCGCCTGAGGATAAAACACCTTAGAGTAGGCTGATGCAAAATAGCTATGCCAAAACAGTGTCATAACTTCAGTAATGTTTAGACCGCCATTCATCATTCGTTTTGCCCACCATTTTTGAAAAACTCTCATTCGATTGTAGTAGGCCTGAATGATTGCTTGTCTTTCATCTGAGGATAATGAACTCCAATCAGGTAACTCTTCATTAACCCATGCCCCAGGCGGGCTAGGTGGTTCTTGGTCAGCTAATAGACCTTGAATACTTGTTTCCATACCATTGTTAATGAAAGCATTTATTTCTTCTATATTTGGGCCTGTCACAGTTCTCTTTAATAGATGAGAGACTGACGGTATATCCCAAGCTATATCTCTTGCTTGTAGATTGAATCTATTTTGAGGGTTTAGATCAGTTATTGGTTTTTGCTCCTCAACATGCACTTGTTTCCAATGCTTATTAATAAATTTTTTATGGAGTCGCTTAGCCTGGCTATCTGGCCAATTATCATTAGAAGTTTTTATATAATTGAGAGATGGTACCATTTTATACCTGTTCTATTTAATCCTGAGAATCTACAATATTAATAAAATTTGCTATCAAAATTTTTGCTTGAAGTGGGACCTTGTGTCTTGCTGCCATGATATGAAGCTGTGTCTCAAAGCCTGCCCCTTCTAACAATTCAAATGAAATTTGACTTTGTTCAGGAAGAATGACCTCATCTTTATCACCATGTAGTAGCAATATACGTGTATTACGACTTTCATTTAGTACATCTTGTTTAAATCTTTCTTTATAGCGGATAAACCCTGCAATTGGTATGATCCCGCCTAATGAAAATGTCTGCCTTATCATGAATTCCATTGATAGACAGGCGCCCTGGGAAAACCCAAGAATATAAATGGCATGATTTGGATAGCCTTGGTCGTTTAGTTCGCTTATCAATTTTGATAGGATATCAAAAGAATCTTGGTATTTCCATCCTATATCTTCATTGCCATCAAACCATGTAAAGCCCCCATTAGTAGCAATGTATGGAGCCTGGACAAGGACCCATTTTACATCATCTAGCCCCCATGCATTTACAACTGGTTCCATTGAAGAAATATCCCCTGTCCATCCATGAAGGGTAATTATTGCTTTTTTAGGATTTTTAGATTTAGAGAAAGACCTAACAATCATTTATTCATAGATACTACAACAACAATCATCAACAATAACCGCCTCTGAGAAATCTGCTCCATCCATTTTAAAGCGTATGCATTTACCAATATTAACAGAGACATTAATCTCTGCAAGGCTTGCGATATCATTAATGGCAACTTCTTTATATAGGTAACCATCAAGTAAACCACCACCACATTCATTACAGTCAGGTGCGTTTGTATTGGGTTCACAATTAAAAAAAATAAATGATATAATGGATATCGTGAGTAGAACTCTCATAAGCCTTAATTAAGAACCAGATTTTCGATTATCTTCATAATTTTTCATCTTTTCTTTAAAGTCTATTAGGTTTTTAGCCTGCAGTAAGGTACTCATTTTAATATTCTCTTTGAGCAAAATAGAAGACTTTTTTCCATAATCATGACCTGGGTATATTCGAATATCGTGAGGTAATGTTAGAATCTTATTATAGACAGAATCATATAATTCTTCAATATTACTTTTTGCACTTTTTACGCGACCTGTTCTGCCAACAAACATAGTGTCTCCGGTGAATAATGCGGGATCAATTTTATAACATATGGAGTCAAAGTAATGCCCAGGTGTGCAGATCGCTAAGAGAGTTAGTTCACCTACCTTTATAACTTCCCCATCATGAATTTCTTTATATCGATCATAATGATTAATAGATGATGCATAGTGACCAACTATCACTAAACTAGGATGATGGCTAATATACTGATCAAGATAAGCAGTGTGGTCTTTATGTCCATGGGTAATCATTATTGCTAAAGGACTATTATTGATATATGGTGATATTTGGCTTAACTCAACTGAGGCGTCAACAAGAACTTGGGCACCAGTTCGATTACAATTAATTAAATAAGTAATATTTTTATCATAACCGCCTATAAAAGAACGAATTGAAAAATCAGTACTAGGTTTCATGATTTATTTCCAAGGATGTGTTAAAATTCTGTAATTTAGCTTCAGAAAATGTTTCAATAATGAATCATTAATTAATTGCCTAATTATTATTCTACCTAAGATATGGAAAAAAAACAAATAGCTTGGTATCTAATTTTCGGAGGCCTTGCGATATTCCTCTTATCATTCGTTACTACCATTCTATCATTTATATCCAATCACCCTTTCTTGGGTTTTGCCTGTATCTTAATTGGGATTGGAGCATTTCTTCTCGCTTATGAAGACTAATAAATATTCGTTTTTATAGTTTAAGATCACAAATAAGGAAACCTATGATGAAGTATCAACATATTCTTACATCACTTTTAATATTGTTTATTTTTGCTTGCGGCTCAGATCCTAAAAGTAAATCAAAGTCTGTTTCTACATTATCTACGTTTATGGATTCAACCAGCTATTC
>MDTB01007850.1_pt1 | contig 10141 bp, 11 predicted proteins | sample 811161 | NCBI WGS metagenome assembly MDTB01 (sample SAMN05326650, study PRJNA326480) | marine metagenome | isolation source: seawater | place: Mediterranean Sea | collected 2009
GCGGAATTGTAGCAACCAAGCCCTATGTTTCTTCAGGTTCCTACATTCATAAAATGAGTAATTATTGTGAGACATGTATTTATGATCGCACAAAAAGAATTGGGGAAGACGCCTGTCCTTTTAACAGTTTATACTGGAATTTCTTAGACGATAAAAAAACACATTTCAGTAAAAACAATCGTATGGCGATGATGTTACGTTTGTTAGATAAAATTCCAGCTTTGGAAAAGCAAGAAATTAAAGAAAGAGCATTATCAATAATTGAAAACCCAGATGATTACTAGCCTAGAACCCATACATATTGTCTGGTTAAAGCGAGATTTAAGGTTGGAGGATCATAATGCTCTGGCAGAGGCTATTAACTCGAAAAAAAGGGTGCTATTGCTATACGTATTTGAAAACATTCTATTTGAAGATCCTCATTACAGTCCGCGTCACTTTGACTTTATCAAAGAATCTTTACGGGATATGAACCAGCGACTAATAAGCTATAAAACTGCCGTATGTGTAGCACAAGGTGAACTGATTGAGATTTTAGACGCCATAAGTAAAAAGTTCAATATCGAAACGATTCATGCACATCAAGAAACTGGTGTCTTGACAACTTATCAAAGAGATAAAAATTTGACACAATGGTGTCGAAATAAAAAGGTAATTTTCAAGGAATACTTGCAACAAGGGGTGTTTAGAGGGCTTAAGAATAGAAATCATTGGTTAAAGAAATGGAACATACTAATGAGCGAACCGATAAAAAAAATTCCATTGTCTGCAAGTGCTTTTATACCCATCAAAATAATTGAAGGATTTGAGTTTTATTTGGGAGCAAAGTCACTACAAACCGACAAGCAGCGAAACCGACAAATCGGTGGGAGCCAGTATGCGCAACGCTACTTAAATTCTTTTTTTGTTGAGCGCTACCGTAATTACCAAAAACATATTTCCAAACCTGATCTTTCAAGGAGAAGCTGTAGTCGTTTATCTCCCTATATCGCAATTGGCAATATATCGATGCGACAAGTATTACAACGAACTGAATACGAGCGAGTGCAGGGAAACAAAAGCTTTGCACTAAGAGCCTTCGGCTCCCGCTTGCGATGGCAATCTCATTTCATTCAAAAATTTGAGATGGAATGCTCGATGGAATTCACGAGTATTAACAAAGGATATCACCAACTGAAAAAAACTGTAAACCCAGTCTATATAGAGGCCTGGGAAACTGGAAATACAGGGGTGCCTTTGGTTGATGCAGCGATGCGATGTTTGGTAGACACAGGCTATTTAAATTTCAGGATGCGGTCATTGATTGTCTCCTTTTTTACCCATCACTTGTGGCAGCCTTGGCAAGCCTGTGCCCATTTCTTAGCACGTCAATTTTTGGACTTCGAACCTGGGATTCACTATCCCCAATTGCAAATGCAAGCTGGGGTGACTGGAATCAATATGTTGAGGATTTATAACCCCGTAAAAAACGGTCAAGAACACGACCACAAAGGGTTATTTGTCAAACAGTGGATACCTGAATTAAAGATGTTGCCTGAAGAAATAATTCACACCCCTTGGATGTTGACCCCAATGGAAGCTAGCGTTTATGACTTTGAACTGGGGAAAACTTACCCTCATCCCATTATTGATTTACAAAAAGCTAGGAAACATGCCACTGCCACCCTATGGCCGATGTCGAAAACCCCCGTAGTTAGAAAAGAAGGAAAAAGAATTCTAGCCAAACATACCTTGGCTGATAGAAACAGTTTAATGACATGAAAAAACAAAGCTTACTCACCTCAGAACAAATTGACCGGGTAATTGAAATGGCATGGGAAGACCGTACCCCTTTTGATGCAATTCTATTACAGTTTGGACTAAAAGAAGAAGCGGTCATTAAATTAATGAGAAGTGAAATGAAATCGAGTAGCTTCAAAATGTGGCGAGCTAGGGTTCAAGGAAGGAAAACAAAACACCTAAAGCAACGTGATAATACGGTCGATCGATTTAAATGTAGCAGACAGAAAGGGATTAGCAATAATAAAATATCTAAAAGATAATTTTTTTGTAATTTGGGGTTAAATCCCTGTCTGATGCCCCAAAATAAAACCCTTCCTACCAGTAAATCTGTTCAGACGTTTTTGGACAGTATTGAAAATCCAATAAAAAAAGCTGACGCTTTACGCCTGAATGAGATAATGTCCAGGCTTACTGGTGAGCAACCCAAAATATGGGGAACTACCATTATAGGCTTTGGACAATATCACTACAAAGACAAGTCTAAAAGAGAAGGGGAATGGTTTTTAGTAGGGTATTCACCAAGAAAAAATCATACCCCGGTTTACTTGATGTGTGACATAAGAAATATAAATCTTAAAGGCTTAGGAAACTATAAAAAAGGAAAGGGTTGCTTGTACTTTAAACGCTTAAGTGATATTAGGATTGACATTTTTGAAGAAATCGTAAAAAAATCAATTGAGCTGGTCAAAAAAGGGGCAAAATAATTTCTAGTAGGTAACACCAACATTCATCCCTATGGCGGCAACGCCAATTCGCTCCCACTGACCTTGGCTTGCTACACGTGCAAATAGATTGGATCCGAAAAAACCTGCTGAAAAAAGTAAATTCCCTATACCGAGATCCTCAACCCATTCGATTGCAACAACAAAATCATCTTCTACAACAATATCATAAGGCGTTAGATCAACCTATACAATTCCTGTCTTAATATCTGTCTCAATTATAATCATTTCCTCCAAAATATTTTTATTGGGTAAGCCATCTTTAAGGTCGTAAAAATTCAATCTAAATTTAACAGGCCCGTATGTGTTTTTAGCAATGGAAATATTAAAGCTTTCGACAAAAGTTGGAGATTTTCTAATTCTTGTGATAAAGCCGATTTCATTTCCCAAATTATTGGAAGTGAATCCTCCAGTAATGAATTTGGATTCCGTTTTGTTTCCCAAAATCTTTTGCTTGTATTTTTTATCTTTTTTACGAACCAACACCACCTCCTCTAGTGAAGTAACCGATTCTTCAAGTAAAATAATTTGTTCTGTTTTCTCTTGTGTTAAATAATCCTTTACTATAAAGTCCTTTCTAGTAAAACCAACCATAGAGAACCTCAAAGTATCATTGATTGTTGCGGGGTTTAATTCTAGATAAAACTCTCCGTTTTGATCCGATACGGTACCTATGCCTTGGTTTAGAACACCAATATTAACATAAGGCAAGGGGATTTTACTGTTAGCCTCTAAAATTTTACCAGCGATGAATTGCGCATTGATGGTGTAGGAAAAAAAAAGAAAAAAATAAATTGGGGCTTTCATGATTGTTAGGCGTCCAATCGGGTAATTTTAGCACCTATAGCTCGCAAACGTTCATCGATATTTTCGTATCCTCTATCGATTTGTTCTATGTTGTGAATAGTACTAACTCCCTTGGCAGAAAGTGCAGCAATTAAAAGAGAAATACCTGCTCTAATATCTGGAGAAGTCATTACAGTCGCCTTGAGTTTGGATTTAAAATCGTGTCCGATTACAGTAGCACGATGGGGGTCACAAAGTATAATCTTTGCGCCCATATCAATTAGTTTATCTACAAAAAACAATCTGCTTTCAAACATTTTTTGATGAATCAAGACACTACCACGGGCTTGGGTAGCTACTACCAATACAATACTTAATAAATCAGGGGTGAAGCCTGGCCAAGGAGCATCTGAGATGGTTAAAATAGAGCCATCAATAAAATTTTGTATTTCATAGCCTTCCTTTTGGACTGGAATAAATACATCATCTCCTTTTCTTTGAAGATCAATTCCAAGTTTTCGAAAAACGTTAGGGATTTGACCAAGGTCATCCCAACTGACATTTTTTATAGTTAATTCACTTTGGGTCATGGCAGCCAATCCAATCCAACTGCCTATTTCTACCATATCCGGGAGAATAGTATGTTCAGTTCCACCTAGCTCACTCACCCCCTCAATGGTCAATAGATTGGAGCCTACCCCAGTGATTTTCGCCCCCATTGCGTTAAGCATTTTACACAACTGTTGTAAGTAGGGCTCACAGGCAGCATTGTATATCGTTGTTGTTCCAGAAGCTAAAACTGCAGCCATAACTATATTGGCGGTTCCAGTTACGGAAGCTTCTTCCAACAATAAGTTTACACCGCTTAGCTTATCGGCCGTCACATTGTAAAAATAATCCTCTCGATTATAATTGAAATCAGCCCCAAGAAGTTTTAACCCTTCAAAATGGGTATCCAAACGCCTTCTTCCGATTTTATCTCCACCAGGTCGAGGTATCGAGCCTTTTCCAAATCGCGACAACATAGGCCCCACCAGCATTACTGATCCACGAAGTTGCTTTGCATCATTCTTGTATTGCGAAGAGGTAAGAAAGTCCATATCGACTTGATCTGCCTGAAACTCATACTTACCTTTGGATAGCGCATTGACTTTCACGCCTAGACTTGCAAGAAGATTTATCAATTTATTGACATCCACAATATTTGGGATATTGGAGATGGTAACTTTTTCTTTAGTTAATAAAACAGCACATAAGACCTGTAAGGCTTCATTTTTTGCTCCTTGTGGAGTGATAGCACCCTTTAACTTTTGACCTCCCTCAATTTGAAAACTCCCCATTCAAGTGATCAATTAAAATCTTTTACGACCGTTATTTCTTTTGTTGCGCTGCTTATGGTTGTTTTTAGAACTATTACCGTTTTTATTACGGTTTTTTAACAACTCAGAGGAATCCGTCAATGGAAGATCGGTACTATTTACCACAAGTCCACCACCCGAAAGCTCAGACAGATGCTTGAGAATTACTTCATCTTGAACTGTGTCTTTATTCCAATTCAAAAAACACTTTTTCATATGATTGGCAATATTATAGACCAAAGCATTTTTCATGTCCCCATCTTCCCAATCTTTTGCGACATTAATCATACTTTTAATATTATTGCCGTAGAAGCGATACTTAGCATTGGTTTTAGGATAAGTCAGCCTCTCAGGTTTTTGCGTCAACAATTCCTTTTGGGGCTTTTCAAATGGGCTATCAACATCTAATTCAAAATCAGACATGATAAAAAGTTGATCCCAAAGCTTGTGCTGAAAATCTGGTACATCGCGTAAATGAGGGTTCATGTTTCCCATTATTCCAATGATAGCTTTAGACATTTTGTTTCGCTCTTCACGCTCCTGAGTAGCCATTAGCTGATTGACCATTATCTGAACATGTCTCCCATACTCGGGGATGATCAATTGGGTTCTTTTGGTATTGTATTGAAGTACTTCCATAAAAGGAAAAGGTTTATTAAAGTGCGGTTGGTGTGTTGCAATTTACTAAAAAACAAATTATAGTGTCTTTCAAATGTAATTTTTATCACAAAATGATGACGTCATCAAATTGACCTACTTTTTTATAGATATCAATCACTTCGTCTGGTGATTTCATTTGGATTTTGATTGTCAGGCTTTGAAAAGTATTCTTTGAGGAACTGACTAAGGAGACTTCCTTACTGGGGTCATTGAATAAATTTTTAAGTTTTTCAATCTGAGCACTATCAGATTTAACTATAAATTTAAACATATATAAACCCGGCCATACCTGAGAAGCTTGGAGTTGATCATGGAATCGCTCGTAAAATTCTGCTGGATTTTCCTTTGAATTCATCAAGGACATTACTTTTGTACAAATATAGTTGATCTTAACATAAAAATCCGAAAGGTGCTTATCAAACAAAATAAAAAAATTGTTATTAGTGGTGGTCCAGGAAGTGGAAAATCAACCTTGATAGCGCTGCTCGAACAAAGTGGCTACCATTGCTTTAAGGAGTTCTCTCGAAGTTTGATCAAAAAATTTAAAAATACAGGAGAAAACAGTTATTTCAAATCCAAGCCCTTTGAGTTCAGTGAAATAATTTGGCGAAAAAGAGTAAAACAATTTATCAAAGCGAATGAATTGGAGTTCAATGCAGCAAAGCCTTATGTTTTTTTTGATCGCGGAGTTCACGATGTAGTTGCCTACTTGAATTATATTCAAGAACCCTATGATATCAATAGTCTAAACCTCGAAAATCACCCTTATGAAATGGCGTTATTACTTCCACCCTGGAAGGAGATATATGTCAATGATGCGCACCGCCTAGAGTCTTTTGAGGAGGCTATGGGACTTTATCTTCAAATCAAAGAGATATATAGCGCGTACAAAATTCCCACAATAGAAGTCCCCATTGGTTCACCCAACGATAGAATTTTGACTATACTTGAGCTGATAAAAAATGGAAAATAGTCTCGATTTACTTAAAAAATATTGGCAAACCAATGGATTTCGTCCTTTGCAAAAGGAGATTATGGAACATTACCAAACTGGGCAAGACACTATAGCATTACTTCCGACTGGAGGGGGGAAATCACTTTGTTATCAGCTACCAGCACTAATGCAAGAGGGAATTACCTTGGTCATATCCCCTTTAATTTCACTCATGCAAGATCAAGTTAATCAACTTAAAGCAAAGGGAATTAAAGCAATGTATTTTGAAAGTAGTTCCTCTAGAAACTCATTGGATCACCAATTTGACAATGCGAGATACGGGAGTTGCAAACTCATTTATTTTTCACCAGAACGCTTGCTAAGTGACGGATTTTTAAATCAAATAAAAAACCTTCCAATCCATGGAATTGCAGTAGATGAAGCTCACTGTGTTTCCGAGTGGGGACATGATTTTAGGCCCGCATTTAAAGCAATCAAACACCTAAAACTTTTATTTCATCAAGTTCCAATTATTGCCCTAACCGCGTCCGCTACCTCAAAAGTATTAGAGGATATCATTATCGAACTTGGCATGAAAACTCCAAAAGTTTTTAAAACTTCTTTTGAGAGAAAAAATATCAACTACCAAGTTGTGTATGCAGAAGACAAAATACAGGTGATTAAAAAGGCTTTAAAGCACAAAAAAGAATCCTGCATTATTTACTGTAGATCGAGAAGGGAAACAGAAAACACCGCAAAACAGCTAGTAAATTGGGGGCTGAGTTGTGATTATTTTCATGGAGGTATGGAGGCTCCGCTAAAGAAACAAAAATTAGATGATTGGAAACAAGAAAAAATTCTTGTTATGGTAGCTACAAATGCTTTTGGAATGGGCATTGACAAAGAAAATGTCAGGAAAGTTTTTCATATTATGATTCCCGAAAGCATGGAGTCCTACTATCAAGAGACTGGAAGAGCAGGTAGAGATGGAAAACCAGCCGCAGCTGTCCTTTTGGTCAATCCAAACGATAAACTTAGAATATATGATCAGTTTATAAAACACCTGCCAGATTCCAAAGATCTAAAGAAGTTTTTTAAAAAATTATGTGACTATTTACAAATCCCCTATGGAGAAGGAGCGGAAATGCAGTTTAAACTCAATCTCAAAGATTTTTGTAATACTTATCATTTTAAACCAAAAAAGATTTTTAATTGTTTTAAGGTTTTTGACCGTGAGGGCGTTTTTGAATTTCAGCAATTATATCAATCTCAAACTTTCGTTAAATTCCATTGTACTCAACAACAAGCGATTCAAAGAATCGAACAAAATGACTCAGCAGCTTCGGTTGTTCAATTTTTAATGAGAAATATCGAAGAAGTTTTCAGCAGTGAAAAAAAGATTAATCTCGGTCAATTTTCGGATTTATTAGGCATGGAAATAGACAGGATAAAAGCTGTGCTGGTATCACTTGAAAAGGAAAATATTATTAAACTAAATTTAATAAATACAGATGTAAAGCTGCAGTGGAAAATTCCTAGAGAAGATCAATTTACCTTGAACGTTTTTCTACAAAGGGTTGAAGATCAAAACCAGTTAAAACAAGATAAAATTCAAAAAATGTTGGATTACGCATTCGACCTTCGTCAATGCAAAAGAAACGTTATACTCAGCTATTTTGGAGAGCACAGAAAAAAGATATGCAACAATTGCTCAGCCGAAAGTTGTCAGCGCATTACCAAAACACCTAAAAATATTGATGATCAAATTATTGAGCTATTAAATGAAGCTCCGGCTTCTGCTCGAGATATCAGTGAGGAAATGGAAGTTGGAAATGAGTACATTGTTTTAGCTTTGCAGCAAATGTTGGAAAATAAAGTGATCGGTTTAAATGAGTCAAATCTATTTTACCTGAAATGAGTAAGCGAATTATTTTTTTTGGAACACCTGAGTTTGCCAGTATTTGCTTATCAAAAATACTTGAGGAAAACTTTTCGGTTGTGGCAGTAATTACAGCGGCTGATAAACCCTCGGGGAGAGGAAAAAAAATAAATCCCTCTGCAGTTAAAAAAATCGCTTTAGAAAAGAATTTAAAAGTGCTTCAACCCTCTAATCTTAAAGATCCTGCTTTTGTCAATGAATTAAAAGAATTAAAGCCCGATCTAATGGTAGTAGTTGCCTTCAGAATGCTTCCAAAAGTAGTTTGGTCTATTCCTATTCAAGGTACTTTCAACTTGCATGCATCACTATTACCAAATTATCGCGGTGCTGCACCCATCAATTGGGCGATTATCAATCAGGAAAAAACAACCGGGGTGACGACATTTTTTATTGATGATAAAATAGATTCCGGCGAGATCCTACTACAGAATAGTGTGGCTATTTCACCAAAGGACAACGCTGGAAGTTTACACGATAAGCTGGCAGAAATGGGAAGTGAATTAGTCTGCACGACAATTCAAGGAATTTTTGAAAACTCCATAAAATCAAAAGTTCAACAACTTGAGGGCAGCGAAAAAAGTGCTCCGAAATTAGATAAGCAAAATACTTTTATTGATTGGAGTCAGTCATTGGATGCGATTGAGGCAAAAATAAAAGGACTCTCCCCCTACCCAGGAGCAAAAACGAAAGTAACTGAGGGAGGTTCAACAACTGTAATCAAAATTTTTGAGGCACAGTTAATCAAAGAGCCGCATACCTTTCAACCCAATAAAATTGTTATTGAAAACCGAAAAATACTAATCACACACAAGGAAGGTTTTTTAAACTGCATCAATTTGCAATTCCCAGGCAAAAAAAAGATGGCAGCCCTTGATATACTTAATGGTCGTACATTTTCCTCTGAAATGGTGGTGAACTAAGCTAAAATCAACTACCATTATCAACAAATAATTGTTTTTATTAACAATAATGCGGATTTCAGAGGTTTTTTCTTTGGACTTTAAGGAAAGCTTCTAAATTTGTGAATCTAACAATTAAACTTATTAGATTATGAACAAATCAGAATTAATAGATGCTATGGCAGCAGATGCTGGCATCTCAAAGGCAGCAGCCAAAACAGCGCTTGAATCATTAATCGGAAGTGTTGAATCGACTCTCAAAGGAGGCGGTCGCGTTTCTTTAGTTGGATTTGGATCTTGGTCAGTTTCCAAGAGAGCCGCTAGAGAGGGTAGAAATCCTCAAACTGGTGCTACGATCAAGATTGCAGCTAAAAATGTAGTTAAGTTTAAAGCTGGTGCTGATCTATCAAGCTCTGTAAACTAGGCTTGAACTGAAAAAATTAAAAAAGCTTCCCGAACGGGAGGCTTTTTTTTTGCTTTATGTTAATGATATATAATTTTTCCATAATATAGCTCAACAATAGCATCCTAATGGAACAAGGTAAAATTCTTATTGCAGCGCCTTCAGTTTTTGGAGACCAAAATTTTCACCGATCTATTGTAATCATCGCTGACAACAAAGATTCAGGACTGTTGGGGTTTATCGTCAATAAACCTCTACACTATTCCATTAATGAGGTGATGCCTGAAATAAGACCAGAATTCCCTCTTTACTGCGGTGGACCTGTTGAACAGGACAATCTATTCGTCATCCACAAAGCCGGACATTTAATTCCAAATAGTATAAAAATTGATGAAGAACTTTACTGGGGAGGGGACTTCGAAAAAATTGTTGCACTAGTTAATGACAGTATATTAACCACCAATGACCTCCGTTTTTTCTTAGGGTATTCGGGTTGGTCAAATGATCAACTGGAACAGGAAATTGCTTCTAACGCTTGGGTAGTGAATGAAAATACATTTACCGATAGTTTTTTTAATCTAAAAACGGAAACGCTTTGGAAAGATCAAATGCTTGCTTTGGGTGGAAAATATGTCATCTGGTCAAATACACCCGAAAA
>MDTB01125385.1_pt1 | contig 10141 bp, 5 predicted proteins | sample 811161 | NCBI WGS metagenome assembly MDTB01 (sample SAMN05326650, study PRJNA326480) | marine metagenome | isolation source: seawater | place: Mediterranean Sea | collected 2009
ATAGACCATAGGCGCCATTCACCAGCCCGTTTTCTGTCTGGGCCGCCATGAGTTTTTCATAGGCTGCTACGTAAGCGGCTTCGTCGCTGACACTCATTTGCCAAACGATATAGGCAGTATCCTTGGTGTAATCACCGCCAGTTACTAACGTGCGCACTAAAATTTGTGAGTGCGGTGTCGTGTACTTGGTCACCGCCGATACAAGATCTGCTCCGGCGCGACATTCAGACATCATGTTGAATGTGGTGAGCATTGATTGGGCATCCGGATAATTGAATATCACGCTATGGGTAGACGGATCTGTTCCGTTCCAATTTTCTGCCATTACGCGTATAGCGACTGGTGCGTTTTTACGACAGTCAGAGGCTGCAAATGTCGACATCGCGGCAACAACGCTCGCTTGATCAGTAGTAGAGAACTGCCAGATATTACCAAAGAGTGGCACTGTCGGAGTGTCCTCGGCAAATGCGCTGTTAAGCGACATTGCCAAGATAAGTAGCGAGATGATTGTTTTCATCGATATACCTTATTTGTAGTTATTGTTCGGAACTGACCACAAACTGTCATCGTGAACACAACAGTGCAGCCCCCCAAACCGAGACTCCGCTATTGGCATTACAAATCCGTTACAGTTTTTCAGTCTAGATCAGACTAATCAGGCCCTCGACTCAGCCTGTTCTATCGACTTTAGGGAAGCCTTGGCGCCGGGTGTTTGAGTTTTGTTAGTATCTGAACTTATGAATCAACCCCTCGCTAATGACTTTCCCTGGTTAGCCGTGCCCTGGGAAAATGGCCCCAGTAAATATCGTTTGGGTCTACGTCCGCTAGACGTGGATTGCTGGTTTAGTGGAACCCCAGGGGGAGATTTGGCCGAGCACAAACATCGATTGTTAACTTGCGACTATGCCAACGTGGTGCAAACTTTGCCCGAGTCGGCGGTGGCGCAACGGCTGTTGGCCCAGCACATGATTGATTTTGGTTTGATTACGCAGCAAGTCAAAGATAACACCCAGTGGCCAGATCTTATTGCTGAGTTGGCTTGCCATGTGGCTGACGATTTATGTCTGATGGAGACAAAGAAGCAACCTCGCCTTGTTGCTGCTTGTGTGTGTTCGCCAAGCTACTGGAATATTCGCGAGAAAATCGGTTTGTCTATGGCCGCCATACATCAACCAGTAGTGTCTTTAGAAGAAAAAATAGGTTCTTCGATCCAACGGGTCCTCACTCAATCGCCTTTGTTAAAGCCTTTCGAACGCAGCAACTGGTTTATGCATAGCGACAGGCAGCGCAAACATTTACGCGCCGAAAATCCGCTAGATACGCCACCTAACCAATGGTTCGTGCGGTCAGAAAGAGAAACTATATGCCGCTTTAGTGAAGACTACGCCCTATTTACTATTAATGTGCGTTTTGCGCCCCTTAAAGAAATCGCTAGGTATCCTGTGGCGCGGGCTGATCTGAGCGCCGCGCTGAGCAAGTTTGATGCAGACGAAATAACTTACTTTGGTGGCAGAAAAAAGTATCAACAGCTCTGCGCATATATAAATAGTTTGGATAATAATTCTTGACTGACTAATAACTGGGCAAGGACACGCAACTTAACCTTGCCAAGTCTTTAGGTTAACCAGTACTGTCCCAGGAAGAGGACTTTAACTGGGGAAATTTAATGGCCTATGCATCTTCTGAGCGCGCTTTCTACGACGCCGACAGTCACATTATGGAGCTGCCTGACTTCTTAAAGGCCTACGCCGATACTAATCTTAAGGACGATATTCCAGAAGTTAGCTATAGCGCTTCTGTAGTGACTGATGAAGAGGTTGCGGTAATCATGTCGCAGGGAGGACGACATTCCTCTGATCACGTGGCCGCGCAGCTAGCCATGGGCGACGCCTTGATCGAACAGTCGAAAGAAATCCAAGCCCTTGGTGCATTTAACGGATCTGATCGAGCTAAAGCTCTGGATTTACTGGGTTTCAAGAAACAACTTGTATTCGCGACCCATTCGGTGGCGTTCCCTTTTCACCCGAGCAGCAAAAAAGACCCTACTCTGCGTTATGGCGCAACCCGTGCGCACAATCGACATATGCTCGACTTTTGCTCCGCAGACAAGCGGTTGATGGGCGTTGGAATCGTGCCACTTGATAACCCTGCTAAGGCGATCGCAGAAGCTGAGTGGGCAATCGAACAGGGCTTGCAAGCCATTTGGATTCCTCATCGCGCACCGCTTGAACGGTCCCCTGGGCATGTCGAGCTTGAAGGCTTCTGGGCCAGGCTCGCCGAGGCAGGCGTTCCATTCGTGCTGCATGTCGGCGGTGCACCTCTACAGGTATCCAAAGCCTGGGCGAACAATGGGCGCGCTCCAGTTAAGGATTGGTTGGGTGGCGGTGAAAACGTGCGCACCAAAGATGCTGCTGTGCTGCATCAAACTCCGGAAATGTTCTTAAGTGTTCTGTTAATGGACGGTGTATTCGAACGCCATCCTAAGCTGCGTGGGGCTGCGGTGGAGCTTGGCGCAGGTTGGGTGCCAGAAATGTGTCGTCGACTGGACTGGGTCAGTCGCATTTACGGTCGCTCAGATAGTTCGGTAAGGTTCGAAAGGCCACCTTCTACGCAGTTGATCGAACAAATGGCGTTTACACCGTTTTCCCATGAAGACGTTGCCTATTTGATGAATGACTCTGACCCGAACTTGTATCTGTTCTCCAGTGACTATCCACATTTGGAGGGTACGAAAGACCCTATTGGGCGGTTCGAGCGTTTCTTGGAAAATTCTGACGCGCAAATACGCGATGCCTTTTACAGCGAAAACTTCCTGCGACTCTGGCCCAGCGCCCGGGTCTAATCGGCAAGCCCAGACTTTACATTAGAGCCTTAATCTATGTGTGATGGTTAGAGCCTGGGGCAGCCGCGGGCGCTGCGCTCGGTGCTGGACGGGCTGGCGGATGAGCTAGATGTTGCAAGTTTAGTACTTGCTGCCTCGCGCGCAATCGCTTGCCCTGCTTGGTCGCCTCAGGACGATCACCCTGAATAAGATGATCCGTGACACTACCCAGACCCTCTTCCACCGCGCTGTGGGAAGCACCAAAGTCGAAAAAAGACAACAATCCGCGGATACCAGACCGCGCCGCTAATTTTGTCTGCTGTGTCGAATTTTCTGCCTGTTCCCGCGCTGCGGCTTGTTCTAGTTCTCGGTGAGCAGATGCAGCGCCACCGCGATGAGTTTCGCTCGACTGTTGCTGGTTAAACGAATCGCTTGCGGCTGAGGCCTCGTGGGCGCTCGCTAAATGAGCAGTGGTTTCTGCCACTGCTGCCGCACCTTGGATAGCGACCCCTGCTCCGGCCCCAGCGCCAGTCGCTACTGCAGCAGTAGCGGCTATCGGCGCGGCAGTATGAATAACCTTTGCCGTTGTTGCAGCGCGTTCAGACCATTTAACGTGTTCATAGCCTTCTGAATTTCTGCTTAGGTGATCAGCATAGGCTGCTTTGACCGCTGAATCAGCGGCGACGCGCCTGGCAGTTTCGTGATCGCGGTACCCGTCTTGGGTCCAGTTACCCAACGAAAAAGACAACTTTGTGCCCTCAAACCCATAAGTAGTCTTATGCTCAGGTAAATATGAGTACATCTTTTTTCTGACGAACTGTGCCGTATCTGACCCGGTTCCGGAATGACCGGATAAGTGGCTCATTGTCAGTTCACCGCGTTTTAAACTTCTTTGTCCATCAACAGTGTCGAGTTGATCGTTGTGTTGCTCGATAGCACGCTGCACATTCTGTCCTCGCTGATCGGTCCGCGCTGCATGGCCGAGCCACTGCGTGGCGATGCCGCGTGACGCCGCATGACGCCGATCCATATAAGCATCGGCTGCTTCTTGACCCTGGCTTCGCAATATATGCCCGTGCTCAATAGCCTCTCTACGAGCTGGAGCCTCTCTTTTGACTCGCTGCCGCGCTAGTCGGCCTCTCATTACGCTTTGCATCCTCGTCGCGCTGGCAACTCGAATTTCGGCGCGCTTGGAAGCAAAATGCGCATCAAGGTCTTTGTGCTGGCTCGGTGCTAGATGGCGCAACAGCGGCGATGGTTCCTTGCGGCCGAAAAAACGCTGAAAAAAGGATCCCATTATTCTGTTGCCTCGCTGTCGACGTTCCCAAAATCAAACGTTAGGAATACTATTCTGCTCTCTGAACTATGTTTCATTGCCTATCCTCTTCACGAAGCCGAGTACTCACTATTGAAATACGCTCTTGTCGCGGTTCTCTTCTTAGGCCTTGGTTACGGGCTTTCAATGCTCATTACGCCAGCGGATCTCGGGCTTGCAGATGCGGTTGCCTCGAGTGAATCGTTAGATGCGACTACTCAGGCCGACGCGGTCAGCGCTCAAGCTGACAAAGTCGACCTTGCAACCAGTTACCCCGACGGCAGCTATCTTACCGAGGCGGATTTGATCTCGATCCCCGGCGTCGAAAAACCTCTCGGCTTCAGAGTCGGCCCGCCCATTGCTGCCGGACAGGCCGATTCCTTAATAAAGCGCCTCGGCAAGCCTCTGCCGGCGGTAAAATCCCGTTATATCACCGCCAACAGCAAGCAGGCTGTAATTGTTATTGCCGGTAATTATGCTGACTACGATAGCGCCAACAAAGATCTGAGGGTCTTTCAGAAAATCCTGAAAGAACGCTTAGAAATCATATATTTACCAGACTGTGTTCAAGCTAATTCTCCAGATAATGAGGGTTATGTATGTGCCCCTCCTGCGCCCAAAGACGATGCAGCCACGGCTGCCGCGCAATAGTTTTCAGCGCACTCATGTCATTTCTTTCCTTGAATCACATATCTGCTGCGCTTACAGTGCGAAAAATATGTATCTGCCAAGGCGCTGATTTTTGTTCCTTAGATCTCAACGAGCACGCTTTCAAACTCCGCCCAATCAGGGTCGCAATGCCATTGCGCCGGTGCTTATAAACAGCAGTGGCCAATCCTCTGCAGGTCATATCACTCCCCAACTCGGACAAATTCATCCGCACCTTCCCAATCGGCGAGAGCGCGCGCATCTTTCGCATATCGCTGACAGCTGGGAGCCGCGAGGCCCTGCACTGGTGCCGCTGATCGAACCTTTGTCGCGGCGTCATCAAGTGCAAATGTCATATCATCTTTCGCCGCAGTTGCAGCAAGATCTGGGAGCCGGCCGTATGGCCACGCAAAATCAGGGGCGAGTTAGAAAGAATTTCACTGCCTTGGACCCGATTCACATCGCTACCTCTGTGCCAGCAGCGAATCCCATTACTGGCAGAAGCCTTGCTCGCAGTAGGCCACCGTTACTATAGATTCCACCTCGTCGATGAGTACTGAGTAGCATTATTTACGTCGCTCGTTAGTGCGCTCGATGCCCAGCACATCGAATATATTTAGATTGCCCTCGTGACGAATGAAGATTTCCGCGAACAGTTCTGATGTGCTCAGACGACCCCATTCAATCGCTTTATAGACCAGGTGTGGTACCGGGCTGTGCGGGTCATCGCGCAGCAGGTATTCCGCAGCTTCCGCGAGCATAGCGTAGGCTTTTTGTCGATCAGTAATGCCGTCTTCGCTGACTCGCGACGATGCTTGTTGGGCGTTAAGTTCAGTGACGTCTTGGCCGACTTCCTGTTCCGTTATTAGTGAACGTCCCCCAGTGACCTCCACAATGCTTTCACTCACAGCATTTAGTAGGTCCGCTAGTTGTGCGAAAGACGGAGCGTCTTGCCCAAGCCGGTTGGCCAAGACCTCGGTTAAATAGTTCAAGCTGATGATGGCATCGGCCAAGTCTTGCCAAAGGTTGCGATAAAAATCGATGTTGGTTTGGTCGATGGCTTGTTTGATGGCAGCTATCGTAGTGTCTAAGGCCTTGGCCGAATTGCTACTTTCTAGGTGCCCACGCTCCCAGTCGAGCCAAGTAAAGGTTTCTCCCGAAACCGATTCTGCGATGGCCATCTGGCGAATGGCCAACGACAGCTTGTCGTTCATCCAGGCAAATAAATTAGTGCGATATTCCACATCACCGTCTTCCATGAGGGGGTGGATATGCTCCCAGAACTGCTCAGACAGCTCAGCAAGCAAAAGCAAACAAACCGGCATTCTTTCAATACCGTATAAATGCACTTGAGCTTCTAGGAACCAAATCGCCACTTGGATGTCTTTGCTTTTGTTAAGTAAGATCGATTCAGCCAGTTCGCTAACCTGATTCCAGTCGCTTTTCTTTAGGTCATGCTCCCAAACGCCTCTCGGGGTATTGGGATCGTCTGCTAAGCGTGCAGCCTGTATTTCTGCATAGACCGGAGTCTCTTTCAGCGAAGCGCCAGCTGGCAGTTCATCGGAGATTGGCTGCAAAAAATCAGCAATGGTGAGGTCGTTGTGGACGCCTATTTCTGAGATTTCCATTGTTATTCCTTATGAATTCACTGGCGCGGCTTTCGGAAACTGTGCGGGGAAAACCAGAGGTGTGGGTTTCTGCGTGTCTGGATCTATGCCGTTCAAGGTCAACCGCACAAATATCTCAATGGGTGTTACCGCGTTCGAGGCAGTAGAACGCTGAACGCCGCCCTTGAACTCCAGCAATACCGATTCTGCGGTTAACGAACTGCTGTCGTTGCGTGCTGATCTGAACTGCTCAATAAATCGGATTAAGCTCCAAGGGCCTTTGGCCTCGAAGGCAAGTTTGTCGTTGGCCACTTTGCCGGCGTCGTTGAGCAACAGATACGGTGATCCCGAAGCCCAGTGCAGTTCGAAGCCTGTTGGATCGGCGAATTTCCAATGCATCGCAACGGTCGGCCCAGGGAACTCACTGATCAGCTCGCCGGTATAGAATTGCTTTTTGCTGATATGGTTGCCCATATCAAATCCTGGCGCGGGCGAAAGCGTTGGGTCAAAGACCACATCCATGCCGATGCCAAGTTGATCGCCTGTAGAGCCAGCTATGACAGCCCCAAGGATTGCCAGCGATGCGTCCAAATCACGCAGGAATGCTTGAGCTGCGGAGAATTCCTGATTTTTCCAAGCCAACACTCGCATGCGCTCAGCAAGCCCATCGGTCTGGCCGCTGTAGATATCGAGAAAAGCGCGCAATGATTGTGGCGATAGTGGTTTTGCTCCAGGGCGCATGTTAAACGGATAGTTAGGCGCTAAGAACTTCTCGAAGGCTGCTGCGACGGCTGCATATTCTTGCTTGATACGATCAGCCTGTAGTCGCTGGCACTGATCTTGCGCGGCGTCGATCAGCTGACGCCAGCGAATGGCAAATAAATTGTTACCCGTGGGTGCAACGTAATTCTTTACATTGTCATGGCAATTACTGAAATTAGTCGCGGCGAAGTCGCCAAGAAAGAACTGCTCTAACCCTTCGATATCGTTGGACGGATCTTTGTTTTCCCGCTTATTGATCTCAACAAGGGTACGTCGCCATTTGGCGAGCAAGTCAGAATCGCGGCTTTGACCCTCAGTATTAGATAAGAAAATGACGACGGGCTCTGCATAGTCACGTGCAATGATTCGACTTCTCTGAGCTTGCGCTGCCAAGTAATCCATTGAATTAGAGTTGGTCAGAAGACCGTAGAAAGATTCGGGGTATTCATTAGATGCCCAATTGGGGTTGGGTCGCGGCACATAAACCCTGTTGGCCGCGAATAGGCGATCAATGTCTTTAAGAAGTTCTACCGCATGGGATTGCGCCTGCAGGACAAGGCGTTTTTTTGCTGACCCGAGTCCCAGTTGTTCAAAGGTAGATACTAGGGCCAACAGCGGGTTCAGGGCTTTTCTAAAGTTAGCCACCCGGTCGGCTATTTTCGCTTCGCGAGCGTCAAGAATTGCAAGGTCCATCTGCTGGCCTGGCGTGGCGCGAAATTTGGATTTCTCGATGGTGGTCAACATAGCGCGCTGTAGCTGCGCCAATGCAACTGCCTGAGCCAAGTAAGTTTCCCTGTCAGCAGTTGGGTTAGCAGGCAGATAGTTGGTTTTGAACTTATCTTTGGCATAACCGAAATAGTCGTCGGCATAACCCATGGCAGTAATCAGAAGATCTACTGACCAGAAGAAAGGATCCGCGCGATTGGTCCATTTCTGTTCGGTCACCGTGGAGAACGTGAATTCGGATAACTGATCAATAAGATCAAACACCTGCTCCGTGTCCGGCGACACAGTGACTTGCAGCATGCCGCCACTGGACACCGAGCTATAGATTGGTCGCGGCGTTCTCTCGTTATCGTATTCCATCTGCTTTATCAACGCAGCCTCGCATCTCGATTGGAACGCTTTGATGTCGGCCTGATAGCTACTGGGATGGGTATCGAAGGCATTTATGTAGCCGGAGATTTCCTGCAGCGTATTACTTGTGTCGGCGCAAAAGCCGCGTCCGCGGCCATTCACAAATGAATTTTCCAGATGTTGATGCCAAGCAACATATCTCAAAAATTCTGCGCTGCTGATCGGGCCCTTATCGAGGGAACCACTTTCAAATGCGATAATGTCGTCGAGAAAATCTAGCGGTGCGGCTACTCTCTCAACCTCTTTGGCTATTTCGGCGTCGGCTGCTGCGATCAGCGACCCCCAGACAGCGGTGCCGGTGGAGACTGAACTCTCGCATTGATGTTTGTTGATTATCTCGGGGTCGTAGGCGCTGTTCGAGATAGCCTGGATATAGAGGTCTGAGTTGTCGCCAAAGCCTACAGGCAGGGTGCGATCAAATAACGCGAGCACGAGATCAGAAAATTCACCGTAAACCATTTCTTGTGTGCGGTAGGAAGCGTCCTCGGTTAAATGCCTCACCCTTGCATAAGTGTCAGTTTGTGCTGATACGTTTGCTAACCAATCGGGATAGCTGCCTGATCGCAAGGCGCCTGAAGCTGCAAAGCTGGTCGGTTTAACCAGATCGAAGATCATCTGCCTACTCTGGCATTCCATGACGGGAAAGATCTTTTTGGTAAATACTTCTCGTTGGAAAAACTGCCTTATCTGGTTGTCCGGCGAAACAAGCCAGGACCAAGGTGTAGGGCCACAGCAGTACATTTCCGACGCATTAACCTTGGCCAACAGCTGTAGCGAAGGCTCTAACGCGTCATAACCCGACTCGTCGCGCCAAATGCCGTTAATCTCCGCGAGCACCGATTCGACATCTGCACTTTGCTGCATTACGGCGTTAATGTTGAAGCCAGTCCACCCTGCTACCAACAAAAATAGTACGGCGGCAGCGACCTGCAGTCGACGCAGCCGCCCATCTGCAGAAAGTAGCTGGTCATTCACCGGATTTGCTAAGGCGTGCTCGGGAAAAACTTTGTCGCGGAACAAGCGTTGCAGAAAGTTATGCTTACCCCTTTGTACGCCCGGAACTTTCCCGGTCAGATACACGCCTCTGAATTTGGGCGTATGGATTAGCAGACTAGAGCTAAGGATACCTTCTGCGCATTGTTTGACCGGTTCGCGCAGTAAGTTGACTGAGTTCGGAAACGCGAGGATTCCTTCCAGCGTGTTGTCATTCTTGTGGACCAGGTCGTTGATCTGCGCGCTGAGCATTCCGCCGACGTTTTCAAACGCGGCGTCTATCATTTCTGGATTAAACGGTGTGTCGACGTTATATGGGTTTGACCATCCGAAGATTTCGTTGAGGCGGGATCGCGCTTGCTGATATTGAGCGTAATGCGCGAACCCGTCTAAGACTTCTGCGCCGGCAATGACAAAATAGACGGGTAGCGTAAATTCTATCTCGTTCTGCACCGACCAATATTGCTTAAATAACCAATCAGTTCGTTTACGTCTCTCAATTCTGTCATCAAGCAATAGGTCTGCTGCTGGAATGACGAACACGATCCCGTCAAGAGGTCGCTCCGGTCGACTGGCGATGAGTTCAGTGGCGATCAGCTCTGGAGATTCGTGATAGATCAAGCCGCCATGATCGAGAATGACGCAGCTGCCCGAGGCGTTGCCGTCTGAATCTTTCATATCCAGGCGTTGCAGTACATCTTCACCCGAGTCGTCGAGCAGAGAGGCCGCTGATTCGTATTGGCTGACCACAAGGTAAAGGGGAATCTCGTAACGCTTTTTATTACTGCCGCTAAGTAGGTCTAGCTCGTCAAATAGACGCCCAACAACCGGTTTTTCGTTTGCGTCCTCACCGTCTTC
>MDTB01144689.1_pt1 | contig 10141 bp, 1 predicted proteins | sample 811161 | NCBI WGS metagenome assembly MDTB01 (sample SAMN05326650, study PRJNA326480) | marine metagenome | isolation source: seawater | place: Mediterranean Sea | collected 2009
CCTCAACAGCCCAGCGAGCTGTATAAACACCGTGAATTCGCGCCCTGGAATGCCAGGCGGGCCGTCTCATTCAACGTCCCAAATCCAAAGGATTCCGAGGACGGAGGCGGCCAAGTTCGACCTCACTCTTCCAGTGTGCGTCCCCCGTCTCTGGCGTCTCAACGCCAAGAGTTTGATACTGCGCTGCATACGTCCGCGCCTAGGTCTTCGGAAGCACAGCAACTCGGCTCCGAAACTGGCCTCGCTGAGCCGCGCACCGAGCCGCCAGTGTTCCGCATCGGCACCGTGTGTTCCGGCTTGCTCACCGAGAGCGACTTCGACGTCGAGTCGGGCAGCAACGACTCACTGCCTATCGTCATCGCACTCGTCGTCGAAAGCTACGCGCCTCTCCTCCAACGAGCAGTCGACCTACGGCCGGGCTGCTCGTACCACAATGACTTCCGTAGCTTCGTCCTCCTCGTCGAATCCGATCCGACGGTCCTCGACACTCTCGACCTCGACATCGTCACGATCACGCCGCCATGCTATAGCGAGACCATCATGCGGGAGTACAACGACCGTGACGAGCATCCCGACGGCGATCTGTTCACCGAGTACACGCCGCGTTTCGCTCGCGCATGGGCCAAGACAAAACGCCCCGGGAGGCCACGAGTCCTGCTCATCGAGATCACACCGAGCAGGGAGATGACCTCACACCGACGCGTACAGCGAGACGTCGAGCAGGCCGGCTTCGACGTCGCAGTCGTCGACCGCCTCCCGAGCTGCTTCACCGGCGACCACACGCACCGTGATCGCTGGTGGCTGCTCGGCGTCGAAGGGCCAGTTCTTCCGCCAAACGTGTACCAGTTCTTGACGTCTGCACCGTCCATCGCAGCCGACATCCTCGATCCGCCGCACCTCGTGAGCGACGAGCTGTGGGTCCACGAGGAGTACAGTCGGTACCACGGAAAGATGCTGCCGCCCGATCCCCACGAGGCTTCCGAGGGCAGATCCTTCGCCGTGCTGCATGGCTTCCTCAACGACCTCTTCGTCAAGGAGATGAAGGTCTACGACCCCTCTCTCGGTCCTCTGCCGTGCATAACGCGCTCTGCGCTCCTGCGCGTCTACGTCGAGGACTACGGTGTACGTTTCCTTTCTCTCGAGGAGCTCGCGCGCGCATCCTCATTCTCCGGCACGACTATCGACTACCTCTCGACGCTGCCGTTCGAGAGGGCTATGACCATGATCGCCGGTGCCGTCCCCGGCGGCATGTTGAGGACGATTTATCGCGCAGCACTCGACGCTCTGCAACGACATCACGAAGCGGTGCACACCATCGAGGACATGATACTCATCAACGACGACCGCCATCGCGACGTGGTCGGGTGGGACTACGACGCTACAGAGCCGTTCCTCCCGATGGCGATGTTCAAGGACGTTGACGACGTCGCGCTCACCATCTCACACGAGCTTCTGCCCGCAGACGTCTACCAAGAGCTCTACGACATTGAGGTCAGCGACGATCCCGTTTTCGACTCCAACGGGGCCAGGGCAAACAAGAGCGGCGACGTCACGTCCGATGCCGTCACGGTTGACCGCACCGAGCCGCTCGACGCGCACACTGACATCGACATTACCACCAAGTCTACGACCAGTTCGCCGCAAGGTTTCCCATCACTGTCGTCGATCTACTCGCACAACGCCGAGATCACCGAGCCTGTCGAGCGTCGCAACGCCTCGATCCGGGCCAAACGACTACACGATGTACATCACGTCGGCCCACATCAGCTCGAGAAGATCATCGCCACCACCACAGGCCACGGTTGCAAACCTGGCGATTCGCGCTACGTCGGCCCGTGCGACAAATGCGACGCCACCATCGACACGTTCAAGGTCACGCACACCACCAAGGGCATCTCGTGGGAGCGAGTGTCTTGCGCTCCCGGCGAACAGTTCTTTATCGACGGCATGTATCCTACCGTCGTATCCAAGTGGGGCGGCCACAAGTACATCATCGTGGCCGTGTGCGTGAAATCGTCGTACATTGTTCTTTACTACGTCCGTGACCTCACTGCACGCTCTTTCGTCTCGTTCATCAACTACTTGCGCACTCTCGTCCGCGTCCGCACCAAGTACATGCTTAAGAAGCTGTACGGCGACTACTTCTCGACCCACCTCGACAAGACGACCGTCGCGGTGATGCGCGCGCAGTACTCCATCGAGTTCGAGGCGTGCCCGCCGTACCTTCACCAGCGCAACGCGTACGTCGAAGGGCTTATTCGCATTCTCAAGATCGGCATCCGCGCACGACTCCCCGCGCTCATCGGCAAGACGATCCACGGCCAGACCATCGTCGACGCCACACCGTACTACAACCTCGCCGCCGAGCACAAGGCACAATCGTTGAATAGCACACCGAGTACCACTCTCGAACGTGACCTCGGCTTCCCGGCGACGAGGAATCAGTTCTTTGTCAGCGGCGACACCCCGCACGTCCTCGACCCAGAGGTCACGAAGCTGCATCCTTTCGCCACCGACGTCATCGTGATCGAGCAGAAGAAGAAGAGCTCCAACGCCATGGAGCATACGGCCGAGCGAGGATCGTACCTCTTTTCGGGCGCGTACAACTTCTTCGCGCACCAGTACACTACGTCTCCGCAAACTCACGTTATCTTACAGCACAAGACTGGCAAGCTTCAGGTCACCGCCAAGTGCCTGTTTCCGTACCTCAAGACCGCCGAGTTCCGAGCCGCAGTCGCCCCGACGATCGTTTCCGAATCTACGACAGCCCCGGCGACCGACCCGGCCGATGCGGACACAGACACTTTGTTCGATCAGCGCTCGCAACTGCCTGTCCGCGCGCCCGCGCCAGCTGCAACGACTGCCTCGCGCCCGACACTTCCGCTTCCGCCCGTCCTACGACCTGACGCGTTGGCACAGGAACAACCACAGCACCAAGCGACTGACGAGCGTCCCGCCGAGCCGCCGCCCGCGCCCGGCACCGTCACCAGCACCGACGTCCCGGCCCCCGCGCCGGCTCCCACCGCTCCTTTCAATGTCGCGCCCGCTCCAACGCTCGCGCCTACACCGCGCCCCGCGCCCCCGAGCGGAGGGTCCACAGGCGCCGCAGATGCGCGCATCCCACCTTCGCCGTCCCCACGACGCGACGCGACGCCACGTCGCATATCCATGTTTGACGAAAGCGGACCAACTTCACCAACGCCGCTGTCGCGTTCGTTTCCGCAGTCACCATCCCGTCCGCCAGCGACAACACCTGCCGCGCCGCAAACTGTCGAGACGCCGATCCAGCTACCGGCGCCTCACGAAGCACGCCAGACGTCGTACGACATCAGCTTCAGACCGGGTATCTCGAAACGTGGCGGCTCAGCGGTCTTTTTCGACGCGTACAAGCACGCCACGACATCCCTCGAATTCTTCACGCTTCACCCAGGGCCGTTCAGTCGCGCCAACGCAGATTGGAAATACGACATGCGTGGCGGAAAATCCGGCCCGCTATTCTTCTTCCACGACGCGCAGCTGCGTGCCTTACAGCGTGCGGAAACCGGTCATGTCACCTACGACAGCGCTGCTGGCGACGATTCCCGCACGCCCGACAACCTTTATGTGGCTGCCGCGCCCGAGGACACGACGGATTTCGTGCCCGACGAGCACTTCGCGCCTGACGCCTGGGGGGGGAATGGGTTTCTTCCGAAGCTCCTCTCCGGCTTCGATCAGTCGGAACAGTTCCACGCGCTCATGGACCACGTCGCCGGCCTGTCCGCCGCCGAATCCGGACCCGAGCTCGCGCCTGAACCGGCGTCATCCGCTCCGCACCTCGCCGGCCCCGATCCCGCGCCTGCTTCCGTCCACGCCACCGAGCCCGTCTCGCGTTACCAGCAGGAGGCAGAGCGCCTCGCCGCACTCAAGTTCCGCCAAGCAACCGAGCGTCTCACGGAACTCTACTCTCACGAGTGTGCGGAGTCTCTTCACGTCACTGACGATGAGTTCGCGTACATCCGGAACCTCGACTACCTCGACCACCCCAAGCCTGACCGCTCCATCGGGCAGAACGTCGACCTTGACGAGCTTCTGTACGACAATCTCCTCTGGCACGAGACCACCGGCGGCGGAGTCGAAGAGTTGTACATCTCGTGGCCCGAGAAGAGCGATGTCGACCCGAACGGCTTCATCTACCACGAGGAACGAATCGCTGAGCTCCAACACCTCCCTCGCGCACAGCGTCCGCGCATGTTCAACGCCATCGTCAAGGAGCTCACAGACCTAGTCAAGAACGGCACGTTCGTCGACGTCGAGTTACCTCCCGATCGCAAGGCGATCAAGGCCAAATGGGTACTCAAGGTCAAGTTCCGCGCCGACGGCACGTTCGAGAAGGACAAGGCTCGTCTTGTCGCCAAGGGCTTCCTCCAACGCCTCGGGATCGACTTCTTCGCGTGTTTCTCTCCCATGGCCACCATGACCACCGTACGTATCATCTTCGCCGTCGCCGTCCACCTTGGCCTCGCCATCACGCACGCCGACATTCCCCAAGCTTTCATCCAAGCCAAGATCGACGCCGACATTTGGCTCGAACTACCCTACGGCACCGAGTACCGGAACCCGATCACCGGACGGCAGACGCGCGTGCTCAAGCTGCTCAAGTCACTCTACGGACTACGCCAAGCTGCTCTCGCCTGGAGCCGTCACCTACACGTTTTCCTGTCAAAGCTCGGCTATGCGCAAGCGGCGAAGGACCAGTGCCTGTACTACAAACTGAACTCGAGCGGCTTCATCCTCATGGCCACCGAGGTAGACGATCTCGTGATCACGGGCAACAACGACGCCGAGCGTGAAGCTCTGCGACTCGCCCTGGTCAAGGCTTTCAAGATCACCACGTGGGAGGACATCGAGTCGTTCCTCGGCATGCATGTCGAGTACGAGCGAGACTCCGGCGTGCTCAAGATGAACATGATCAAGAAGATCGAAAACCTGTTCAAGGAGCAGCACTCGTACCTCGGCGATCAGATCAACGGCAACGCCAAGATCCCGCTCAAGGGCGAGTACCTGCACATCACCAACGAGACGCACAAGCTCAGCGCCGTCGAGTCTTACGTTAAGGACAACTACGCGTCCATCATCGGTACCCTCATCTTCATCATGATCTGCGTGCGACCCGACCTTGCGCAGGCGATCTCAACGCTGGCGCGCGCAATGCACAACCCACAGGCACGCCACGCCGTCATGTGCTGCGACGTCCTCAGCTACACGAAGGGCACGATGAAGTGGAAGCTCGCGTTTCGGCGCTACGGCAATCCGATCGATAGCGTCTACAAGGAGTTGTCGCGTACGAACTCGCAGATGTTCAGCCTCGCCACGAACGACAAGAAAGCACGGCATCCCTTCGGCGGCTTCTCCGACTCGAATCACGCGCCCGCTTCGGACAAGGAGTACAGGTCCACCTCGGGCTACGTGATGTTCGTGCTATCTTGCCTCGTCTCGTGGAAGTCAAAGCTGCAGAGCGTCACAGCGCAGTCCACGCACGAGGCCGAACTGATCGCGCTCTCCCTCGCAGCCAACGAGGCAGTATGGATCCGAGACCTACTGATCACGATCGGCTTCGCTCTCGAGGGACACACGGTGGTGCGACCCAAGGGAAGCGAGGACGTCCCGGAACTCGAGCGCTCGCGCGTTCCCGACACCGACGGTCTTGGAGGCGACGACTTCGTCAAAGCTTTCGCAAAGGACGACCACGACGACGGTCTGCGCTCAGAGACCGAATCCTACGTCATCCCGCCGATTCCTTTGGGCAACGACAACGCTTCGGCGAACATCGTCGCTACCAACCCCATGACGACCTTCCGCAATCGGCATATTGCGACGCGTTACTTTCAGGTGCGCAACTACGTTCGCAATCAACAGATCCTACCGACGCATGTTCCGACCAAGATGAACATCGCCGATCTGTTCACCAAAGCTATCGTCGAATACCAGCGATTCGACATGCTTCGGCGCGCGTGCGGAATGGTCGAGTCTGAATGACCACCGCGCTCTGAATCCTCATGGTGTTTCGGGGGATCGAAACACGGGGGGGTGTGAGAACTCAGATTCAGAGGGGCGCCTGCGCTCTATGTGGACGCAGGCCCGCGAATATTTGGAGAACCCCGGGCGGTTTCTCTTTCCTTAGTTGCCAGGCCCGTACCGGCCCACCCACGTTACTCATCACTCGCTAGCTCGCCTCCGCTTCCTCGACGGGGCCTCGTACCACGCGGTACGTGGCATCGGACACCTTGATCTACAGCCCGTACCGCCGGTGAGACTTAGTTCTCGCAGGTTGTATAGCCCAGGGCGAGTATATCCGAGGTCCCGCGCGTCTATTGGCACTTTACGCTCTCTTCGCCTCTGCATCCTCCGGCCTCCACCGTAGACTAGTGCACGCGACGACAGCTACCTGAAGTGAGTTCCCATAGACCTCTCATCCCGATTATCGACAACTTTCGACTCTCACACCTTCGACTTCCTCTTCCGTCTTCGTTTATCCGCTATCAAATACGCGCACTCCTCAAAACTCCAGCATCATGAATCAGGAGAACATCGATCGTCTCGCGGCCGTCCTCGGTACGATCCAGCAGCGCCTCGACGCGACCCGCGACGATCCCGCTACCGTCGCGACCGACCGTTTCGGCGGCACGGGCGATTTTCGCCCCGCGCACTCGCGCGCCGAGCAGCAACTGCTGGACGAGACTCGGCACAAACATCAGTCACAGCTTCAGCGTGTCGACCCGGTCGAGGCTGCGACGCACCCATCCGTCGCGACTGAGCCGCAGCGACTGTCCAATCTCACGGTCGCGACGGCGCAGAAGCAGATCCCGGTCTCGGCTATCACCTTCTGTAACGAAAACGCGTTTGACGTCTCCTTGTGTAACGCCCAGAACCTGATCGACCAGTTCAAGCTTCAGTTCCCCGGGGACATCATCCACCTACTCTTCAAGGGCAGCTACGACGATGCGGCTCGCGGCGACGGATCCTACAGCAGGCGCCGCGATCATATCGTCGAGCTCGCGCAACGGAATACGCCCAATTGGGACTCGGGAACGCTCAAATGGGCGCATCACGGCATCGAGTACACGGTCTCTCGCGCTTTCCTTAACGAGCTCAAGCGCCTCCTGTCCGACAACAACGGCATGCGAGGGAGCCCGTGGGCGTCGATCCACCCGAACGACGCGAACTTCCCGGTCAGCGAGCCGTCCGGCCAGTTCAACGACCTCGGCTGCTACGACCAGAACGGGCCGTCCGTCATCGGCTTCTCGAAACAGACGCTCGCGCACAACCCGCCGGGCGAGTTCTTCGCAGTCGTGGCCGGCATTGCTGCCATCGACCCGACGGTGTCGATCCTCAACTCGGTCAACATCCGGCACTTGCCTCGTGACTTGCTCGTGCCGTACTTCTTCGTCAACACCGCCGTCGAGGATCTGATCCAGATGAACGCCCTCAACGTCTTCTCCAACGTTCTCGCGCCCAACGAGCTGCTGAGCCGCGTACCGATTTACATCGTCAACGACCCGTCGAATCCTCCTCCGTGCCCGTGCGACCTCAACGGTCGACCTCTCGCGCTGTTCAACATGTCGCCGCACGGCCTGCAGCGCACGGTCGTCGACGCACCTGGTGTTCCCGATTCGGACTTTCTCCTTCTCTCCGGCAACCCGCGCTCGCGCAACCAGTACATCAAGGCTTGGTGGAAGACGTGGCACGACGAGCACCCGTACCGGCCACCTCCGCCGGTGTACGCGCAGTACAATCCGAGCTTTTGCCCGGAGCGTGCGATCACGCGCCACGAGTTCAACGTGTTCGACTCGGTCGTCGCCACGATGCTCGTCACTTTCGCCGAGAAGAAGAAGGTTCGTTCGCACGACCTGGACTGCATCGAGGAGATCCGCGCGCTCAAACCTTCGAGCTCGATGACGAAGGACATCGCTGATATCCTTCTCAAGCACTTCCCGGAAGACCACTCCACCATCGTGACGGGCTATCGCAAGCTCTTCGAGCGCGTCTTCGACAAGTTTGACGGCGAGCGCATGCTCCCGCAGTACCTGATCTCGTACCTCCACGAGATCAACTCCGCCATCCAGGAGATCGGCAAGCCTGACGACGTCTTCTCCAAGGCTCGTGAGCTCGAGGTCTTCACCAGCGTGTTCGACGACGCCTACTACAGCATCCCCGAGAGCGTCGCGAACGACGAGTACTTCCGAGAGCTGCAGAAGCTCGCCAAGCGTCTGCGCAAGCCCGAGTCGTTCCCGGACAGCGACCGCTACAAGGTCATCGCTCTCGGCGGCATCGACAAGATCAACATGTTCCTGATTGAGCTCGGCGCCGAGCACAACATGTCGGCGCCGCGCCCGCCACAACTCGTCTTCATCCGCCACGGTGCTCCTGCTCAAGCCGAGTACGTTGCTGCGATCGAAGAGCTCCGCGCCACCGGCGACGACGACCTCGCGCCCCAGCTCCCAAGCTCGGACGAGCGTCTCCTCCTCCAACGTCTTCGCTCCACGCCGATGGGCGTCGCCGCTGCTCGCGCAGGCGGCGTTCCCGTGCCGCGCCTTGGCGCCGCCGCTCCCACTCGCAACGCTGGTCCCGGGCGCCGCCAGCCCGCCCGCCCACCCTCGCGTCAGCGTCCGGCCCCCTACTGGTCCGGCGCTCCTGCCGTTTCGCACCCGTCCGCCGGGGGGGGGCAGGGTAACGCCAAGCGTGACGGCGACGACCGCGACCGGCAACGCGACCTCCTCAAGAAGATGATCTCGCAGCGTGTCCCGCCGCCCCTGGCGACGTCCAACCCCGTTGCGGCATCATCCGCTTCCGCGTCCGCCAAGTCTCCCAAGGCTCCGTTTCCACGCAAGGACAGCGGCAAGCTCGTCTTTCCTCAACACGAGTTCCAGACCCTCAACGGTCTCCGCCGCGCCTACGAGGACGTCGACGTCTCGAACGTCACGGATCCGAAGCTCAAGAAGCTCCTCACGGCAGTGAGCGAAGTCGCGTCTCTGCTCAACATCGACAACATCGAATTCGACGAGTCCCCCGACGAGCATCTGACCGAAGGGTCCGCACCGAGCAGCACGCTCGACGAGGCTATTGACAACGTCCTCGCCATCGCCAACACGAGCAAGTCCGGCGACCGCGCCGTCACCGTCGACGAGCTCGGCGAGATGCTCGACAAGGTCCTCGGCGATGCGACGCCGCACCTCGACGAGTCGTTAACGATGACTACCGACCTCTCGACGACCACTGACCTCTTCGCGTTCGACGAGCTTACGCGCGTCCAACATATCGACGTCGAACTCTGCCACCGTCTCGCCACCGAGACCAAGAGCATTGTCCTGTTCGACTCGTGCGCATCGAGGTGCTTCGAGAAGAACATCCTCGACTGCATCGACGGCACGTACATGGAACTCAAGGTGAAGCCGCTCGTGCGCCAGGCGTCTGCGTTGGCGACCGGCACCGGCTTGGCGCTGCGCCACTACAACATCCCGCTCGACTACCGTTCCAAGACGTGCATGACGCTCATCGGCCCGCCCATGATCGTCCCGTCGTTCACCGATCCGCTCTCGATCGTCTCGATGGACGAGTTCGCGCATCTCGGAGTGATCATCCAGGGCGCCGTGCCCCCGAGCCTGCCCTGCCTGAACGCGGTGTCGCGCACCGGCAGTACCACGTCGCTCCCGCTCGCGCTCACCAACACGAAGATGCCGTACTTCATCTCGATCCCCGACAAGGTTGTCGAGGCCGAGGGTTGGACGAGGCTGAACACGAACATGGAGCCGTACACGGACAAGTTCGCCATCGAGCAGATCCTGCGCAATAAGGAAGGGCTGCTCGCGCACAACTTGATGAAGGACAACCTCAAGGCTGCGTACACCGAGTGCCTCGACCAGGCTCTGCTCGCGCTTTCGTCCGCTTCGTCCTCGTCCTCTCCGCCTTCGTCCGCTTCGCCCATCGTCGTCACCGGGCGCATGTCCAAGCCGGGCAAGCGCGCCACCTCGAGCGTGCCGCCCGTCGACTGACGGTGGCGAGCGGCCGAGCCCGTCGTCTCGGCCGCCGAGCTCACAACGGCGACATCCTCGTCGGCGACGCCAAAGGGCGATCACCCGCCGACGACCAAACCGCGTTCTTCTGA
>MDTB01169199.1_pt1 | contig 10141 bp, 8 predicted proteins | sample 811161 | NCBI WGS metagenome assembly MDTB01 (sample SAMN05326650, study PRJNA326480) | marine metagenome | isolation source: seawater | place: Mediterranean Sea | collected 2009
GACCGCATATTATGCGACAATAAGTGAATGACAATTTAAGTGCAAGTTGATAGATTAGAATAAGTATGTCTACACAAGAACGCTTTAATATAAGTACTTCAGAGATTTATAAAAAAATCTCTAAACATGTTCCTGAAATTGAATGGAAGGTGCACGCTCCATTAATCGAAAAGATTAATAAATTAAAAAAACAGAAGAATGCCGTGATTCTTGCTCATAACTATCAGACTCCTGAAATTTATCACGGTGTTTCTGATATAGCCGCTGACTCTTTAGCGCTTGCTGTTGAAGCTGCTAAAACTTCAGCTGATATAATTGTGCTTTGTGGAGTACACTTTATGGCAGAGACAGCAAAGTTAATGAGTCCAAAAAAGAAAGTTTTAATACCCGATATGGACGCAGGATGTTCACTTGCAGCATCTTTAACAGGAGAGGATGTAAGATTATTGAAAAAAAAATATCCAGGTGTTCCTGTTGTATCTTATGTAAATACATCAGCAGATGTTAAGGCTGAAACAGATGTATGTTGTACTTCAGCTAATGCGGTCAAAGTTGTAGAGTCGTTAAAAACTGATAAAGTTATATTTTTACCTGATCAGCACTTAGCAAATTATGTTGCTAAACAAACAAAAGTTAAAATAATTTCTTGGAAAGGCTCATGCATTGTTCACGAACAGTTTTCTTCAAAAGAGATCCGAGATATAAGGGAAGCAAATCCAGGTATAAAAGTTATAGGCCATCCAGAATGTCCGAGTGATGTCTTGGACGCTTGCGACTTTGCTGGCTCTACAGGTGGTATGATTAACTATGTCAAAAAAAATCAGCCAAAAAAAGTTATGTTAGTTACTGAGTGCTCAATGAGTGATAATGTTCAGGCTGATAATCCTAATGTTGAGTTTATTAAACCCTGCAACCTTTGTCCTTATATGAAAAAAATCACGTTACAAAAAATTCTCGACTGTTTGGAAAGTGAAACTAATGAAATTTTGATTGATGAAAAAATGGCAAAAGCTGCAAGACAATCTGTACAAAGAATGGCTGAAATTGGTCGTTAGATCGGTGCAAAAAATAAATCAAAAGTATATTAACTCTGTCGTTAAAAAGGCCTTAAATGAAGATCTAAAGCCAACGGGTGATATAACAACTAAACTGATCAAAAATGGTAATAAAAAAATTAAAGCTCAAATAATTGCTAAACAAGACGGAATAATTGCAGGAATAAATTTCTGCAAACAGGCATTTAAATTAGTTGGAAAAGAAACAGTTTTTAAGTCTCAAGTTAAAGATGGAAAATCAATAAAAAAAAATAAAATTATTGCAGAAATATTAGCTAATACAAAAACAATACTTGCTGCAGAAAGAACAGCATTAAATTTTTTAAATCATGCCTCAGGAATAGCAACAACAACGAATAATTTTGTTAAAAAAGTTAGCAAAAAAACTAAAATTTGTTGTACTAGAAAAACAACCCCAAACCTGAGAATATTGGAGAAATATGCTGTAAAAAAGGGGGGCGGTTTTAATCACAGATTTAATCTAAGCGATGAAGTATTGATAAAAGAAAATCATATTAAAGCCTCAAAAGATATAAGAAAGCTTGTTTCAAAAGCTTCAAAATCAAAAAAAAAAGTTACTGTTGAAGTTGAAAGTATAGATCAATTAAAAAAGATATTAGGATTAAATTTTAAAAGAGTTCTTTTCGATAATATGAATATTTCTCAACTTAAAAAATGTCTTAAACTTTGTGTTAATAGATATGAAACAGAGTATTCTGGCAATGCTACTTTAAAGAATATAAAACAATTATCAAAAACAGGAATAAATAGAATTTCTGTTGGAGCTATTACTCATAGCGCTGAAACTTTTGACACTAGTTTACTACTTAGATAGCTCTGCTTGCGCTGCTGCCAATCTCGCAACAGGTACACGAAAAGGAGAACATGACACATAATCCAAACCGGTCTTTGAACAAAATTTTATGCTTTTAGGGTCACCTCCGTGCTCACCGCAAATACCTAGTTTAATTTTTTTATTAGTTTTTCTACCTCTTGAAGATGCAATTTCTACAAGTTCACCAACTCCATTTTGATCAATACTTACAAATGGGTCTACATCAAAAATTTTGTTATCAATATAATCGTTTAAAAATTTACCTGAGTCATCTCTACTTATACCAAAAGTTGTTTGGGTTAAGTCATTTGTACCGAAACTAAAAAAATCTGCATGTTTAGATATATTCTTAGCTTGTAGTGCGGCTCGAGGTAATTCGATCATAGTTCCTACAATATAATCTAATTTAATCTTATTTTTTTTTTCAGTTTCATCAGCAATTCGATTAACCAAAGATCTCATTATTTTTAGCTCTGTTTCTGTAGAAACTAGAGGTATCATTATCTCAACTATAGCAGACTTAAACTTCTCTTTTTTAAGTTCTGTTATAGCTTCAAAAATAGCTCTACATTGCATTTCATAAATCTCAGGGAAAGAAATTCCAAGTCTACAACCTCTATGACCAAGCATTGGATTTTCTTCATGCAATTCTGCTATTCTTTCCTTAATTTCTTTTGATGCTAAATTTAATGATCTAGCTACTTCATCTACATCTTTATCAGCCTTAGGCAAAAATTCGTGCAAAGGTGGGTCTAATAATCTGACTGTTACTGGTAAGCCAGACATCACTTTAAAGATTTTTTTAAAATCTTCTTTTTGATAAGGTAAAAGTTTTGATAAAGCATGACTCCTGTCTTCATTAGATTTTGATAAAATCATTTGTCTTACTGACAAAATTCTATCTTCATCAAAAAACATATGTTCTGTTCTACAAAGCCCTATACCCTCTGCTCCAAAATCTCTTGCTATTTTGCTGTCTTGTTCTGTTTCAGCGTTTGTCCTTATTTTTAACTTCCTAAATTCATCTGCCCATTTCATCATTGTTGAAAAATATCCTGAAATTTCAGGTTTAACAGTTGGCACGAGACCTTTCATTACTTTTCCACTTCCTCCGTCTATAGTTATGATGTCTCCTTCTTTTACAATTTCATTTCCAGCTTTAAATTGTTTATTTTCATAATCTATTGTTATCTCGCTTGACCCTGATACACAGGGTCGACCCATACCTCTTGCCACTACAGCGGCGTGACTAGTCATTCCACCTCTCGCAGTTAAAATTCCTTTAGCTGCGTGCATTCCGTGAATATCTTCTGGGGATGTTTCTAATCTTACTAAGATTGTATCTTGCATCATATTATTCAGTTTTTCCGCTTCATCCGCAGTAAAAACTACCTTTCCACTTGCAGCTCCGGGTGATGCTGGCAAACCAGAAGCTAAAATTTCTTTTTTAACTTTCTCATCTAAAGTTGGATGTAAAAGTGTATCAATTGTATTTGGATCTATTCTTAGTATTGCTTCCTTTTTTGAAATTAATTTTTCTTTTACCATATCTACAGCAATTTTTATGGCTGCTTTGGCGGTTCTTTTACCTGATCTAGTTTGAAGCATCCATAATTTATTATTCTCTACTGTAAACTCTATGTCCTGCATTTCCCTATAATGTTTCTCTAATTTTAAAAAAACTTTTTCTAATTCTTTATAAGGTCCTGGCATTGACTCTTCCATTGAGGCTTCTATAGAGCCAGATTCTTTCTTCGATTTTTTTGTTATATATTGCGGAGTTCTGGTTCCTGCAACAACATCTTCTCCTTGAGCATTTATTAAATATTCTCCAAAGAAAGAATTATCTCCTGTAGATGGGTTTCTAGTGAAAGCCACTCCAGTGGCACAATTATTACCCATATTACCAAAAACCATAGCTTGTACATTGACTGCTGTTCCCCACTCATCGGGAATTTTATTCAATTTTCTATAGGTTTTTGCTCTTTGACTTTCCCAGGATTTAAATACTGAGTTTACTGCTTCTATTAATTGTTCATTAACATCTTGAGGAAAATTCTTTCCTGTTTTTTCTTTTATCAAAATTTTAAAATTCTTAATTAATCCATCCCAGTCAGCTTCATCTATTTCGGTGTCCTGTAAAACGCCCTTGGTCAATTTAAAATTATCAATCATTTCTTCAAATAAATGTCCCTCTACACCTAATACTACATTACTGAACATCTGAATAAATCGCCTATAACTATCTTTAGCAAATCTTGGGTTTTTAGACTTTAAAGCTAAAGCATCAACAGTTTTATCATTAAGTCCTAAGTTTAGGATTGTATCCATCATTCCGGGCATAGAAATTCTTGCTCCTGATCTAACAGAGACTAGAAGTGGATTTTTTAAATCACCAAATTTTTTGTTCGATTTTTTTTCAATTTTTTTTATTTCCTTTTTAATTTGGACAAGTATTTTGTTAGGTAATTTTTTTTTATTCGAATAAAAAATATCACAAACATCTGTGGTAATAGTGAATCCTGGAGGCACAGGCAATCCTAATTTACCCATTTCTGCAAGGTTGGAACCTTTTCCACCCAATATATTTTTTTTATTTTTGAGTTTATTTATTTTTTTATCATCAAAGCTAAAAATAAACTGTTTCATTATATTCCCTCTAATTTTGAAAAGTTGATAAAATTATTAAAAGTATTACAAAACATTTTCAATAGTTCTAATCTGTTATTTTTAATATCATGATTATCATCATTTACAATAACATTATCAAAAAATTTATCTGTATATATCTTAATTTCTGAAAGACTCATTAGTAATTTTTCATAATCTTTTTCCTGTTCATTTATTGTAAAAGATTTTCTTATTTCATTAAGTTTTTCGAAAAGATCTTTTTCTTCATTTTTTCGAAATAAAACAGCATCTGGTCGTCCTAATAAATTGCCTTTGGCACTCTCAATTATATTGTAAGCTCTTTTATAAGAACTAATTGCGTTTTTACCTATTTCTTTAGATATATATTTATTCATTAGTGTATTTTTTTTATAAAGTTCAAAATAATTATCACTAACGTTTGAACTTATTGATGCTTCTATAATATCATTTTTTATATTTTTATCTTTTAAAATATTTTTTATTCTTTCTTTAAGAAATATTATTAATTCATTCTCTGTACTCTCATTAATTTCTTTCACCCCTTGCTCTTTGAATAACTTCATGTTGTAACTTATTAAATTTCTCAATTTAAGATTTAGCTTGTTATCTATAATTGTTCTTAATAATCCAATTGCAGATCTTCGTAATGCAAAAGGGTCTTTTGAACTGGTTGGTTTTTCATTAATGATAAAGAATCCTACCAGAGTGTCGATTTTATCAACAATTGACACAGAATAGCTAATAGGTTTTTTTGGGGTCAATGAACTAGTTCCAATAGGAAGATAATGTTCGCTAACAGCATTAGAAACATCTTCATCAAAACCTTGGCTTAGAGCAAAATACTTTCCCATTAAACCCTGTAGATCTGGATATTCTCCAACTAAGTCGGAACTTAAATCTGATTTAGATATAGAAGCAGCTATTTCAACTTTTTCTTTATTTAAATTTAGCTCGTCAGCTAAAACTCCGCTAAGTTTTCTCAATCTTTGTGTCTTATCATAAATTGTTCCAAGCTTTTCATAAAATTTAATTTCTTTAAGTTTAGCAATTTGTTTAATCAAATTTTTTGACTTATCCTTATCCCAAAAAAATTTAGCATCTGATAATCTAGCTTCTACTACCCTTTTGTTCCCTTCTTTTATAAGATTGTTTTCATCTTTTTTATTAGTAACTACTAAAAAAAAATTGGTAATTAAATCTTTTTTATCAAATATAGGAAAATATCTCTGGTGATTTTGTAGAGTTGAAATAATTACTTCTTTAGGCAGCTCAAGATATTTTTTGTCAAAATCAATTAATAATACATGAGGATCTTCGACAATATTTGATACTTCTTTCATAAGATTTATATCATATTGACTCTTAAAGTTTTTTTGTTTGTAAAAAACTTCAAATTTCTTAATAATTTTTTTTTCTCTATCTTTTTGACTTACTGTTATATTGTTTTTTAATAATATTTTTTGATAATCTTTAAAATTCAAAACTTTTTTAGCGTAAATATCCAAATTTTTTTCTATGAAGGTATATTCATTGGCTTTTAAATGACCATAATTAAATGGCAAAACTTTATTGTTATATATTGATAAAATTGATCTTAATGGCCTTCCCCATAATAATTCTGTGTCTGCCCAACGCATAGATTTTCTCCATTTGATTGAAGACATGCTATTTACAACAATTTTTTTTAATATTTCAGTTGTTAATATTTCTTTAGCTTTTGTTTTTAGATAATAAAAACTGCCCTTCTCTGTTTTTTTTTTTATCAAATCTTTATGTGATTTTTGGTGAGCTTTTAAAAAATTAGTAATTATTTCATCTGAAACTTCAACTTTAGGACCTCTGATTTCTTTTGAGGGTATTTTAATTCTATTTGGAAGGTCGCTTACTAGAATAACAAGTCTTGTTGGTGAAGAATAAGATTTAATTGAACCAAATTTTAAACTCTCCTCTATTAAAAACTTCTCAATCTTTTCATGAAGATCTTTCTTGGCGTTTAATTGTAAATTTGGAGGTATTTCCTCACTGTAAAGTTCTAATAAAAATTCTGACATAATTTTATTGACTTTCTAGCCATAATTTACCTGTCCCTTTTGCCAAGTCTCTAATTCTATCAATATAGCTTGCTCTTTCAGCAACTCCTATTACACCTCGAGCATCTAATAAATTGAATATGTGACTTGCTTTCAAACATTGATCATAAGCAGGTAAAGCAAGTTTTTTCTCTAGAAGAGATTTGCATTCTTTTTCTGCAAATTTAAAATTGGATAATAAAATTTCTGTATCTGCGTGTTCAAAGTTATAAGAAGAAAATTCCTTTTCTGATTGATAAAATATGTCTTTATATTTTATCCCTTCACTATTCCAGTCAATATCAAATATATTTTTTTTTCCTTGTACGAACATACATAGTCTTTCTAATCCATAGGTAAGTTCTACTGGTACAGGTTTACAGTCTATACCAGTCATTTGTTGAAAATATGTGAATTGAGTTATTTCCATGCCATCACACCAAACTTCCCAGCCCAATCCTGCTGCCCCAAGTGTAGGGCTTTCCCAGTCATCTTCTATAAATCTAATATCATGTTTATTTACATTAATGCCTATTGCTGACAAACTTTTTAAATAAACATTTTTAATATTTTTTGGTGATGGTTTTATTATTACTTGATATTGATAGTAATGTTGTAAACGATTTGGATTTTCTCCATATCTGCCATCTGTTGGTCTTCTAGAAGGTTGGACATAAGCAGCTTTCCAAGGATTAGGCCCTAAAGACCTAAGGGTTGTAGCTGGGTGAAAAGTTCCTGCACCAACTTCTAAATCGTAAGGCTGAAGTAATATACATCCATATTTACTCCAATATTTTTGAAGGCTCATAATGATTTCTTGAAATGTAAAAACTTTAGAATTTTTTTTTTTTTTTATTTAGCATTTATAAGCCAAATCTTTGCCATAAACTTTTTTCTTCAAGATTGTCCAAAATACTTTCCAATTGACCGTCTATACTAGAAGACAATTTCTTTGCTAAAAATCCTTTTTGCTTTTCGAATTTCTTAATAATGACGTTTTCTCCAAATTTTTGTTTTAAAACTTGGTCTGCATTTCCAATTCCATCTATTAACCCAAGTTTTAATGCGACAGACCCAGCCCAAAATTCTCCAGTAAAAATATTATTTTTTTCAGGTTCTTTAATTTTATTTCCTCTGCTCTCCTTAACAATATTAATGAAGTCTGAGTGTAAGTCTAATTGAATTTTTTTTAGTCTTTCAACATCTTCGGGTTTCTCATCTACAAATGGATCGAGCGTACTTTTGTTTTTACCTGCAGTATATATCCTTCTTTCAACACCTATTTTTTTTATCAAATCTTTAAATCCGAAAGAAGCTGATATTACACCTATTGAACCAATAATAGAGCTTGAGTTAGCATAAATTTCATCGCCAGCGCATGCTATGAAATATCCTCCAGATGCAGCTACATCCTCAGCAAATATTAGTACTTTTGTCTTATGTTTCTTTGCTAATTGTTTAATATAACTATAAATTAAATGAGATTGAACTGGAGATCCTCCTGGTGAATTAATTGAAATAGCAACGACTTTTGCTTTCTTAAAGGAGAAAGCTTTTTTTAAAATATCTTGCTGGTTAGCTAAATCTATCCCTTGTTTAAATCTACCAACATTGCCAATAACTCCTGTCATTCTGACATGAGGTATTACAATTTTTTTTTTAAAAAAAGAAAACATAATTGAGTATTAATATTTTACTTATATCAATACTATACAAAATTTTAATAAATTATTACGCTACTCCTAGTTGAATTGTGGGTGCGTCAACAGGGTAGAAATAACAATATTATATTTAGTCAAGGTTGTGTAAAAACATTTTATGGGATCAGTAATACCGCTAAAAAATTCTGCAAATTCAGCTTATTTGGATTTAAGAAACTTAGTGAGAAACAAGCTTGATAAAGTTGAGGTTTTAATAAATCAAAAATTAGAGAGCAAAGTTGAATTAATCCAGAAAATGACACTTCATCATTTAAACTCTGGAGGTAAAAGATTGAGAGCTCTTTTGACTCTAGGGTCAGCAAAACTAGCTGGCTATGACTTAGGTGATAGAGATATTAATTTGGCAGGATGTGTAGAATTAATACACTCTGCAACTTTATTACACGATGATGTAATAGATGAAAGTTTAATAAGAAGAGGAGTAAAAACTACAAATACTATTTGGGGAAATCAATCTTCTATATTAACTGGTGATTATTTATTAAGTAGATGTTTTGAAATTATGGTAGATGATGGAGACCTAGAAATATTAAAATTATTATCCTCTACCTCTGCAAAGATTGCACAAGGTGAAGTGCTACAATTACAACATAAAGGTGAAGCTGACTTACTCGAAGAAACTTATATTAAGATCATAAATTTGAAAACTGCAGCACTATTTTCAGCAGCTACAAAAACGGGAGCATGTTTGGGAAAATTAAATGAAAAAGAAAAAGAAGCATTAGCATCTTATGGAAAAAATCTTGGTTTAGCTTTTCAGATCGCAGATGATGCTTTGGACTATTTTGCAAAAGAAATTTTATTTGGAAAAGAAGTTGGTAAAGACTTTTATGAAGGAAAAACTACTTTACCATTAATAATAATATTTCAAAGAGCAAATGAAGAGGAAAGAGAATTTTTAAAAGATATATTAAAAAAAGAAAAAAGAAACGAAGATGATTTTAGTGAAGTTTTATCGCTGATTAATAAATACAAGGCTGTTGAAAAAAGTTTAGAAAGAGCAGAATATTTTGTAAATGTATCAAGAGATGCTCTGGCCATCTTTCCGAAAAGTAAAGAGAAAAATATTTTACAAAGTCTTTCTAACTTTAGTTTGAATAGATCTTATTAAGGATATAAAAGTTCTCTTTCCCAACTTCCATTTTTTTTTATATAATTTAATCTTTCATGTATTCTACCCTCACCATCTACCCAGAATTCTATTTCTATTGGAATTAATCTCCAACCGGACCAGTGAGGAGGTCTTGGTACATTTTCTGTAGGATATTTTTTTTCATATTCTTTGATTTTTCTTAAAAAATCTTCTCTTTCTTTTAATGTTTTAGATTGAGAGGACGCCCAAGCACCAATCTTATTTTTATATGGTCTTGAATTATAATAATCATCTGCCTCTTTTTTAGATACTTCTTCGACTGATCCAATTATTCTTACCTGCCTTCTCAAACTTTTCCAGTGGAAACACATTGATGCTTTTTTGTTTTGTTTTAAATCTTTTCCCTTTTTACTGTTAAAGTTTGTATAAAAAACAAAACCTTTTTCACTCAAACCTTTTAATAAAACCATCCTAACACTTGGTTGATCTGTTTTGTTTGTTGTGGCTACTGCAACAGCATTTGGGTCATTAATTTCGGTTTCCTCTGCTTTTGAGAACCATTTTTTGAATAATTCTATGGGATTATCAACTTCGCCAAAGCATTTATCCAGTCCCATTGAGTTTTTGCCATTTTTTTGATTCATAATTTATTTAAAATAATTTATACATTAAATAACTATGTCTTTTAATACTTTTGGAAAAATTTTTAGGTTCAC
>MDTB01229095.1_pt1 | contig 10141 bp, 12 predicted proteins | sample 811161 | NCBI WGS metagenome assembly MDTB01 (sample SAMN05326650, study PRJNA326480) | marine metagenome | isolation source: seawater | place: Mediterranean Sea | collected 2009
ATTGAAACCTACTTTTACCTTTTTGATCGAATGATCTGTTACGGCGGCAATGTCAAAGACTCTTTTTTTTAGTAGTCCTAACATATCAGGTGACAATCCAGGAATTCCGAAGCGTTTGTAATCAGGTTTGAACAACACTTTTGTATAAGGTTTAGTTGTTTTAGGAACTTTGGTAATAATAGGGTCTTCAATAATATCCAAATTGTTGCGAAAGGTTTGTTCATATTTGAGTCCGCGAGTATGGTCAATCGTCTCGATTTTGCCATATGTTGACCAAATCAATGCTAATTTGAATCCAAATCCATTCTTTCCACCAACAATACGTTTTTCGGTTTTGTCATAATTGGTAGAGGTACGCAAATGTCCGAAAATAAGTTCGGGAATCCATATATCATATTCAGGATGCTTGGCAATATCAATACCATTACCATCATTGGATAATATGATAGTTCCATCTTGTTCAATATTTGCATTGATGTAGGAAACAAAACGCTTATCCAAAATGGGGGATTGAATCATACGCATAACATGATCTCTTGCATTGACAATACCTTCATCAAACAATTTATATAGACCAGGAATATATTCAATATTTTTTTGAACAATCTTTTGTGTTTCATTATCAAATATCCACATATCAGCATCTACATTTTCCACCGAACCAATATACGTATCTGGATTATCCAGAATATGTTGTTTATCGGTCTTACGTTGGTATTGTTTTGCTAATTCGGAATCAGTACTACTCATATTTCCGTTATATTTAGATAAAGTAAATTAGCTTTAAGCTAATTCAATTTTATATTAATATTTTCTCACTTTATGTTATAATAAAATGACAATATGGTGTGATTGTAGTGGAAATAAAATGACTGCTGAAAATGTTAGGTATCCAGGAACAAATAATGATGGAACAGCAAAAACAAAACCATCGGAGGAAAGACCATGGTGTAATAAATGTGGACCTTGTTCTGATTGGTGCAAAACTACAGGTGATTGTAATGGAAGTCACTTCAATACAGGGAATAGACCAAAAAATATACCTATTTTTAATACAACCTATGTTGGACGCGCTAAAAGACATATTCCTGTAGAATTTTTTGATTATTATGATTGTACAAAACAAAGAGGTGGTACATGTGGAAGTACAAATAATACTGCTACAACTGAATTTAAATCAAAATGTAGTGCAGGAAGATGTGAATTACTGTGTGGTACTTTTGATTCAACAGAACATAAAGAGGATTATGAATGCGAAAAGAAAAATAATACATTGAAATTCAATAACAATTATATTGGATCAAGTAAAAAAACAGAATATGCTCGTTATGTTAAAAGAACACGTGGAACAGAAACATTTGCTAATAAAAAAGTGGTATCAACAGAAGTTAAAACTAGAGTCAATTGTCAATTAAACCAATTTCCTACTTACTGTAGTAAAAACTTAAAAAGATTTGATTTTACAGTACTTCCTAGTAGTTATAAAGACACTAGTATTGCTTAATTTCACCATCGCCATAACATATATCACATAAATCCCATAGCATTTTTTCTAGTCCTGTAGAATTACACATCATGCATTTAATACCATTACATGTTTCACAGTATTTGATTTCATATTTAATAAAACCGCTTCCTTTACATTTCTTGCATTGACATTTTTTTGAATGCATTATATTATATAGTATATATTATATAATGATAGACGAAATTATTTGGTTCAAAGATTGTTCTTACAAAAACAAACACCTTGTTGGCGGTAAATGTAGTTCATTAGGAGAACTGCATTCAATTTCTAAACGCATAGGATTTTCTATAGGTGATGGGTTTGCTATTTCTACTGAATTATATAGCAACTTTGTAAATTACAATAATTTAGAAGAGAAAATAATTTCAATATTAAATGATATTCATGTAGATAAAATTAAAGAATTAGAAGAAAAATCATTAAAATTACGTAAAATTATTTCAAATGCGGAATTATCAGACAAACATAAAAAGGTCATTGTTGATTTTTATGAGAAATTATCTAAAATTTATGGTGTGGAAAAATTAGAAGTTGCTGTGCGTTCAAGCGCACTTGCTGAAGATTTACCTAATGCATCTTTTGCAGGACAACATGATACATACCTAAATATTTCCGGATCAGATCAATTATTACAAGCAATTAAAGAATGTTTTGCATCTCTTTTTAATAGTCGTGCAATTTCTTATAGAAAAACTCATAATATTCATTTCAACGATGTCAAAATATCTGTTGCTGTACAAAAAATGATTCGTTCAGACATAGGATCAGCAGGCGTTGCATTTTCTTTAGATCCAGAAACAGGTTATAATAAAGCGATTGTAATAAATTCTTCATTTGGTTTAGGTGAATTAGTTGTATCTGGTGGCGTAAAACCTGATGAATTTATTTTAGATAAACGCGTATTGAGAGATATAGAGGGAGATCCTATTATTATAAAGAAAAAAGGAGAGAAAAATTCAAAAATAATTTATGATTTAGAGAAAGGAGGAGTAAAAGAAGTTGAAACAAATGAATACGAAAAACTCAATTATAGTATGTCAAATAACCAAATGGTAACTTTGGGACGTTATTTGTTACAACTAGAAAAGGCGTACTCTAAATTATTTAATAAAAATATTGGAGTAGATGTGGAATGGGCAATTGATGGAACAGATCATAATGTTTATATTATTCAAACGCGTCCTGAAACAATTCATAGTAATGATAATGATAATTTGGAAATACACAATTATATTTTGGACAAAAGAGATGAAATATTACTAAATGGTGTTGCTGTTGGTGATAGAATTAGTTCTGGAAAAGTAAGAGTGTTAAAAGATATTCATGATTGCGCAGAGTTTGAAAAAGGAGACATTTTAGTAACTGAAATGACTACTCCAGATTGGGAACCTATCATGAAAATTTCATCTGGAATTGTTACTGACAAAGGAGGTCGTACATGTCACGCAGCAATTGTTGCACGTGAATTAGGATTAAATGCAGTTGTAGGATGCGGTAATGCTACAAAGTTACTTGAAAATAATCAAGAAGTAACATTGTCTTGTGCAGAAGGTGAAACTGGTTTAATTTATAAAGGTATCTTACCATTTCACATTGATAAATTAACTGTTTCAAAAGATATGAAATTACCTGTAAATATGATGATGAATGTAGGAAATCCAGAATCAGCATTTGAAAATTCATTAATTCCAAATAGTGGAGTAGGTTTAGCGCGTTTAGAATTCATTGTCAGCAATTATATCAAAATCCATCCTTTAGCATTATATCATTATCCAAATATTCGTGAAGATGTACGTGAAAAAGTATATAATGTTATTGGTAATTATGATAGTGGAAGATGGTATTATATTAAACGTTTAGCCAAAGGTATTGCAAAAATTGCCTCTGCATTTTATCCAAATGACGTAATAGTTCGTTTATCTGATTTTAAATCAAATGAATATAGAAATTTAATTGGTGGCGAATTATACGAACCTGACGAAGAAAATCCTATGATTGGTTGGAGAGGTGCATCTAGATATTATTCCGAAGAATACAAAGAAGCATTTCAATTAGAGTGTGAAGCAATTCAGTATGCTCGTGATGTAATGAAAATGACAAATATTGTAGTCATGATTCCATTTTGCAGAACACCTAATGAATGTAAATTGGTTATTGATACAATGGCATCTCATGGTTTAGTAAGAGGAGAAAATAGTTTGCGTATATTTTTAATGTGTGAAATTCCTTCTAATGTAATTGAAGCAGATAAGTTTAGTCCTATGTTGGATGGTGTATCAATTGGCGGAAATGATTTATTACAATTAACTTTAGGTGTCGATCGAGATAGTGATAAGATTAGTTATCTATCAGATGATGAAAATACTAGTTATAGACGTATGATTTCTATGGCAATAAAGACATACAAAGAACATGGTGTGAAAGTAGGATTTTGCGGGCAACAACCATCAGATAGTATTGAATTTTGCAAATTTTTAATAGACGAAAATATTGACACTATTTCAGTAACTCCAGATTCTGCGTTAAAAACCATTCAAAATCTTGGTAAATTATAATTTTCCATTTAATTTTATAAATGGAAAATAACAATCGTTTTTCAGTGATGCTTCTTGAAAAAGATGTATTAGAATATCATAATTATAAAACTAAATACAATGAATTTTATGAAAAATGTAAAATATGTTCATTTGAAGAAAAAGAAGATTTGGAAAGAAAAAGAGATTATTGGTATAAACGTTATATAAAAAAAATGAAATATTTGGAAGAAAATTATCGTAAGACGAATATTTACACTAATTATCATGCTCAATTAGAAAATAGACATGTGACTCCCGAATCGATTCCAATGGCGATTGCTGAACCTGTCATTCAAAGTCATTCACACGAAGAACCATGCCAATTACCATCAGCACCAACACATAGACCTATATTACCAAGTGCTCCACGACAACAAGAGGAGGAAGAATATAAACCATGGAGATGGAGAAAAGCATATAATTCGTAAAATTTTGGTAAAAAAAATTATGATAAGACAATATATAATGGAAGAAAAAAAAGAGACTCATTGTGAAGAACTTGCCAAAAAAATGAATGAATGTTTGGAAAAAGGTGACAATGAAAAATGTAAAGAACTTGTAGAAGAATTTAAGATGTCATGTGAAAAAGAAGATAACAAGGGATTATTAACTTGGTTTTCAAGTAAAAAGGAGGACGAGAAAAAAGAGGAGGAATAAATTTTTGGTAAATACTATAATATATTTATCAGTATATTATGGTTTTTGTAGTTTTACGTCACGGACAATCAGAATGGAATAAATTAAATAAATTTACCGGTCTTACGGATGTTGGGTTAAGTGATAACGGCAAACAAGAAGCAATTGCTGCAGGTATGTTATTAAAAAACTGTTTTTTTGATTTTATTTTTTGTAGTCAATTGAAACGTACGGTTCATACAGCAAAAATTATTGCAGACATACAAAACAATCCTGCAAAAATAAAACCACGTAATGAATTTGAAGAACGTGATTATGGAACTATTACAGGAAAAAATAAAACCGAGTTAATGGAAGAACATGGGAAAGAGCAAATTATGGTATGGCGCCGTTCCTTTTATCAAGGACCTCCTGGAGGAGAAAGTTTAAACACAGTTGCACAACGCGTTGGTATTGGTTATGATAGGGAAATACAATTTTTATTAAATGACAATAGAAATGTTTTGTTAGTAGCACATGGAAATAGTCTTCGTGCGTTATTTGTACATTTAGGCATAAAAAACGAGAAAACCATAGAATCTTTCGAAATTGGAACAGGTGTTCCTATTCAAGTGGATGTTGTAAATAAAACTTATAAATATTTGAATGCATATACATTATGTGCATATCAAATAATAGATAGTCGTGGATATCCTTCTTTAGAAGTCCAATGTTATGATAAAGAGTCCAAAAAATGTATTGGTAAAGGTTCTACACCAAGTGGTGCATCTTGTGGTTCAACAGAAGTATGTGAAATGCGCGACGGTCAGAAAGGTTTGTTTCATGGAAAATCAGTGTATCGTGCAGTTGAAAATATTCGCAAAATTAACGATCATTTTGTATTGTCTAAAAAAACATTGACCAATTTGTCTAATTGTGATAAACAATTCAATGATTTGGATGGTACTGAAATGAAAACAAAATATGGAGGAAACACGAGTACCGCATTAAGTTTTTGTTTAGCAAATTGTGCTGCAAATTTAAAAAATATGGAAATGTATGAATATTTTGCACAGCATTATAAAATGAAAAATTCGATTGATGTTACAAAATTACCAACTCCATTTGTAAATATAATTAATGGTGGAAAACATGGTGTAACTGAAGATTTAAAAATCCAGGAGTTCATGATTTTTGCAAATGAAGATTTACCAACAAGTAAGCAAGTGCGTATTTATTGTGAAGTGTATCATAGTTTGAAAAAATTATTGGTTGAAAAATATGGCGAACAGGCTAAGAGTATTGGCGATGAAGGTGGATTTTGTCCTCCTATTTATAGTGCAGATGAAGCATTAAATGTTATAGAAGAAGCTATAAAATTATCAAATTATGAGGTTGGCACAGATGTATTTATTGCGTTAGATTGTGCTGCAAGTGAGTTTTACAATGAAGAGACAAAACTATATGAAATAGAAAAGGGAAAATTTGTAACAAGTAATGAATTAATAGATTATTATAGTAAATTAATTGAAGATCACCCAGCATTAAAGAGCATTGAAGATGGATTTCATGAAAAAGATTACAATGCTTGGCATTTATTTACATGTAAATATCAGGATAAAATTATGATTGTTGGCGATGATCTTTTTACAACAAATCCAAAATTAATAAAACAAGGTTTGGAAGAAAACTGGGCTAATACATTACTATTAAAAGTTAATCAAATAGGTACTATAAGCGAAGCAGTTGAAGGTGCTAAAATGATGATGAATCAAGGAAATAATGTCATTGTATCACATCGTTCTGGTGAAACGAATCATGCCTATATTGTAGATATTGCTATTGGGATTGGAGCTAAATATTTAAAAATAGGTAGTCCATGCCGTGGAGAACGTGTTGCTAAATTTAATCGTTTATTAGAAATAGAACATCAATTAATTATGTAAAATTTTAATACAATAGAAATATTGGTAAATTATATAGTGTATGTAACACTATATAATGGAAAAAAATACATCACCAATGAAATGTGAAAAAATATTAAAAAATTATCATAGTTGTATTAAAGAATTGGTTACAGATCCTAATATTATATTAAAAACCAACCAATGTTTATCTTTATTAGACAAATATGTAATGTTTTGTGAAAAAAAATAACATTTATTTCAACGTTTTTTTAGGTCTTAATTGATTAGTATGACCACATTGTTTTTTTCTGCAATTTACAGCGCGTGGAGGTAGTCTTGCATAACATTTACGACAAACCTTTTTTTGACAATTAAATGTTTTTGCTAATGCTGCCAATGAAGGATCAAAGACACCTCCTCTTAAACGAAGCACTAAATGTAATGTCGATTCTTTTTGAATGTTATAATCACTTAATGTACGTCCATCTTCTAGTTGTTTTCCAGCAAAAATAAGACGTTGCTGATCAGGGGGAATTCCTTCTTTGTCTTGAATTTTTTGTTTAACGTTATCAATAGAATCACTTGATTCAACATCAAGTGTAATAGTTTTTCCAGTTAGTGTTTTAACAAAGATTTGCATAGTTATATAATATAATAATATTTTATTTTTATATTAATTTAATAAAATATCAAGGCGTTTATTAAAATGAGTTTTCATACCATAATTATTTATCAATATTTTGATGTTATCTTCAAAATTATAGTTTATTTGCCTTTCTATAATTTCAAAAGAGTAATTTACTAATTTTGTTTTATACCATGTTACTTTTGGGTTGATACTAATTAACTTTTGAAAAATTTTATTAGCATTTAAATAATATTTGTCATCTTTATTGGTCTTTATTGTAATTACATCTATTAAACCTACCTCATTAAATATAAGATCTATTGTCAATTTGTCTTTATTAGTGAAAGAGAATTCTTTGTTCATATTTTTATTTTTTTATTATTCAAATTAAAATAAAACTCTAAAATCAATTTTATATAAATTTATTTTATAAATAATATTGTTTTAAAATAAAGTTATATTAATAATATATATAATGAAACAAATACTAACTGTAACTACAAAAGCTATACAAAAATTGCAAACAATATTAAAAGATTCAAATAAAAAAGCATTACTATTTTATGTGAAAGGTGGTGGGTGTAATGGTTTTAATTATAAATTAAAACCAACTGATGATAAACCAAATAAGTTGGATGAAATAGTGAAAATAGAAGATTTTGAAATACATGTTTGTAACAATAGTATTATGCATTTATTAGGTACAAAAATAGATTGGAAAGAAGATATAATGGGTCAAGGGTTTCATTTTGAAAATCCTATGGCTCAATCCAAATGCGGTTGTGGTACATCGTTCAGTAGTAAAGCATTTTTATAAAGATTATTTTAATATTTCAATAATTTTTTTTACATTGTCTAACGTTTTTTCTTTTTCAAACTCATCACCAATACAAGTATTTAATTCTACTACATCAGTATTGATTCTATTTTGGTGATTTATATGTTTCAATATATATAAAAGAGGTGTTAAATGCATGCCATTATCAACGGGAGTTCCTGTACTTGGTGTGTATTGTGGATCAATTCCATCAATATCAAGTGATAAATGATATTTTGAATGACCTATGAAATTATTTATTGTATTTATAGTTTTGGATGGATCATTATTTACATCATCACATGTTATTTGTTGTATATTATATTTTTTAATAATTTCTTTTTCATAATTGTCAATATCTCGAACACCAATATATAATATATTGGATGGGTGCAAAGGGATTTTTGGTATAAAGTCAAATTTATATTCCTCGTTATTTCCAATTTGGGTAATATAATTTAACACCATACCGTGTATATTTTTTGTTTCAGATTTTTCATATGAATTAATGTCTGGATGTGCATCGAACCATAATACTTTTATATTGTTACCGTATTTATGGATTGAACTGCTTAAAGTTGCTATACTAAGAGAATGATCACCGCCAATATTAATACATTTTTTAACATTATTATTATATGTATATAATGAAAATAAGTCTTTTTTCAAGTCATTTTTTAAATGTAATGAACTTGTTTTCAAATTATTCTCAATACCATGAAAAGAGCACCCTTTTTTTTGTCCTAACATATTTCTGAAAAATATTAAATTCCTCATTAATTAATACAATTATATAAATTTATTCTAAATTGACGAAATATAATTATCATATTTGAATTTTTTTAAATATATATTTTATAATAGTTTTTATGTTACTTTAGACTGTGTTATCTAGTAATTATTTAACAATGAATTTGATATTAATATGATTATATATATTTGTATTAATATAAATATATAGTAATTAATATATTATGGAAGAAGAGATAACAGAACATGAAAAATTAATAATACAACAAAAAAAAATTTATGCATTGCAACATGAATATACGTTAAAATTAAATAAATTATCTGATCAATTAAAAGAAAATAAACGAAAAATTTATGAAAATTGTATTAAACAACATGGTCATCATGAATGGGAAGCATTTCGTGAAGATGGACCTTATGGTGAAAGGTATTACATATGTAAAAATTGTAACTTGGAGAATTATTGAAAATATTCTAATCCAGATAATGTATTAAAAGATATGTATTCAATAGATGCTCCTCCCCCAGTAGATATATGTGTAAAATTATGATTATATTTATTAACAAATCCACCTGTATCTCCTCCGCCAATAATTACTTTTTTGTCAGGACATCTTTGTAATTCTTGTTTTAATGTATTTACAAGTAATTGAGAACCTTGTTTGAATTTTTCATTTTCTACTACTCCCAATGTTCCATTCCAAAATATAATATCATGTTGTTTAATAAGTTGATGCAAAGCATTAAATGATTGCATTCCAATATCAAAAAAGTTTTCGTTTTCTTGTAAATCTCCAACACTGCAATGTTTGGGTATTGTATTTAGATCTTCACCACATAAACCGTCGCACATCAAAGATATTTCTGATTTATTAGAAAAAATTTCTTGTAAATAATCATTCATATCATTTTTAACAATAGAATTAATATTACCTCCGCAAATGTAAATATGGTGCACTTTTTTTGATAAATTCTTTAACAATTCTAATTTATCATCCATTTTACCACCACCAATAATAGCTAATATTTTTTTTGAAGATGCATTTTCCGTTATATGTTGTAAAGCTTGTAATTCTTTTTCTATTAAATAACCATAACATTTTTCTTCACTTTCAACACCTGTTATACTTAAATGGTCTCGGTGCATACAACCAAATGCATCACTCACATATATATCACCTAATTGTTGAATAGTTTCATATACTTCGTTGTTAGTTATATCCATTTTTTTATATTTGGTTTCTTCTTGATGAAACCTTAGATTTTCTAATAAATATATTTCTGATTTTTGCTTGCTCAAATCTTTAATAGTTTGATTAG
>MDTB01024395.1_pt1 | contig 10140 bp, 9 predicted proteins | sample 811161 | NCBI WGS metagenome assembly MDTB01 (sample SAMN05326650, study PRJNA326480) | marine metagenome | isolation source: seawater | place: Mediterranean Sea | collected 2009
AACTTATCATCATTGCTAAATAAGCCAGCATAATGTTGGCCCAATGCGACTACTATTGCGCCAGTAAGAGTTGCAAAATCTATAACAACCTTTGGTTTATAAACTTCGCAACCGTATGTGATTATATCTGCTAGAACTAATCTGCCTTCTGCATCAGTATTTAATACTTCTACATTTATACCTTTATAAGATTTCACAATATCTCCTGGTTTATATGCAGTTGAGGATGGCATATTTTCTACAAGACCTACGATACCTGCATAAGAAAAGTTCGTTTTAATATTACTTAAATATTTAATTATTGAAGCGGTAACAGCTGCCCCTCCCATATCCCACTTCATATCTTCCATTCCAGCGCTAGGTTTAATAGATATACCTCCACTATCGAAACATACCCCTTTACCAACAAATAAAATGTCTACATTTTTATTGTGATTTTTCTTAGAAAATTCCATAACTCTTGGCTCTCTTGCACTACCTTGACTGACAGCTAATAGGCAATTCAAACCTATTTTTTTTATTTTATCTTTTTTTAAAATTTTGATGTCTACATTAGACTTATTAATATTTTTCTTAGCCCTAATGGCAAAAGTATCTGGGTATATAATGTTACTTGGTTCAGAAACTAATTCTTTAAGAAAGTTAATTGATTCAATTATATTAGAATTTTTTGTTGATATTTTGAATTTAGTAACAAAATTAGATTTTTTAGAATTTTTTTTGTAAATTGAATATGTAAAATCTTTTTGAGTAAAGCCTAGAACAATTTCATCAAGAGTTGTTTTGTTATAGCAACTTAACTCAATTTGAGTTGCTGAATACTTATTGGACATGTCATAGATAAAAGAACCTATAATTTTTTGATTAAAAGAAGATAGGTGATTAGAATTTTTAATTATGGAAATATTAATTTTAGACTCTACGATCGAGATATTGTATTTAAAAATTTCATTGTTGTTATATGTGTAGTTCTGAAATTTAAGTCTTAAATTAGATTTATCAAAGACGTCAACTGACAATATAATGCTTTGATTAGATTTATTTATTGAGTTAAATTGAGCTTTCATAATGGGCGGTGCCAAATATTACATAATTTTTAAATATTTCAAATATATTTTCTTTAATATATTAGTATTTATTGGATTAATATGGGTATCGCAAATTCTAAGAATATTGGAATTGCAATACTCAATTTCTAACCAAATATTTGATGTTATAAAAACAACAAGTCTAGTTTTACCAAGTTTTATAAATCCCTTAATGCCATTTTTGTTACTATTAAGTAGTTTTGTTATTAATTATAAACTTAATTCAAACAACGAAATAACCATCATTAAACAATATTTTAGTCTAAGAGAAATTTCATACTTACTTTTTTCGATGATGACATTAATATTTTTATTCTATTTTTTTAATAATGAAATCTTATCAGTAAATACTTATCACAAATATAAGATTGGAGAGTTAGAAATAAGAAATAACTTAAAGTTAGGCTCCCCCTCAAAAAATGAACTACATGTAGAGAATGAGGTGAGTATATTTTTTGAGCATGAAAAAAATAATATATTTCATAATTTGGAAGCACTTATCTTTCAAGAGGGTCAGTTTATCAAATCGGAATATGCTGAAATCGAAGTTTCTAAGAAAAATTTTAACTTAATTTTCTACAATGGAGAAAGACTATTATTAAATGATATTGAAAAAAGTAAGACTAATTTTGATAAGTTTACTTATAGTATTGAAGATAAAAGCATCGAGCAGTTACTGATGGATAAAGAGCATTATAATACTTTAGAATTAATCAAACATCATAACAAAGATTTTGTTTCACATGCGCACAATAGGATATATCAATATATACTAACGATTGTTATAATTTTTCTTTCATTCAAAATAATATTTTTATATGAACCCAAAAAGATATTTGTAAAAAAATTTGGAATTATATTTTTATTTTTTTTATTTCTTCAAATAATTAATGCTTATTTTATATATCTTATAAATAACATAAATTTTGACATCTATATTTATTATTTTTTAAATTTCTGTTTACTTTTATTATTTTCATTTTTTTTAATTAAATTAGTAAAATGAAAATATCAATTTATTTATATTATAAGTTTTTTGTTTCTTTTTTTATTTGTATTTCAACTAGCTTTGTAATTTTTTATATTTTTTCTCTATTAGGAAATTTAAATGAAAATTTATCTTTTTCTGATATTATTTATTTAAGTTTTTTAAACTCTATTCAAATATTTACCTATATTCCATCATTATTAATAATTTTGTCAATTTTATTATTTTCAAATCTATTGAGATCAAGAAATGAACTTTTAGTTTTAAAAACATACCTAAATTATAAGAAGTTAAGCTTAATTTTTTTACCTTTAATCCTATGTTTTACATTTATAGAAATAAATAAAAATAGTATTTCAATGTTTATAAATGAAATTAAGTCTGATTTAACAAAAGATAAAAAAGGTTCTGATATAGTGGTTATAATAGATAAAAAAGATAATTTAAAAACTTACACTGTTTTAAAAAGTATAGATAATTTGAAAAATACTGTTGAAGAATTTTATAAATATGAATTAGATTCAAATTTTATTTCTTTAGGGGAATATAGTAGAAATTTAAATATCAAAAATAATAATTTAATAACAAATGAGTATGTTAAGTTTCAGTCTAATCAATTCGAAGTTGTTAAAGGATTAAGAATAATAGATCTAGGATTTGATAAATTATTATTCAATAATTTTATTTTAAATAGAACAATTAAGGGGCAAAAAATTAAAATAAATATAAATAATTTAAGGGTAATAATCTTTCAACTAATTTTTTATTATTGTATTTTTTTATTGTTATTTAATAAAAAAAATGTTGAAAGAAAACAAAGTAATTTTAATCAAATACTATTGATCTCCTTATTATTAGTATACTCAATTTTGGTAACAAATTTAAAATTAAATACTTATGATTCGATTTTTCATTTTATGTCTATACTTATGATTTTTTTTGTTAGCCTTAAATTTATAGAACATGAATAAATTAGTTATCATTTTTATTATAATAATTTTTTTTTTTAGGCAACTAATATTTGCCGATACTGAAAATAATACATATATAAATACAAGTAATATTACATATGATGAAAAAAATAATATCATAGAATTAGCTAAAAACTCAAAAATCAATATAAATGATTCAAATATCTTAGTAGATAGAGGAATTATAGATTACGACAATAATAAAATAGAAGTTTTTGGAAATTTTTACTTATACCAAGAATTAAATATGCTTAGTGGCAAAGATCTTAAAGGCGATACTACCTTTGATAATTTTGAAGCTAAGAATGTAAGTTACATTTATAATAATGATCTAAAAATTGACTCTGATAAGGCTAAAAAATCAAAAAATTTAATAAGTTTTTATAATAACTTTTTAACACCATGTGAGCTTGATGGATATTTTAACTGTCCAACTTGGTCTTTGAGAATAGACAAAACTGAATATGATATAGAAGAGGATAAATTTATTCACTTTGACTCTTTTTTACAAATAGCAGATTATAAAATTTTCTATATTCCATATTTATCTCACTATGGAACAAAAGCTCCAAGAAAAAAAGGTTTTTTGACACCAACTTTTGATTTTGCTATTGGTGGAACTGGTTCAATTATAACGCCATATTATCTACCTGTGAAGAATAACACTAATCTTACAATAACTCCTAAGTTCTCTTATTCTGAAGACTCAGATATTTTTGAAAATTATGAAGTAAATACATCTATAAAGCATAAAAAATCAGGTGGTGAAATCGAAATGAATATTTTTAATGAAAAATCAGATAAAGAAGCAACTATTTTTAGTTCTGCAAAGTTATATACAAAACAAACTATAAATAAAAATACTAATTTATCAGTTAATGCTTTGATTACAAATAGCATATCAACTACAAGATCAAATAATAAAGAACCTATAACATTTGAAGATATTTATATTCGTTTAGATAGGTACAACTACCTTAAAAAAGATGATTTTATGAAAATTGAGTTTTCAACAGTTGAGTCTTTTGACTCCACAAACATATCGTTTATACCAATATCCCCTTCTTTAAAATATGTGAATCAAATAAGTTTTTCAAATAATCTCTCTTCATTAAGTGAAATAGAATTTGGAATACTTAAAAGAGATGAATCACAAGATGCATTACCATCAGAAAACATTTATCTGAAAATGAGTAATGATATTGGATTTAACAAAAATTTAAATGGCAATAATTCATTTAATAAAATTACATTTTTAAATAACTTTAGTAATAATAAATTTGAGCATAATTCAAATCTTAATAAAAAAGGTTACAGAAGTTCAATGATATTTTCATCAGATAATTTAATTAACTTAGAAAAAAATATAACCCCAAGAATTAAATTAGTACATCACCAAGATATTTCTCATGAAGATAGTTTGATTAATGAAGACAGTAGCTCTATTACTTTTAATTATCAAAATAACTATTCAGATAATAGATTATTCGGATTAGATAAATATGATAATTCGTCGAGGATAATTTATGGAATGGAAAGTGAATTTGATTATAAAATTTATAATTTAAATTTAAATATTAACCAAGTATATGAGTTTAAGAAAAACAATAACTACACAAAATTAATAAATCAGAATGATAATTTTTCAGATTTTGCAATAGAGCTAAAAACTGAATACGAAGATATTATTTTTCAAATAGATAGTAGAATTGATAAAGATGACGGCAATAAGAAAGAAATGAATTATTCTTTGAATTTAGATAAATTTGTTAATTTAAACTTAATATATAATGAAACTAGCAAAGATGCTTTTTCTAATCTGTCTGATGATACACAATCTTTGGGAATAAAGGTATCAAAAAATCTTAACAATAATATTGCATTATCTTTTAATTCAAATGTAGATTTAAAAAATAAGTTTAGCCCATACTCAGAATCTTTTGGTTTAAGTTTTTTTGATGAATGTTCTAGATTGAATATTATTTATTCTAATTCAAGGTTTAATGATAATTATAATACAACTCCTGAAGAAAAAATAAGTGTTGTTTACTATATGGATTACTTAGGATTTTTTGGATATGAACAATCAACAGATTTGTTTTTTAAGGAGACAGGAAAATTTAGCAATGAACTCTCACAATTTTAAAAAAATATCATTATCAATTTTATTATTAATATGTATTTCTGTTAGTAACGCTTTTTCGGGAATAATTTACGATAAAAATAATATCATTATAACTGATAATGAATTGCAAATTATCAGAAATATTTATGACCAAAATTATAATGAAAATTTATCAAAGTTAAAAGCTATAAAGGAATTAGTTATTATTAAATCTATTATAAATAGTTTTGAAATAAATAATCCAGAATATCTGAAAAAGATAGATAATGTACTTCTAAAACAATATGATAGTGAAAACTTAAAAGTAGAAACTATTAAAAATTATTTGAGATTTAAAAAAATTAGAGAGGAATTCATTTTAAACTATTATAGGAATAACTTACAAATAGAAGACATAGTTAACACTTTCAACGAAATAAGAGATTTAAAATTACCTTTAAGCAATAATGATTGTCTTACAATTATAGATTCAGTGAGCGTAAGCGGAAATAATAGTTTTCTTGAAAGTTTTTATCAAAACATATTGAATAAAAAGACTAAATTCAAAATATCAATCGATAAAATTATTTATAGTGTTTGTATTAATAATGAAAAGTTCAAAATCATTGAAAATGAATTAGTTAAAATTATTACTAAAAAGACTGAAAGTGAATTTAATAAATTTGTATATGGCAAATAATACTAAAAAAAAAAAATTTGTATTTGTTGGAGACTTAGACTCAATAAATTTAGAGATTATATTTAATTCTTATCAAATATTAAAAAGAACAATTAATTATATTTTAATTGGAAATATGTCAGAAATTATTAAAAATAAAAAATATTTAAAAGAAAAAATAAATTTAAATGAAGTTTTGGACCCTATAAATTTTTCGGACTATGATTATAAATGTCTGAATGTCTACAACATAGAAAATATAAGTAATCTCAAATATAAAAATATTTTAAACCAAATTAAAATATCAAATCATTTATCTAATCATACTAAATATGATTTAATTACCATGCCAATAAATAAAGCCATTATTAAAAAAAATCAAAGATTTATTGGTATGACTGAATATCTTGGTAAAATAAATAAAAAAGAAACTATAATGTTAATGAAAGGTGAAAATTTTTCTATAATACCTTTTACTACACATATAAATCCTAAAAATATTTACAAATACTTAAAAATAAAAAAAATAAATTTTTTTATTAAGACAGTACTGAGTCTAATAAATAGTAAAAATTATAATCTTAATTATAAAAATTTATATTTTCTATGTTATAACCCACATTGTGGTGAGGAGGGGTTAATTGGAAAAGAAGATATTTTACTAAAAAGAATAATAACTAATAGATTTAAATTTATCAATGAACCCATATCTGCTGATAGTGCTTTTAATAAAGTAAAGAAAAATTCTTTATTTTTGTCTACCTATCATGATCAATCACTGATTCCATTTAAAATTCTTAATAAAAGAGGTATAAATTTAACTTTAGGTTTGAACTATAAAAGAATAAGTCCAGCACATGGAACTGCTAAAGATAAAAAAAATATGAATAAATCTGATAATTCATCTTACTTAGAATGTATGAAAATTTAAAAAAAAAATTTGGACAAAACTTTTTAATTGATAAAAATATTTTAAATAAAATAGAAAAGTTAATTGATAGAGAAAACTTAAATATTTTAGAAATAGGTCCTGGTGATGGAAAACTTACAGATAAAATAATCACCAAAAATCCATCTAAACTAACTATTGTAGAAATTGATAAAATTTTAGTAAATGAGCTAAGTAAGAGATATTCTAATAATAGGAAAGTTAAAATTATCTGTAAAAATATATTAGACTTTCAAATAAGTGATAATTATGACCTAATCATATCCAATCTCCCTTATAATATTTCATCACAAATACTTGCTAAATTATCAACTTCAGAAAAACTGGCAGAAAAATTAATATTGATGTTCCAAAAAGAATTTGCAAGTCGTCTCTTAGATGAAAAAATTAATTCTATAAATTCTTTAGTTAGATGTTTTTATGATATTAAATTAAGGTTTCATGTAAGTAGGAATTCTTTTAGACCAGTGCCAAAAATTGACTCAAGTGTTTTACAATTTAAAAAAAAAAATAAAATTCTTTTGAAAAAAAGGGAAATAGATGATTTTGTTATTTTTAAAAGAGGCTTATTTTCTCATAAAAGAAAAATTTTAAAAGGACAATTAAAACAATATAATATTGATAAGGATTTTGATTTAAATTTAAGAGTAGAAAATTTAAATTTAAAAACCTTAATAGATATATTTAGAGCAATTAGTATCTAAATTTATTAACAAAATTTGTTAAATTATTTAATCTTGATTTTTTTGAGCGCTCTGCATTCAATATGTTTTGTATTTTTGTAACACTTTTATTTAAATCTTTATTGATTATTACATAATCGTACTCTGGAAAATGAGATATTTCATCTTGAATTAAGCTTATTCTTTTTTTCATTTCTAGTGCAGTATCTCTACCTCTTTTTTTTAATCTATTAATTAGCTCTTTTTTACTAGGTGGAAGTATAAAAATACCTACCACCTCTAGTCCACTTTGCTTCAATTGTTGGTACCCTTGCCAATCAATATCAAATAATACATCTTTTTTTTTTCTGAAAAATTTATTAACAGTTTTTCTTAAAGTACCATATTTATGGCCAAACACATTAGCATGTTCTATAAATTCTTTCTTGTTTACCAATTTATCAAAGCTATTATTATTAATGAAAATGTAATCTTTATTATTGATTTCGCCTTTTCTTATTGGTCTTGTTGTGCAAGAAATTGAAAGAGAAACTGATTTATCTTTTAAAATTAATTTTTTTGATATAGAGGTTTTTCCTGCACCAGATGGTGAAGATAAAACTATACAAAAATTTTTACTTTCAATTTCCAAAGACAAGACTTGCATTTGTTCCACCAAATCCAAAGGAGTTGGAAATAATATTTTCAACAGGCTGTGATATTGCTTCATGTGGAATTAGGTTAATTTTAGAGGATGTATCTGGGTTATCTAAGTTTAGAGTAGGTGGTAATATTTTTGTATTTAATGATTTTAAAGAAAATACAGCTTCAACTGCTCCAGCCGCACCAAGTAAGTGTCCGATAGAAGATTTGTTAGAACTCATAAATAATTTTTTATTTGATCCAAGTAATTTTTCTACAGCAGATAATTCGATTATATCACCTACGGAAGTAGAGGTGCCATGAGCATTTATGTAGTTGATTTCATTTGAGCTTAACTCAGACTCTATTAGGGCCATTAACATTGCTCTATATCCGCCATTTCCGTCCTTTGCTGGTTTAGTGATGTGGAATGCATCGCCAGACAAGCCATAACCTTTTACTTCTCCATAGATTTTTGCATCACGTTTTTGTGCGTGGTTTAATTCTTCTAAGACTAAAACTCCTGCACCCTCTCCCATAACAAAACCTGATCTATTTTTATCCCAGGGTCTTGATCCCTTGGTAGGTTGATCATTATATTTATCACATAATGCTCTTGCAGCAGAAAATCCAGAGATACCTAATGGGCATATAGCTGCTTCTGCCCCTCCGCAGACCATTAAGTCGGCTTTTCCATTTTTTATAAGAGTAAATGAGTCACCTATAGCATGAGTGCCCGTCGCGCATGCAGTGACAGGAGAACTATTTGGACCCTTTAAATTATAACGAATAGAAATATGTCCTGACAATAAATTTATTAAAGATGAAGGAATAAAGAATGGAGAAATTTTTCTAATTCCATGATTATCTAATACGGAAGAATTTTTATAAATGGTGTCGAGGCCTCCTATTCCTGAACCAACCATGACGCCAGATCTAAATGAAGACTCTCCTTCTGATACAAATCCAGAGTCATTAATAGCTTCATGAGCTGCCATTAATCCAAAAGTAATAAATCTATCAATTTTTCTTTGATCTCTTGGGGTTACAATTTGATCATCTATAAAACTATCTTCAATAGATCCCGCAATCTTGCATGGGTATCCTTCTACGTCGAACTTAGTGATTTTTGATACTCCACTCTTGGACTTAATAAGAGAGTCCCAACTAGTACTAACAGAATTACCGAGGGGGTTAATAGTCCCTAACCCCGTAACTACTACTCGCCTCAATTTTTTTTATACTATTTTTAATTGTTAATTTGAGTTAGCACTTAAATATGTCACTGCATCTTTTAGCGTTACAATTTTTTCAGCTGCATCATCTGGTATTTCACATCCAAACTCTTCTTCAAATGCCATTACTAACTCAACTGTGTCTAGACTGTCAGCGCCTAAATCATCTATAAATTTTGAGTCACTTTGAATTTTTGAATCTTCAACGCCTAAGTGCTCAACAACAATCTTTTTAACTCTTTCTTCAATATCACTCATTTTATAACCTCTTAGAAATAAATTTTTAACGTTCGTACCACATTATTGTTAATTTTCAAATAATTTATTATATAAGTGCTAATCCACCGTTAACGTGGATAGTTTGACCGGTAATATAACTAGCATTATCAGAGCATAGGAAACCTACAGATTTAGCAATATCATCAGGATTACCAAGCTTCTTCATTGGAATTTTATCCAAAATAGAGTTTTTTTGATCCTGTTTCAATTTATCAGTCATATTTGACTGAATAAAACCTGGCGCCACACTGTTAACAGTAATATTTCTACTTGAAAGCTCTAACGCTAAAGATTTTACAAGGCCTGAAATAGCAGATTTTGATGCTGTGTAATTTACCTGACCTGGATTCCCAGTATAGGCAACAACAGAAGAAATAAATACGATTCTCCCAAATTTTTTTTTAATCATTTTCTTAACAAAATGTTTAAGTAAATAAAAAGATGAATTTAAATTAATATCAATTACTTCTTTCCAATCGTCTTCTGACATTCTTAAAAAAAGGTTATCCTTTGTGACTCCAGCGTTTAAAATTAAATAATCAA
>MDTB01024906.1_pt1 | contig 10140 bp, 9 predicted proteins | sample 811161 | NCBI WGS metagenome assembly MDTB01 (sample SAMN05326650, study PRJNA326480) | marine metagenome | isolation source: seawater | place: Mediterranean Sea | collected 2009
AAACCCATTAAAATTTTTATTGACAAATCTTTATCTAGATTTCAAAACATTTATGGTGCAGCTGGTCACCCAAATTGTGTTTTTAAAATAAACTTTGAAAATCTCCAAAAAATTACAAATGGAGAAGTTAATGATATTGTAGAATGAATAGTCCAAAAACTTTTGATTATTTGTTACTCTCGATACTAGCATTGATTTGGGCATCTGCTTTTTTTAATATAAAAATAGCTACATATTCTTATGGACCTATAACCATAGCTTTCTTTAGAATTTTATTTGGAGCTATACCTGTAGTTTTTCTTTGCCTATACAAAAAAATTAAAATTGAAGCTTTTTCAAAAGATTGGTTTTGGTTTGCATCAATAGGGACAATTAATTTAGTAATTCCTTTTTTTTTGATCGCATATGGAGTTCAAAAAGTACAAAGTAATCTTGCTGCTATTTTAATGGCATCAACACCATTAAGTGCAACTATTCTTGCACATTTTTTTACAAAAAAAGAAAAAATCAATGTTACAAAAATAGTTGGTATTTTAGCAGGATTTTTTGGAATTGTTATGCTTTTTTCAGATAACATTTTAATTAATAATGAAAATTTTTTTTATGCTTTAATGATTTTATTTGGTTCTACATTTTATGTTATTGGTGGTCTACTAACTTTAAAAATTAGCAAGAAAAAAAATGAAAATGTTACAGCTTCAATATTAATTTGGGGATCGATAGTAATTTTTCCCATTACAATGATTATTGAGCAGCCTTGGAATTTAAGCCCTAGACTAGATTCAACTATATCCTTAATTTACCTTGGTATTTTTCCAACTGGAATAGCTTGGTTATTAAGATTTCAAATTTTAAAAAGAAATGGTTTAGTTTTTCAAGCTCAAGTAGCATACTTAATACCAATATTTGGAGTTATCCTTGGCTATATATTCTTAAATGAAATAATTACAACTAAAGTTCTAATAGCTCTTATTGCAGTTATAGTAGGATTTTATTTTGTTAGAAGATCTATTAAAGAAAACCTTACTTCAGTGTAGATAGTTCTTTAATGTGTGAAGAGTCAGTTTCACAACATCCGCCTAAAATTGTTGCTCCATTTTTGATAATTTTTTTTGCAAATTCACAAAAAACCTTACCATTAATATCTTCTCTTTTTCCAAGTGTTAGATTTGGATTTTTTCCTATCTCATTAAATCCCGCTGTATTAAATCTGTGAACTGGCAGAGGTTCTGCTACACTCCATAAATTTGCTTTAAAGCCAAATGGTATTCCCAATTTTTTGAATTCATTAGATGTTTTTTCAATGATTTCCAGAGAAACACATGCTGCAATTACTCCTAACCATTTACTATTTTTATACTTATTTACAACTTCTGTTATTGTTTCATTAGATGGTAGTTTTCCATTTTTTTTAATATGAAGACCAACCAATAACGGTTTATTGAAATTTTTTATAACATTTGATGCTATTTCTATTTCTCGACCACTAGAAATAACGTCTAAGTAAAAAAAATCGATATATGGATTAATTACGCTCGCTTGATCGAAAAAATCTTTTTCAATTATATTTTTATCTCTTTTATCAACTTCATATGTATCATTTTGCGCTGGAAGGCTACCTCCAATTAACGTATTTTTTTTTGATAATTCTTTTGCTTTTGATGCAAGCTCACATGCTCTTTTATTAACAAAATGAAATTTATCTGCAACTTGGTTTTGTTCCATTCTTACTCTTCTAGTAGTAAAAGTATTAGTTAAAATTACTTCTGCACCAGCTTTTATCGATGCTAAATGGGTATCAACTACTAATTTATTATACTTTTCTTCTATTAAAGAAGTTGCAGACCAAAGAGTTCCTTTAGAAACAAGACCTCTTGCAAGCAATTCTTGTCCCATACCTGAGTCTAAAATTCTTATTTTTTTGAAAAAATTTATATCCATAAAAATAAATTAATATTATATTTAATTTTTAATAAATTTTAATTATGAAAGTAAATATAGCACTTTTAACAGTAACCGATAGCAGAACTTTAAAGACAGATAAATCAGGCGCGATTTTAGTAAACAAAATAAATAAGGCTAAACATAATTTAGTTGATAGAAAAATCTGTAAAGATAATAAAAAAGATATAAAAAAAATATTAAAAAAATGGTTAAAGAAGAAAAAGATTGACGTCATCATTACAACTGGAGGAACAGGATTAACTGGCAGAGATATAACACCAGAAGCATTGGATGAAATTGCAGACAAACATATTCCGGGCTTCGGTGAAGTTTTTAGAACATTAAGTTTAAAAACTGTTGGTACGTCTTCAATTCAATCAAGAGCATGTGCGGTACTTTCAAACGGTAAATATGTATTTGCATTACCTGGATCTTCAGGAGGTGTTAAAGATGCTTGGGATGGAATTTTAAAACATCAATTAAATATAAAAAATAAGCCCTGCAACTTCGTAGAATTATTTCCAAGATTAAAAGAAAAATAATAAATTATTTTTTTTGATGCTTTTTCTTCCATTCAGAATATGACATACCATAAATATGTTTTCTTGCATCATCATCTGATATTTTGATTCCCTTTTTTTCAGCTTCTTCTCTGTACCATTTTGACAAACAGTTTCTGCAAAAACCAGCTAAATTCATAAGATCAATATTTTGAACATCTTTTCTTTCTCTAAGATGTTTAATTAGTCTTTCAAATGCAGCAGAATTTAAATCTTCTTTTGTATTTCTTTCCATAATTTTATATATAATTTTAATGATCAATTTATCATGTTTTGCAATAATTTATACATAAAATTACTATAACTTTTAATGATACAATTATTTTCATTTTTTTTTATAGCTTCGATTTGCACAGTTCTAACTGGTAATTTTTTTTTAAATTTATTTTTAAATCAAAATAATAAATACGAATTTTCTTTTTCAGAAAAAGGCATGTACGGCCTGATTATTTTAAGTTTTATAAGCTTATTTATTAATTTTTTTTATAAAATAGATTATTTTATTGCTACTGTATTATTTTTAATACCTGCAATTTTCATAATAATTAATTTAAAAAATATAAGTAAAAAATTTATAAAAAAAATAATAATTCATTCAATCTTTATTTCATTAATAGCTTGCATATTTATTGCGTTTGATAATATCCAGCGACCAGATGGAGGAACATATCATTTACCATATACTAAAATTATAAATGATTATAAAATATTTTTAGGAGTTGCTAACCTCAACCCATTTTTTGGAGTAACATCAATTTTTCAATACACTTCTGCAATTTATAATAATTTCTTGTTTAAAGATATTGGAATAGTTATACCACTTGCTTTACTTGCGGGGTTTTTTATTGACTATTTTTTTAGACAGTTTTTTTTAAATAAAAATAACGATGATCTTTTTTATAAATTTTATATTTTTTCAATTATTTCTTATTTTTTCATAGAAATGAACAGATATAGTGATTATGGAAATGACAATCCTGCACATATATATTTTTTTTATTTGCTATCATTAGTTTTAAGAAAAGATTTTATTTTGAGTGACAAAACCAACTTTAAACTCTTTACTTTAATTTCATTGTTTTGCTTCTTGAATAGACCTTTTTTAATATTATCTTTATTTTTTCCAGTTTTTTATTGGTTTAAAAATAAATTATACTTATCTTTTAGATCATTTCCTTTTTTTGCATTATTATTTTTATTTCTTTGGATAATTAAAAATTTTTTAACTACTGGCTGTGGAATTTATCCACTATCTTTTACTTGTAATGGCAATTTATCTTGGTATTCCAGCAAACCAACTTTTAGAATTGCTGCCAAAAATGTTAGTCAATTTTCAGAATTACATGCTAAAGGATGGAAATACATAATTAATAGAGTGGATTACCAAAACTACTCAGTAAAATCCGATGAGAAAAAAAAATATTTAGAAAATTTCAATTGGTTAAATTTAGAATGGATAAAAAGACACTCTTTTACTATAAAAAAAAAGGTAGATATATTTATAATATATCTTTTTATAGTAGGTCTTTTTATTTATTTATTTAAAGATAATAAAAAAAAAATAAAATTTTCATCTTTTAAAGACCTTAGGCTAAGTTCTTTTTTTATTATTTCTTTAATCGGTGTGTTGCTATTAATTTACAAATTTCCTCTTGGAAGATACGGAACCTCCTACATGGTATTAATTATAGTTTGCCTTTTATACCCGTTATTTTATTATTTATTTAATCAATCTACTTCAGGCAGAATATACAAAATTCTTTTTACATTTATTATTATTTTAAGCATAGTGGCATTAGCCAAAAACTTTAAAAGGATAATAATTAATTATGAAGCTGGTTACAACGGTGCTCCTTGGCCAAGAATTTATGATCATAACTTTGAAATGAAGGGTTCAAATAAAAAAGATAATTTGCCTATGAAATTCAATACAATTAATAAAAATGGAATTATTGATTTGCATTATATTGTAAATACAAACTTTTATTTATCACAAAGAGTTACGCTGTGCTTATATAATAAAAGTCCGTGCGCACAATCATCTGAAAATTTTGATAATTTCAGTATAGAAAATAAAAAAGGTTATTATTTAATAAAATTAAAAAAATAATGTGTGGAATAACAGGAATTTGTAATTTCGAAAAAAAACCTTCAATTGAAATTGTAAAATTGATGGCTTCAAGACTAACTCATAGAGGACCAGATGATACTGGATATTTTGATAATGAACATGTTTCTTTTGGTCATAAAAGGTTGTCAATTATTGATTTAGAAAAATCAACTCAACCAATGAAAGATAGTACAAATAATAATGTTATTATATTTAATGGTGAGATCTATAATTTTAAAAAGTTAAGGAAAGAATTAGAACATTTAGGGCATCAATTTAAAACTAATGGAGATACAGAAGTAATTTTAAAATCATACGCCGAATGGGGAGAAAATTTTTTAAATAAACTCGAAGGTATGTTTGCCTTTTGTATTTGGGATGAAAAAGAAAAAAAAATATTATTAGCAAGGGATAAATTCGGTGAAAAACCTCTTTTTTATTATTTTTCAGATAAAATTGGTTTTTTGTTTTCTTCAGAAATAAAATCTTTTTTAGCTGTTAAAGAGATAAAAGATGAACTTAATTTTGATCATTCTAGCTTTAATGAATATTTGACTTTAAATTACCTAGTAAATAATAAAACATTTTTTAAAAACTTATTTTCACTTCCACCTGCAAGCTACATTTCTATAGATTTAAAAAAATATAAAAAGGATCCAGAAGTGATACAATATTGGTTTATAGAAAATTATTTTAAATATAAAACAAAAGATACATTCGAAGATTCATCACAAAAGTTAAAAAATTTAATTAAAGATTCTGTTAATCAAAGAATGTTTAGTGATGTTGACAATGGCACATTTCTATCTGGAGGAATAGATTCAAGTACAATATCTTTACAATTAAAAGAAATCGACAATCATAAAATGACTGCTCATAATATTTTTTTTAAAGAAACAGATTTTAATGAATATAAAGATGCAAAAATTGTTTCAGATTATTTAAAAATAAAATTAGATTATTACGAAATACCACAAGGAAAAAATTTAGTTCATGATTTTCCAAGTCTAATTGATGCAATGGACCAACCAATGTCAGATACATCATTTATTGCAACATATTATTTATCAAAATATTCCTCTGCTAAATCAAAAGTTGTCCTATCAGGAGATGGTGGCGATGAATTATTTTGTGGTTACGATACTTATATTGCAGATATTTATAGAAAATTTTTTCCTAAAATAAATTTAAGATCTAGATTTATAAAGAAAATAATTTCTAAATTATTTAAAACAAAATTCACAAAAGTAGGTGTTGATTATAAAATAACAAAATTTTTAAATGCATTATCGCATAATAATAATTATTCTCATATTTTATGGAGAGAGATATTTTCGATAAATGAAAGAATAAATATTTTTAATAAATATGACCATAAATTTATAAATTATGATTTTTTAGATTTCATAGACAAAGAATTAAAAAAACTACCAGATGTTAACTATTTAGATCAGTACATGTATATGGATCTAAAAACATGGTTTCCTAATGATATATTATATAAAATTGATAGATCAACAATGTATAATTCACAAGAGTCTAGACTTCCATTTTTAGATAGTAAAATTGTTGAATATGTTTGTTCATTACCTATAAATTATAAAATAAAATTTTTTGAAAGAAAAAGAATTCTAAAATCTATCGTTAAAAATAAATTGCCAAAATCCTTGTTTCAAAAAAAGAAAAGTGGCTTTGGAACACCTGTAGGTTTATGGCTAGTTTTTGATAAAGATTTTAAAGAAATGGCCTATGATTTACTGAATACTCAATTTATGAAGAATTTGTTTTGTATTAAGGAAATAAATCGAATTTGGGATTCGCATCAGAATATGGAAGAAGATCAAACATATAAAATATTTAATTTAATTTGTTTGAGTCAATGGATTATAAATAATAAACTCGAAAATAAAATATGATATCAGTAGTATTACCTTGTTTTAATGAAGAAGCTTCAATTCAAAAAAATATAGATTCTATAAAGAAAGAATTAGATACATACGGAAAAGATTATGAAATTATAGTTGTAGATGATGGATCAAACGATAATTCACAAGAAAAACTAAAAAATTTTGATATAAAAATTGTTAAACACCCTCACAACATTGGTTATGGAGCAGCTTTAAAAACAGGAATAAAAAATGCAAGATTTGATACAATAGTAATTAGCGATATTGATGACTCTTATCCATCCAAACATATATCTGAATTACTAAATATTTATTTCGAAAGTTTAAAATCTTCATCTGGCTATGACATGGTTGTGGGAGCAAGAAAAGGAAAAGAATACTATGGCTCATTTTTTAAATTTGTTTTTAGAAAACTTCTTAAATTTTTAGTTCAATGGACAACAGGAAGAAAAATTGTGGATGTCAATTCTGGATTAAGAGTGTTTTCAAAAAAAACTATCAATCCATTTTTACCACATTTGTGTAATACATTTAGTTTTACTACATCTTTGACTTTGGCATATATGCTGAATACAAAATTTGTAAAGTATCATCCCATAAAATATGAAGTTAGGACAGGAAAAAGCCATGTTAAAATATTTAGAGATTCTTTAAGAACCTTACAATATATTACTGAGGCGATAATATATTACAATCCATTAAAATTATTTTTATTATTTTTTATTTTTTTTATAATTGCTTCAATTATTTTGTTGTTTTTAAATTTAAATAATCCATCGACTATTTATATTTTTTTCTCGGGTTTTTCTTTTATGCTTTCATTCATTTCTCTTTTTTTTGGATTCTTATTAGATTTAATTAGACAAAACTCTAATAAAAAAAACAATGAATAAATGATTTATATAATTGGTTCAGGCTTTTCGGGATTAACCACAGCTTACGCGTTAAATAAAAAAGGAATAAAATCTACCGTAATTTCTCCAGGAGAAAAAAATAAAACAAAAAATATTTCTTTAATAAAATATTTGTTAAAAAACAACGGAGAAATTTTAAATAATTCTAATTTTTTATCAAAAAAAATTAATAAATTAAATAAAACAAATGTAATTAATTGCAAATATTTGCTTTCACATATGGAAGGAGGACAATCAAATATATGGGGTGGAGTAGTTGGTAATATTGGTGAGTATAATTATAATGATAGTCTTATAAAAAAAAGTGAAATATTAAAATATAAAAAAGAAATAATAAACTTATTAAAAATAATAAAAATCAAATATAAAAAAAAAAAGAATAAAAAAATAAATAATTATTTATTAGAAAAAAATTATTCAGTATCAAAAAAGGATGTTTCAAATTTAAAAAGGTATTTAATAAAAAAAAAGGTAATTTTTAAAAATAATTTATTTGCAAAAAAAATTGATTTAAAAAATTCCATATTAAATGTTCATGACATCAAAAACAACAATCAAATTAGTTTACCATACGCAAAGCTATTTTTGTCATGTGGTCCGATAGAAACATCTAAATTAATATTAAATTCTATTAACAATATCAAAAAAATAGTTTTAAAAGAAACCCAACATTTTTATGCTTTAATTAAGGTTAATCATAAATTAAAAAGTCGTTTTTTTGATGCAACATGTGGAAAGTATAATTTTTCTTGTCAACTTTATTCATTAAAAAATATTGTAGGTTTATTTTTTAAAAATTATTTAAAAAATTTAAATAGTTTTAATAAAAATAAATACTTTATTGGGCAATGTTATCTTAACTCTAATTATTCTGGTAAAGTAAATATTTCTAAAAAATCTAGTAAATTTATAATAGAAGGAAAACCAAATTTAAGATTTAATATATCTCAATTTAAAACTGATATAAAAAAATTTAATAAAAAAAATGAAGTTTTAAAAATAAAAAAATTTTTTTTTAATAAAATTGGCGCCTCAAACCATTTGGGTGGCTCGATACCTGTTACCAGCAATAGTAATATTAAACTTGGAGTTAGTAAATTTGGTAAATTGAACAATCAAAGGAATATATATATTTCCGACTCTTCAATACTTAACGATATAGACATTTCGCCAATTACAATATTTTCATTAAATAACATTTTAAGAATGATACTTAGTAATAAAAAAATATAATAGAACCATATGGATAAAAAAAAGTGCATCATAACAGGTAGCAATGGATATTTAGGAAAACAATTATCAGTAATATTTAAAAAATATGGTTGGCAAGTAATAGAATTATCTAGCTCAAATAAAGATGATCAATTTAATTTTAATTTGAAAAATTTAGAAAATTTTAAATATAATATGCTCGAAAAATGTAATTTATTAATTCACACAGCTTACGATTTTTCAGCAAACAGTTTAGAGAAAAGTATTTCAACAAATGTCAATGGATCAGAAAAATTATTTTATTTTGCAAAAAAAATGAATGTAGAAAAAATAATTCATATATCTTCTTTAAGTTCTTTTAATAAAGCAAAATCTATTTATGGAAAAACAAAAATAGAGATAGAAAAAGTTTCAAAAAAATATGGAGTAATTAATTTAAGAGCAGGACTTTTTTTTGGAGGAGATTCAAAGTTAATAGAAAAAATTAGTAATATTTGTAAAAAAATTCCAATCATTCCTTTAATTGGCAATGGTAATTTTAAGTTACATTTATGTCACTATGAGGATTTGTCAAACTTTATAATAAATATTTATAATGACAAAAATTGTGATTTATCAAAAATTTATTATTGTTGCTCTAAAACAAGCATAACGTTTAAACAGCTAGTTAAAAAAATTTCTAATAATAAATTAACAATCCCAATACCAGTATATTTTATCATTATTTTTTTAAAAATTATTGAAATAATAAAAATTAAATTGCCTCTAAATTTAGATAATCTTTACGGATTGATAGTATATAATGATGAGATAGAATTTGAAAATTCTGACAAATATAAAATTCTTTTTAGAACTTTATAGTTTGTTGATTCAAGTTTAAACATCACTTTTTTTATGGTAAAAAATAAAAATGAAACTATCAGGCTATTATCAAATTAATCAAAATAAACAAAAAGTTTGGGAAGCATTAAATGATCCTGAAATTTTACAAAAATCTATTCCCGGATGCGAAGAATTTAAAAGAAATTCCGATACAAATTTTACTGCCACAGCAACAAATAAAATTGGACCATTCAATGCTACTTTTACTGGTGATATTGAATTAAAAGAAATTAAAGCACCTGATAGTTATGTAATTGAAGGTTCGGGAAATTCACCGGTAGGTTTTGCTTCTGGAAATGCGAAAGTAAAACTAGAAGAGTCTGATGGGGGAACAAAGCTTGTTTATGAAGTTGAAGCAAATGTTGGAGGAAAAATTGCTCAAGTTGGATCGCGATTAATTGATATGACAGCTAAAAAAATGGCTGACATTTTTTTTGGAAAATTCTCAGAACTGATTTCAACTCAAGAAAAGCCGCAAGAAGTGGATTTTAAAGCAATTAATGAAAATCAAAAATCAAATACTCCAAATCAACCAAAAAAAATTTTAAGTAAAAAAATCATAATTTATATATCTGCAGTAGTTTTATTAGGAATAACTGCATATTTAATTA
>MDTB01032215.1_pt1 | contig 10140 bp, 8 predicted proteins | sample 811161 | NCBI WGS metagenome assembly MDTB01 (sample SAMN05326650, study PRJNA326480) | marine metagenome | isolation source: seawater | place: Mediterranean Sea | collected 2009
CTTTGGTCAAAAGATGACCGTCCATGTGAATGGTTTGTGCCTGGATCCTTTCTGCATCGAGCAACACCTGATCATGCAGCGACCCATGGATGGGGATAAGTTTTGCATTGTCATCTCGCCTTCGAAATTCATGCAGCAAATCAATGTCGTAACTGGAAAAAACCAGAAGATCTTGATCCAGCCCCATGCAAGCTTCCTGCAGCCGATCGAGCATGATCATTCTGTCCGCGTCCTGATGAAGTTTGACTTCAAGATTGCATAAAATTTGATGCGCCATGGCCCAGTTCAACAATTCCGTCAGCGAGGGGATATGTGTTCTGGCAAAGCGCTTGGCCTTCCAGCTTCCCGCATCAAGCTTTTCCAGATCTGTTAGCAAATGTTGACGAACCGGCCCTTCGCCGTCGCTTGTTCGGCCAACATTGGCGTCATGATGAATGATGATTTTTTCGTCTTTGGTGAGGCAGAGGTCACATTCTAAATAGGAAATGCCTGCGTCCAGCATCGCTTCGAATGCGGGCATGGTGTTTTCTGGGAAATCTTTGCTCATGCCACGATGGGCGCAAAGTGTTACATCCATGTTGCTGACCTCTTTTTGTTAGCGATCGAGTATGATCAAATGTTGGCCGTCAACTTTGATGGAAATGGCCCCGTTGATTTCCGGTAATGCCGCACTTCGTTCTTTTTTGATGATGCAGGTGTCCCCGCTTTCCAGGACCACGTGAAGCAAGCTTTCGGCACCCAGATGTTCCACCAATTCCAAATGGCCGTTCAGGCCGTGACCATGGCCATGGCTGATGACACCATGTTCCGGCCGAAATGCAGCATAGGGCGCATGTTGTCCGAACAAACCACCAGGCAATACATTCATTGGGGGGGCGCCAATAAATTCTGCGACGAATTTGGATGCTGGCCGATCATAGATATCGTCGGGAGTGCCGATCTGTTCAACTCGTCCCTCATTCATGACCACAATGCGGTCTGCCAAGGACATGGCTTCTACCTGATCATGGGTCACATAAATAAAAGTGGTGGCGAGGCGCTGGTGCAAAGATTTGATTTCTGCCCGCATGTGGGTTCGCAACTTGGTGTCCAAATTGGACAAAGGCTCATCAAGCAAAAAAGCCTTGGGTTTGCGTACCAAAGCACGACCCATGGCCACACGTTGCCGCTGACCGCCAGACAGGTGGGCAGGCAATCGGTCCAAAAACTCTTCCAGCTTTAAAATTTTTGCAGCCTCTGCAATTCGTTCGTTTATCTGTGCTTTGGGCATCCTCTGGTTTTTTAACCCATAGGCCATGTTGTTGCGCACGCTCATATGTGGGTAGAGGGCATAGGATTGGAAAACCATGGCAAGATCCCGTTTTCCCGGCTCAATTTTGGTCACATCCTTGCCATCAATAAACAATTCTCCGGAGCTTACTTCTTCAAGGCCTGCGATAAGGCGCATGGTCGTTGACTTGCCGCAGCCCGATGGCCCCACAAGCACGATGAATTCGCCATCGGCAATATCAATATTGAGATGATCCACCCCGCGACTTCCGCCAGGATAGATTTTGGAAACATTTTTTAAGGTCATGCTGGCCATCATTATTTCTCGCTATCTACGAGCCCCTTTACAAAGATTTTTTGCATGAAGATGACCACCAATACAGGCGGCAAAAGGGCAAGTGTTGCGGTGCCCATGATGTAATTCCAAACCGGCAAGCTTTCGCCAGCATTGACCATTCTCTGGATGCCCATGACCACCGTTGTGTAGGTTGGGTCGGTGGTCACAAGCAAAGGCCAGAGATATTGGTTCCAGCCATAGATAAAAAGAATGATGAAAAGTGCTGCGATATTCGTACGCGATAAGGGCAGCACAATATCTTTGAGAAACCTTAGGGGCCCAGCTTGATCCATCCGCGCTGCTTCAACCAATTCTGCTGGAATGGTCAAATAAAACTGTCGGAACAAGAAGGTGGCGGTCGCCGATGCAATGAGTGGGATGCACAAACCCACGTAGCTGTTGAGCATGCCCAACTTGGTGACAACGTCGAAGGTTGGAAGAATCCGCACCTCCACCGGCAACATTAAGGTGATGAAAATCATCCAAAAGAAAAGGGGCCGGAATGGAAATTTAAAGAAGACAATGGCGAAGGCTGCGATGATTGAGACGGCCAGTTTTCCTATGGTGATGCCCAGCGCCATGATCAGGCTGTTGATCATCATGAGTCCAACGGGGGTGCCCCCGGCCTCTGGCAGCCCCTTGGCGAGTAGATCAGAAAAATTTTCCCAAGCTCTGTCGCCGAACCAAAGCGGAATACGTCCCGATGAAAGAGCCTCGGGCGCATGGGTTGAGGCAACCAACGTCATCCATAAGGGAAAGCAAACAGCAATGACCCCAATGATCAGGACGAGGTGGGTGATGATATCGAGCAGTGGGCGGCGGTCGATCATGAATAAACCACCTTCTTTTCAACATAACGGAATTGAATGGCTGTCATGACAATGACCAAAACCATGAGGATAACCGATTGCGCCGCGGATCCGCCATAATCCTGACCAATGAAGCCCGTGTTATAAACCCGGTAAACAAGAATGGAGGTGGCATCCACGGGACCACCGCTCGTGGTGGCATGGATGATGGAAAAAGTATCAAAAAACGCGTAAACGAGGTTCACCACCAAAAGAAAGAAGGTGGTCGGTGAAAGAAGTGGAAAGCTGATGGTCCAGAACCGGCGTATGGGGCCAGCACCATCGAGAGCCGCGGCCTCAAGCAATGATTTGGGTATCGATTGCAGGCCGGCAAAAAAGAACAAAAAATTATAGCTGATTTGCTTCCAGCTGGCCGCAACAACGACCATGGCAAATGCTTGGTCGCCACTCATGTAATGGTTCCAATCAACACCCATGGCCTTGAGCCAGTAGGCGACAATGCCCAAAGAGGGGTTCATAAGGAAAAACCAAATTACCCCAGCAATGGCCGGTGCCACGGCATAGGGCCAGATCACAAGAGTTCGGTAACCAGTTGCCATGCGAACTGTGCGGTTGGCGCAGACCGCCAGCAAAAGTGCCATGGACATGGAAAGAAAGGTTACAGAAAACCCAAACCATATCGTGGTGCCAAATGACCTGAGATAGCCCTCATCACGAAACAAGGCTGCGTAATTGTCAAAAGCCACAAATTCGCGGGAAAAACCAAATGCATCTTCCAGGAAAAATGATTGTTCTAATGCTTGGTAGCTTGGCCATAAGAAGAAAATAATGGTCACGGATATTTGGGGCAGCAACAGCAAGTAAGGCAAAAACATGCCTCTGAAGACCACCTGTGATTGGCTCATGTTGCTGGATCCAGATATTTGGTGGGATGGATCATGGGGCCCATCCAGGCCCCATGATCCTGTTGGTTATTTGTTGGCTGCTTCAAACTTGCGGAGAAGCTCGTTGCCGCGGGCCACAGCGTCATCCATTGCGTCTTTAGCTGATTTCTGGCCGGTCCACACAGCTTCGAGTTCTTCATTAATCACGTCACGAACCTGGACGAAATTGCCAAAACGGACACCCTTGGAATTTGCTGTTGGGGTGTTGAGTGACAATTGCTTGATGGCCACATCGGTGCCTGGATTTGTTTCGTAGAAACCCTGCTGTTTGGACAGGTCATAGGCAGCGGTTGTGATGGGCACATAGCCCGTGTTCTGATGCCAAGATGCTTGCTGCTCCGCGTTGGAGATGTAGTTGAAGAACTCACCCACGCATTTGTATTCAGCCTCTTCATGGCCTTGAAGAACCCAGAGTGTGGCGCCACCGATGATGGAGTTTTGTGGCCTGTCTGCAGCGCTGTTTTCGAGTGGCAACATGGTCTGGCCAAATTCGAAATCCTTAATGTCTTTCTGGAAACCACCATAATAGGCAGATGAATTGATCCAAAGGATGGTCTCGCCATTCACAAATTGTGCACGGCTGTCACCGCGGCGGCCACCATATTTGAAGTCACCATCTTTACCCATGTCGGCAATGGACTGAATGTGCCCCACAACCTTATCATTATTGAAGGTGAATTGGGTGTCGATGCCACCAAAGCCATTTTCCTTTGTGCCCATTTCGATGTCATGCCAGGCAGAAAAGTTTTCGATCTGGGTCCATGACTGCCAGCCAAAGGAGAATGGCGCGTCCACACCACCTTGTTTGGCTTTCTTGGCTGCTGCGCGCAGTTCGTCCCATGTGGTCGGAACTTCGATGCCCAGCTCGTCCAACTTGGTTTTGTTGTACCAAAGAACGGGGGTTGATGAGTTGAATGGGAGGGAAAGAAGCTTGTTGTCCGTGTCGGTGTAGTAAGACACCACTGCTGGGAGATATGCATCCTGGTTGAATTCCAGGCCGGTGTCTTCCATCAACTGATAAACTGGGTAGACGGCACCCTTATCATTGGCGGCCATCATGGTGGCGGTGCCCACCTCGAAGACCTGCACGATATGTGGCTGCTCTTTCGCGCGGAATGCAGAAATCGCCGAGGTCATGGTTTCGGTGTAATTGCCCTTATAGACGGTGTTTACTTGGCAATTTTCATTTTGCGCGTTGAAGTCAGCAGCAAATTTGTCCGTGAGTTCGCCAAGGTTTCCGCCCATGGCATGCCAAAAATCGACGGTGGCTGGGGCAGCAAAGCTATGGCCTGCAAGAGCAAGGGTGCAAAGCGTGGTTAGTGTTAAGCGCATGGGTCATCTCCAATATCCAGGGAAGAGACAACGATTATGAAAAAAATATGAAGGAATTTTGAACAAACCAAAATTTTTTTTAGGTAGTTAGCGAAATAAATACATCTTCAAGATCCGCACCACCCACTTCCAAATCTCGGATGGGAAGTCCTGCATCGGTCATGCAAGAAATCACGTCTGCCGGCCGCAATTGGTTGGCGTCAAAGCTTGCTTGCAACATGACGGGGGAAAGCAATTCAAAGATAATCTTGTCATGGCGGGGCAAATCACCATTCCAACCATCATCCAAGGTCACTTTCATTTGTCTTTTGGTGAAACGCCCCAACAATTTGTCTTTGGTTTCATTGGCAACAATTTCACCATGATTGATAATGGCCACGCGGTCACATAATTCCTGGGCCTCTTCTAGGTAATGGGTTGTGAGGATGATCGTTGTTCCAGCCTCATTAAGTTTGCGCACATAGGCCCAAAGGGTTTGTCGCAAATTGATGTCCACGCCTGCGGTGGGTTCATCAAGAATCAAAATGGGCGGGTTATGAACAAGGGCCTTGGCGACCAACAAACGCCGCCTCATGCCACCTGATAAAGAACGGGCGTAAGCGTCTGCTTTATCATCCAAGCCAACGGCCTCAAGTATTTCCATGGTTCGGCGTTTTGACTTTGGAACGCCATACAAGCCTGCTTGGATCTCCACGGCTTCGCGTGGTGAGAAGAAAGGGTCCAAGGCCAATTCCTGAGGAACAATACCAAGTTTGGCGCGGCAATTGCGGGGGTTCACGTCCATATTAAAGCCCCACACATCAACCTTACCAGCGCTCTTATTTACGAGGCCCCCGAGGATGTTGATGAGGGTGGATTTGCCAGCACCATTGGGTCCAAGCAGCGCAAACATGGACCCCACAGGCACCTCAAGGTCAATAGCCTTCAATGCATGTTTGGGTTCAGATTTGCCTGAAGCGGCATAGGTTTTTGCAAGACCTTCGATATTGATGGCGGGGCGCATAAAGATTCCTTATTCAGCCCATGGGACGGGGCGTTTCGTGGATTGGCATTCTCACCGACCATGACCTATAACCAATGCCAGTGATCTTCAAAACCCATTGGGGGCAACATGACCGAACAAACCGAAATTGTTGATGTTGAAACAAGCCGTGTGTCCTGCAATGGCGGGGGTGGGGCCCTTGGTCACCCAAAAATTTACCTTGAGATGGGTGACGAACATCAGATTACTTGTCCCTATTGTGGGCGGGAGTTTCGCCGCCCGAAGGATGCTGGGCAGAAATCTTGACCCGGCTGCATTTCTCCCAAGGCGACCTCATCCACCTCTTGGATGCAAGTGGCTACCTATTTCGAGCCTACCATGCCTTGCCACCCCTCAGCAGGGCCAGTGATGGTTTGCCCGTGGGCGCGGTGGCAGGCATGTGCAACATGCTCAACAAGATGATTACCGAGCTTCCTGAAGATGAGCGGCCAAGCCATATGGTGGCGGTTTTTGATAAGGGCAGCAAATCTTTTCGCAATGATCTTTATGCTGATTATAAGGCCAACAGGCCGCCGGCACCTGAAGATCTCATTCCACAATTTCCGCTTGTGCGTGATGCCGCTGATGCCTTTGGTTTGCCGGTGGTCGAGAAAGAGAATTTCGAGGCTGATGACATCATTGCCACCATCGCACGTTCTGCGGCCGCCGATGGGGCAAGGGTTGTTATCCTCTCCTCGGATAAGGATTTGATGCAATTGGTGGATGAGCGCATCAGCCTTTTGGACCCCATGAAGGGCAAGGATATATCCTTTGAACAAGTCATGGAAAAATTTGGTGTGGGGCCATCACGCGTGATTGATGTTCAGGCCTTGGCGGGGGACTCGGTGGATAATGTTCCAGGCGTGCCAGGCATTGGCATCAAAACCGCCGCACAATTGATCAATGATTTTGGTGATCTGGAACAATTGCTGGCGCGTGCCGATGAGATCAAGCAACCAAAGCGCCGCCAATCGCTCATTGACCATGCTGATGCGGCCAGGATTTCCAAAAAATTGGTTACCTTGCGGGATGACGTGCCGCTTGATCTTGATGCCAAGGATTTGGAGTTGAAGGATTTTGACCCGGAACGCGCTCTTTCTTTTTGCCGTATCATGGAATTCAGAACCCTTACCAATCGTATTGCCAAAAAGCATGATGTGACGATGCCGGCTGTGCCTGACCGTCCAAGGCAGGCAGATATGTTTGGTGGCGAAGATGATGTGCAAGCTGAGGCGCAAATTGGTGAAGATCCAGATCTTAATAGACCGGTGGATGCCGGTCATTATGAGGTTGTTTTCTCAAAGGAGCGTCTTGGCCCCATTCTTCAAAAGGCTCGTGATCAGGGCCATATTTGCGTGGACACAGAAACCGATGCGCTGGATGCGGTAGGTGCCAATCTTGTGGGGGTGGCCCTCGCGGTAACACCTGGTCAGGGTTATTATTTACCTCTCGGCCATTCTGCCAAATCCATGGAGCGGCAAGATCGAAGTCAGATGGATTTGGCAGAGGCACAGGCTTTGTTGGGGCCACTTCTGGCTGACCCGTCGGTTGTAAAAATTGGTCAGAATTTCAAATATGATCTTCAAGTTTTGGCCCGCCACGGCATGGAGGTTGTTGCTTATGACGACACCATGTTGATGTCTTATGTTTTGGCCGCAGGGCTTCATGGCCATGGCATGGATCTCTTGGCAGAACGGCATTTTGGCCACAAAACCATCAAATTTGAGGATGTGGCGGGGAAGGGTGCCAAGCAGATAAGTTTTGCCGATGTGCCACTCGATCAGGCGATTACCTATGCCGCAGAAGATGCAGACATTACCTTGAGGTTGTGGCGCAAATTGCGCGCAGAATTGGTCCGTGCCGGCAAAAAATCGGTCTATGAGCATCTCGAGCGGCCCATGGCCGGGGTCCTGGCCAAGATGGAATCCCTTGGGGTGGCTGTGGACCAGGCGCGTTTGAATGAGATATCAAAAAAACTGGCTGAGATAGAGGTGGCCCATGCTGACCGCATCCACCACATGGCAGGGCGCGATTTCAATATTGGTTCGCCCAAGCAATTGGGCCAGGTTTTGTTTGAAGAAATGGGCCTTCCTGCCCCCCGAAAAACCAAGACCGGTGGTTACCAGACAGGTTCGGATATTTTGGAAGAACTTGCCGCCCAAGGCCATGAGGTGGCCGAGGAAGTTTTGGGCTGGCGGCAGACATCCAAATTACGCTCAACCTATGCCGATGCCTTGCCAGGTTTTATCAGACCATCGGGGCGTATCCATACAAGCTATTCGCTGGCATCAACCACCACAGGAAGGCTTTCATCCTCCGACCCCAATTTGCAGAATATTCCCATCCGCAGTGAGGCAGGCCGGCAGATAAGGACAGCCTTTGTGCCTGCCGAGGGTTATGTCTTGATGTCGGCAGATTATTCCCAGATCGAGTTGCGCCTTTTGGCTCATATTGCAAACATACCCGAGCTAAAACAGGCATTTCATGATGGCATCGATATTCATGCCATGACCGCATCAGAGGTTTTTCATGTCCCGGTAGAAGGCATGGACCCCATGATCCGCCGTCAGGCCAAGGCCATCAATTTTGGTATCATCTATGGGATTTCTGCATTTGGACTTGCCCGACAATTGGGCATTGGCAATGATGAGGCCAGGCGCTTTATCGATGCGTATTTTGCAAAGTTTCCCGGCATACGCGATTACATGGAATCCACAAAAGCATTGGCCCGGGAGCAGGGTTACGTGGAAACCATCTTTGGACGTCGGATCCATGTGCCTTCGGTCAAAGAAAAGCAACCTGCCGCCCGGGCTTTTGGTGAGCGCGCGGCCATTAATGCGCCCATTCAAGGGGCGGCAGCGGACATCATCCGAAGGGCCATGATACAGATTGACCGTGTGATCCCTTCAATGGGCTTTGACTTGCGCATGTTGCTGCAGGTCCATGACGAATTGGTCTTTGAGGTACCGGTGGGGCTAGAGGAACGGGCAAAGGAAGAAGTGAGCAAGCTGATGGCTGGTGCTGCTTTGCCCCTGGTCACCCTTTCGGTACCCTTGGAGGTTGAATGTGGCTTTGGCACCGATTGGGGCGAAGCCCATTAGATGGAGTAGATGGAGTTTGGTACCAATTGCGCCATAATGATGCCCGAATGAGAGTGATATTAGAGGCATGACCCATATTCTTTTGATTGATGACGAGCGTGCCATTCTCGAGGGGCTTACCATGCTTCTGGAGGATGAAGGCTATCAGGTGACGGTCCAGGCAGACCCTAAGGCTGCCTTGGCCAATTTTGCCCGAATTGCGCCAGATCTGGTGATTTTGGACATCAAAATGCCAGGCCTCACTGGTTTTGAGGTCCTGCGCAAATTGCGGGCAACCTCCCAGGTCCCTGTGGTGTTTTTGACCTCCCGCGATGACGAAATCGACGAGCTGGAAGGTCTTCGCCAGGGCGGCGATGATTTCTTGAAAAAACCCTATTCCTCGAATTTGCTGTTGGCCAGAATCGAGGCCATCTTGCGTCGAAGTCAGCCAGCCCGGGATGACCAACTGATTTCGTTCAAGGGCCTGGAGCTCGATGGGCAGGCCATGACCTGTCGCTGGTTGGGGGAGCGAATTTCACTGACCGTGACGGAATGTTTGATCATGATGACCCTGGCCCAAAGGCCAGGCCAAGTGCTCACCCGCGAGCAATTAATCCATGACGCCTATGAAGATGATGATTACATCGATCCAAGGGCCGTGGATTCCCATATCAAAAGAATTCGCCAGAAGTTTCGGGATGTTGACCCCAAATTTGACGGCATTACCTCGCTTTATGGTGTGGGCTATCGGCTGGATCTTTCCTAATGACCCATGGCTTGGTTCGTCGGATCATTCTGGCCAATCTTGCTGTGATTATTTTGGCGGGCCTTGGCCTTGCGCTTGTCCATCGTGGGGTCACAAGCCTGGAAGCCGAAGAACAGGCCCTGGTGGAGGAGGCAAGGGCCATTGCCATGGCGCTTTCATTGGCCGCGGCCACCTCACCCACAGAACAGGCCCACCGATTGTCCAGGCTTGTATCCCGCTTGGCAGAAATGTCCGGTCGGGAAATGGGTTTGTATGCCCGTGGTGGTTTTGCCGTGCGTGCCAGGCCCGAGGCGGTTACCGTGAGGCGGCCATTGCCTGGCGGGGATGTGGGTTTTTTTGCAAGAACCTCCCGGGATGTGGGCCGCTTCATTATTTCCAGGGAAGTTGACGCATCGGGTAAGCCGCGGCCGCTGGCCGTGCCCAGCCATGTGGCGCAGGCTTTTGAAGGTATTGATAATGCGGTCATCAGGCGTGTTTCTGCAGATAATGCTGCCGTGGCGGCGGTCGCTGTGACGCTTTATGGTGACTTTTTTATCTTGGATGTAACCTTTCCAGAAAGCCGCTTATTTCGTGCCATGGAGC
>MDTB01082857.1_pt1 | contig 10140 bp, 9 predicted proteins | sample 811161 | NCBI WGS metagenome assembly MDTB01 (sample SAMN05326650, study PRJNA326480) | marine metagenome | isolation source: seawater | place: Mediterranean Sea | collected 2009
AATATCTTGCATAAACTGGCGGCTAGGCCCATATGAACTCAAACATTGTATTGAACTCGTAGAACCAGTGTTGGTCTTTTGCTCGGAAAGATTTAATGAATTGCTTGAACGGGCTGATGTAAAACTAAATCAGAAGGTCTTATCGGTTGAGGATTGCTTAAAACTCTCACTTGGTTTAGAACCCAGTCGGAGTGCGCCCGCATGCGATCCGGAAAGAGGTCTTCTTCTCCTCTATACGAGTGGGACTACGGGTTTGCCTAAAGCGGCGATTATCAGCAATCGAGCACTGATAGCAAGAATGTGCAACTTTCATATGGATCTAAAGGTTCAGCAAGGCGACGCTTATGTTGCATGGGCTCCGATGTTTCACATGGGAGGAACAGAACATAGCTTATCAAGTCTCATGATGGGTTCGCCTGTAATAATCTGCGATGGTTTTGATACGGAGTCACTCGTTGCTATCATTGGACAATATCAACTTGGTTGGCTGATGCTGGTGCCAGCCACTATCGAACCACTGCTAGACAAGTTAGATCAATATGGCACCGCAGTTAGAGGAATAAGGGTCGCGGGCTCAATGCCTGACTTACTCCCGAGTGACGTTATTGCCAGAGCGACGACAAGGCTTAACACACCATTTCTAAATAGTTTTGGTTCCACCGAAACTGGATTCCCACCAGCCTCTGCGCGAATGATTCCGATTGGAGAAGAACCAAACGACCTAACGAAGCGAAAAAGCTCACTATGCGAAATTCGTGTTGTTAATGATGCTGGCCACGATGTATTGGAAGACGAGGTCGGGGAAATGGTCGTCAAAGGTCCTACCCTATTTAGTGGATACTGGAATGCTGAAACTAACAACAAGGCAGACTTTGTAGATGGCTGGTTTTATACTGGGGATCTCTTTTCACGAAGCTCCAAAGGTGAACTCTCCTTCAAGGGAAGGTCAAAGTACATGATCAAATCTGGCGGAGAAAATATTTATCCCGCCGAGATAGAGCAACTGCTATTAAAGGACCCTCGAATTGCGGAGGTCTCAGTGGTGAAATGTGCTGACTCCAAGTGGGGTGAAATACCAGTGGCCTTTGTAGCTCGAAACGATGAGGGTTTAGTTGCAGGTGACATCTTTACACTCTGCAAAAATAATATTGCCAGTTACAAATGCCCACGCCAAGTTTACTTCATTTTAGAAAATGAATTTCCCCGAAACTCCATGGGTAAAATTGAAAAAATAGTTCTAGAACAGAGGTTGGAGACGGCTTAGCTATGAAAGAATGCATAATCAAAGGTCACTATTAATGTCTAAACTATCTTACCCAGAAGCCGTTTCTATATACCCTTTCAATAACAACGAAATCGATATGATTATGAATAATGCGATGGAATGTACTTTAATGTGGTCTACAAAAGATGGATGGCCTGTAGGCGTGATTCATAGCTTTATTTGGAAAAATAATAAGATCTGGCTGACCTTTCTAGCTCATCGGCACAGAGCCGCGGCTATTCGCAGAGATAATCGCGTTTCCGTCACAATTAGCTCTCGCGCTTACGAAACTGATGTTCAAAATCTTCCTGTGGGAGCTATCACCTTTAAAGGTGAAGGCGTGTTATTTGACGATGAGGAGACCAAGGGATGGTTTTACAAAGCCCTCTCCGAAAAGAATTCTCCAGATAATCCTCAATCTATGTTTGAAATACTAAATTCGCCGACCCGGTTGATACTCTGCGTCACTCCTACAAAAAAGATCATGTACAACAAACGTTTAGCTGAGGCACATGCAAAAGGTGAAGTAAGTGAAGATAGGCTTGGAAAACCTCTGGAAAGTGATGCTATTAGAATGAATAATCCTCTGTGAAATATCACTCAACCAATACGATAACAAAAAGCAATTTTCAAACCGTCCGCCAGCAGGAGGAATAAATGGGTGCAGCCTCAGAATTAGAAGAACGTATAAAACGCCTTGAAGATAAAGATAAAATAAGGGAGCTCGTCGTGATGTACGGCATTATAATGGACGAGCACGACTTTGAGGGCATTGAACGAATCTTTACTAAAGATGCAAGCCTAACATCTGCCGATGGTGTCTTCAGTGCTTCCGGTATAGAAGCGATAAAGAGCACCTATCAAGACAGATTTGCAGTTCTCGGAGCAACAAACCATGTAACTCACGGTAACGTCGTGCGTTTTTCTGATGATGATCCAGATCAAGCTTCGGGATTAGTAACGTCCCATGCAGAGGTCAGTCGAGAAGGGACCGCTTTGATTGCAGCCCTGCGCTACAAAGATAACTATCAGCGAACTTCAATGGGTTGGCAAATCAAAGGAAGGGAAATGTCTTTTATGTATTACGTATCCTTTGACGAATTTAAAGACGCGATAGTTAGCGATGAAAGGGTTCGAGTCTATGGTGACCGAAGACCGGCGGACTGGCCAGAGCGACTGAATACAGGCACGAGCCCGAAGTGGATAAAAGAATATATCAGTTGACTCAACCGCATGTTGACTCATTACGCCTAATGTTTAAGGATTATATGAAAATTTCAGATGGCTGGAAAACCATATGAGTATTGCTCTTTCAGAAACATTTCATGTAGGCATGGCCGTAGAAGATATTGATCAGTGCTGTAAACAGATTGGCGAGGATCTAAATCTAGACTGGCTCCCAATTAAATCATTTGACCCTCTGCCTTTCTGGACCCCCGAGGAAGGTCTGAGAGAAATCTCGGTAAAGGCCACCTACTCCAGACAAGGACCGCAACGCATAGAAATAGTGCAAGGCACCAGCATCTTTTATGATCCAAATCGCCTCCCCGATAGCAGACACGTTGGAATTTGGGTAGATGATCTGATAGAGGAAGCGACGCGCTTAATAGACAATGGCTGGATCGTTCTAGCTGCTGGGGATGAACCTTCAGCAGGTTATGGGACGATTGCCTACCTTTCTCCGCCCTTCCCCGGTCTGATGGTAGAGCTGGTGTCAAGGCAGCTAGAACCAATGATGAACGAGTGGTTCACTGAATAGATTTAAAATGCCAAGTTCATTCTAACGACAAAATCTTTAAGCAAAGCATCATGCAGTATGAGTTAACCAATTCAGATTTAGATTCAAATTTTACTAACTTACCTAAAAGGCAGAACAACTAGTCTTTGATAGACGCCGTAAAACAAGTAGGTCACAAAATCTATTTCCCTCCGGGAGACAAGTTACGCTCTTCCTGTACTCTCTTCCCACGCCACGCCTGTTGAATAACGTAGGCTCTTATGTCATTAGACTCCTCTCTAGACAAGAGTTCACTGAAACTTGCCATGCCCTTGCTACTCAGCGCTCCATCGATAACAACCGAATTCCACGCTTCAGCATCGTGGAGATATCCGGAACCACGTAAATCTGCAACAAGAAGACCAGACACTGCATTTAGACCATGACAGCCATTACAATTGTCCATATATTGCCCGTACCCTCGTCGAATAGTTTCTGGATCAGCCTCCAGCTTCGGAGGATTAAAATAAACTTTTTGCTCCCATTCGACAGGGGGTAGTTGACCCGAAGAATCCAACTTAAATGTAAGAACTCGCGAAACATTTGGCATAGATTCGGCTCGAACATACTCGCCAAATACCAGCGCATATGCGCCGCCCCAACCTACATTGACGGAAATATATTGTTCATCATCTATGGAATAACTCATTGGCGCCGCAACCACTCCCGTCTGCGTGGGGAAAGACCATAGACGATCTCCAGAATCTGCCTTATAGGCCACAAACTCACTATCAGCGGTGCCTTGAAATACTAGACCTCCACCGGTACTTAATGTACCGCCATTCCAAGGGCCTGTATATTCAACCCTCCATGCTTCGGAATTTGTGGAAGGATTCCAAGCCAGGAGTCGACCACGCATCATGGCTCTAAGGGCGTCTCGCTCTGATTGAGCATCTGGGAGGCTTCCAATGATCCCATCAGTTCCCAAGTTTGCGCCAGCAGATCTATAACTATAATTTTCGGGTTGCGCATAAATTGCTGGGAAATCTAAGACCGGAATATAGGTCAAACCAGTGTCTGGACTAAAAGACATCGGATGCCAATTATGTCCACCTAAATAGGAGGGAAAAATCATCGCCGGCTTTTCAGGATATCTGGCGCCCTCAACCTCTACCGGTCTCCCTGTATCTAGATCTACATGTGTTGCCCAGTTCACATCAATATAATTATTTGCACTTAACAACTCACCAGTTGCTCGATCCAGAACGTAAAAAAATCCATTTTTCGGAGCTTGCATTAATATCTTTCGCATCTCCCCTTCTAGCATAAGATCGGCCAGTATGATGTGCTGCGTAGCAGTGTAATCCCATGTTTCGCCAGGTGTCGTTTGGTAATGCCAAACGTACTCACCTGTATTAGGTCGTAAAGCCACTATCGAAGACAGAAAAAGATTATCGCCACCGCCAGGAGATCTAATACTTTGATTCCAGGGGGTCCCATTACCCACCCCGATATACATGAGATCTAATTCCGAGTCGTAAGCCATGGAATCCCAGACGGTACCACCTCCTCCGCCTATCTCCCAGTGCTTACCAGTCCATGTACTGGATGCCATCCTCATTGCTTCGTTCTCGAAACCATTCTCGGGATTACCGGGCACGGTATAAAATTTCCACACCTCCTCACCTGTTTCATAATCGTAGGCGGCAATGAATCCACGCACTCCAAACTCCGCTCCACCATTACCGATCATTACAAGACCGTTAATTACTCTCGGTGCGCCAGTAATGGTATATGGCAACTCCGGATCAACAGTCCCGACACTCCACTCAACCTCCCCGGTAAGCGCATCTAGCGCCTCCAAGCGACCATCCAATGTGCCTAAAAATATTTTTCCCTGCCAAGCAGCTACTCCTCGATTAACCACGTCACAACACGCATGCCGCTGTTTGTCTTTGGAGATGTCCGGATCATATTTCCATAGAAACTTTCCCGTTTTTGCGTCTAAAGCGTAAACGATACTCCAGGCTGAGGTCATGTACATCACGCCATCAATAACTAAAGAGGTGGATTCAATCCCTCTTTTTGTATCAAGATCAAAACTCCATACAAGACCTAGATCGGAAATAGTTTCAACACTAATTTGACGTAATGGGCTGTGTCGCTGCTCACTATAAGTCCTGCCATGACTCATCCAGTTGCCACTCTCTAGATTTCCCGCTGTCAACCGCTGGGTATTTACCTCTGCCGCACCATCAAAGTCAGCTGATTTACGATTTTGAGAATCGATGGATTTTCCACATGAGCTAATGGTAAGTAAAAACAAAAAAGCCAGTCCGAAAACTCGAAACATATTTCACCTATTGAGTAATTACGGTATCGGCAAAGTATAGAAGATATAAAATAAAAGTTAACATGGAATTAGTTTAGATATTGAAACGAGATCCAAATCAGATATTTCGATACACTGGTAAGGAGAAAAGCTAAATTCACCAAGTGAACAAAAGATTATGAAACTATTTTACTTTATTAATCTTCGTTTTCATGTAGCTCGAGAGAAAAAACCCAGTGGAACTTGATCCAAGCACAGAGAAGCTGGGAATGCTTAGAGAAAATCTTAAGGCAAAGGACGCTGCGGGAATAGTACTATCCATGAGCACTAATGTGGATTATATCTCTGGATATCAATCTGTTATGGATGGATGGCACCTGGCCGAACCTTTGTCTGCAGTTTTCATCCCATTGGATAGCAAACGACCCATTACTTTATTTTTACCAGAGGCCAGCATCATTGGCCTAGTCGTGGCTTCAAGAGAGCAGTCTCCAATCCGTTTTGAAAGATTAAGAACTTTTGATCTGTTAAATTTCTGTATCACAGCGAGAGCTCAAGATGCTCATCTTGAATTAACGGAAGAACTAATCGAGGATCTCGAACAATACTCCAAGCTGATTGACGGCGAGTGCGCTCCCGACATTATCGAAAGTATTGCGCAATGCCTCCAAGATGAAAGTCTAACGAGCAAAAAGGTGTTATTTGACGATATGCGCGTGGCGCTTTCAATGCATTCAAAAATAGGCCAAAAGTATGGTGACGGTCTAGAATTGATACATCAGACAAGATCAATAAAAACTGCTGAAGAAATCGCAGTCATCCTTGAAAGCGGTGTCAAAGCGGATAGGATCATGTCACATACTGTCTCGAAGCTTAAAGCTGGCGCTCGATGGAATGATATAGAAAAATCTGTCGCCCATTTTATGATTGAAGAGGATGTAGATCCGCTGCCTAATAGTCCTATGCTATTCGGCGGAAGCTATGACACGATCTTTAGACCCGATTTGTTTAGGACCTCCTTCAACACTCCATTTAACAAAGGTCAAATTGTTATACTAGAAACACAGGGTATCTATAAGAACCACTGGATAGATATCAATCGCACTGCACATATTGGCCCCGCTAGTAGTGAGTACCGGGCACAACACCAACTCGTACAAAATTGCCTTAGCGAAGCCGCAAAGCATCTTCGACCAGGTCAGAATACAACGCAGATCTGCGAAGAAGTGCGTAATGGCACCGCACGTGCTCTAGATGCTCCAGATAAACTGTTAATGGTGATTCATTCTATCGGAAGAGTCCCTCTAGAAAGTCCTAGTCGATATCCCGCTACTGGAATCCGTGGGGCCACAGAAGGATTTTCAATTGAGGAATCCATGGTGCTAAGCCTTGACTGCCTCTACTTTGGTAGCAAACTCGGCCCGTCGCATATGGAAAACGTATTTGTTATCGGAAAAGACAATACTACTAGTATCTATAAATATCCGCTGGAACTGATTGAAACAGCGTAATTAATGAAGGATCAATAACAAAATTCTTGCAATAGCTATAAAACTGCAAATCTTCAACTGTCATATGGAGAAATACAAATGTTAATCATTAGAAGTAATAGCCTAAGCACGCTTAATCTAAACACCATAACACTTTTTTGCCTAGGCACGATATTTTCAATCAATGCAGCTTTTGCAATAGAACAACAGGAAATCAAAGAGATAGAAGCGCTTTACTCAAAGTGGAAGATAGCGGTTGAAACAAGTGATATAGATTCCTACCTATCCAACCTACACGAGGATATTCGGTTACGGCCACCAGCTGGTGATCCGGTAGATGGAATTGAAAATTATCGACGCTTTTTAGGTCCGGTCTTCTCCAGCGCGACCTATAAAATTCAAGTCGATGAATCGCCAGTTATCACTATTTTTGGAAACAACGCCATCGCCGAATATGACTACACTATCCAGCGCAGTGTTCTTAAAAACGCAAAGGTAACGCTTGAGAAAGGAGCAATCACCGAAAGTGTATCTCCGTCAAGCTATGTTGACTTTCTTAGAAAACGTCAAGATGGATCATGGTCCGTATATTTACATACATGGAGATCACAGCCTGAGAAATAAGACCTGAGAATTTCTTCTCATTCACTTTAGTTGATAGAGAAAACAGCTGGCGGCCTTAGCCTTTCTACTAAAAAAGGCATCGATCACAGTGGTGCGAATCTCAAATCAGCCTCAAAGATTCGCAATAAGCTCTTGATTCCAATAATAAGGTCGTATTTCAATGATCTTTTCACCCTCGAAACGAAATACTTCTAATAGATCGCTTTTAAAGGCTTCCCCTCGCCTTTTGCCTACACCTTCTACATTGACTAATGCAATAACGTGGTCTTCTCCTTCGGTATAAATGACTGGCTCCACCTTCAGAGTTTCGAAATATCCGAATACTATTGATACTATTTCCCTAAAACCATCTGCCCCTTTGTAGGTCCCTGCGTAAGGCATATTATCTGACTCGATCACCCTAAAATCCGGATGTAAAAGAGCATCGAACTTCTCTTTGTTTTCCAACGAGGAGAGTTCGTAAAATTGTTTTGCTATATCTATCTTGCTCATTATTCTTTTTCCATTAAACCTTCATCAATTTAGATAACACCGAGGATTTCAATGCAGGAACGAATCAAAACGATCTTGGCAAACCAAGACCTTCAGCTATCATATTACGTGCCATCTCATTGCTTACTGGTCCGATCTGCATAAGCCGCGCGTCACGCCAATAGCGCTGCATATCAGTTTCAGCGGAATACCCCATGCCTCCCAAGATCGATATTCCCTTATCAGCCGCCTTACAAGCATACTCTGAAGCAACCGTCTTGGTCATTGCTGCCTCGACGGCACAGGGCAGACCTTGAGATTGCAACCAGGCGCTATTGTAAAGCATTAGTTCAGCCTGCTTACGCCACATAGAAATGTCAGCAATATAATGTTGTAACGCCTGAAATTCGCCGATGGTCCTTCCAAAGGCTTTCCTAATCTTCATATACTCTAGCGCATCCTCAAGTACCCCATCCAGCATTCCGACACAGCTCGCTGCATTCATTATTCGTTCATTGTTGAGCGTATTTGTCGTCTCTTTCCAGACTTGTCCTTCTTCGCCCAACAATAATTCATTTGGAACAAACACTTCATCAAAAGTAATCCTACATGAACAAAGTGCTCGCATACCTAGCTTAGGAAGTGGCACTACGGTAACGCCCTCGCTGTCCTTGGGCACGAAGAATACGGAGACCCCTTCACTTCTCTTTTTAGGGTTTTTATCTGTCTGAGCAATTACTAGGAGGTAGTCCGCCGTATTAGCGGTGGTACTCCAGACCTTCTCACCCTGAATGATCCATCCATCATCGACCTTCTTAGCCGAAGTGCGCATCGCACCAAGAAGATCCGTTCCACCGGAAGGTTCAGTAAATGCCATGGCGGTGCGAAGTTCTCCGGTAGCCATTTTTGGAAGAAACCGTTGCTTTTGCTCCTCACTACCATAGTAGCCTATAGATTTACTTCCTGAGAAAGAGGTAACACCCCAGATCCAGCAAAGTCCGGCAACGTTTCTCGCGAACTCACGCATGAATATGGATTGAATTAGAATATCTCCTCCCATTCCACCATACTTTTCATCAATCCCTACTCCATTGAAACCTGCTTCATTAAGTTTGTTCCATAGCTCCTCAGGATAGACATGCTCTCTCCTCTCAAGCTCGCGACACCACTCCTTAGGGCACTCCTTATCAACCCAGGCTCTCACCGAGTCCTGAAACATTACGTATTCTTGTTCAAGTTCGAAATTCATATATATTAGTACCCAGTTAAAAATGTCTTAGTAAGATTACAAACGAAATCGCAATCACGAAAATTATAGTATCTCTATTGATTCTTTAGATAGTGAAATATATAGAAAGATCTGCATCACGTCATAACTGGATGCTATCCTTGTAAGCGCGTATGACTTCCGAAACATCTCCCATACATATACATCTGCCCTGATCAAGAAGTAACGCCCTATCACATAATCTTTCTACCTGCGGAAGCGAGTGAGAAACTAGCACGGCGGTCTGATTAGAACGCAACCGATCTCTAATTATAGCCTCTGCCTTGTTACGAAAACCTTCATCTCCAACAGTCAGAATCTCATCAAGAAGCAAAACGTCTGGTTGTAGCAGAATCGATACCGTAAATCCTAAGCGTGCTCTCATTCCGTGAGAATAGGTTCTCACTGGTTGATAAAAAAATCGTCCTAATCCGCTCTCTTCTTCCAGATAAGGAAAAGTCTTTTCCATGTGAGAGCGACTGTATCCTTGAAAAAGTCCAGAGAGAACAGCATTGTCCGCACCACTCAAATTGAGATCAAAGCCAGCCTGTAATGCCAGCAAAGACGCTGTTGTATCCCCGCGTTCGACAATTCCATTATCGGGGCGAAAAATTCCAGCCATCACTCTTAGAAGTGTCGATTTTCCTGATCCATTCCCTCCAATCACTCCAAGCGTTTCACCTCTATAAACCTCTAGGCATATATTATCTAGGGCGGTAAAGTATTCAGGAGCAGAAAACAAGGCACCATGCTTTTTAAAATGAAGTGAAACCTCTTCAAGCGAAAGCATCTTGTCCATGGTTAATCGAGCAACCAGCGCGGATAGTGATGCTGAAAGCGCTTATAGACTCCCGATATCAAGACGCAGGAAAGCAAGCCAATCACAAACCATAAAGACAGTAAAAAAAGATCCGGTGATGATGTCGACAGTAAGACGTCTCTATAGGTTTTAATAAGGAATGCCATTGGATTCAT
>MDTB01093382.1_pt1 | contig 10140 bp, 3 predicted proteins | sample 811161 | NCBI WGS metagenome assembly MDTB01 (sample SAMN05326650, study PRJNA326480) | marine metagenome | isolation source: seawater | place: Mediterranean Sea | collected 2009
ATGATAAATGGCATCTTTTATATGACTTACTTTACAAATTGGAATATTAAAAATTGCACCTGCACTTGTCTTTACAGTGTCTGAGTTTATTGGAGCCGAGGAGCTATTTTGAATTATGATACCATCTACACCACTAATTTCTGCGGTTCTTATAATTGCACCAAAATTTCTTACATCACTGATTTGATCAAGAATTAAAATAAATGGAATTTTAGATTTTTCAATTATTTCACTGAATTCATTAATGTCATAAAACTTAATAGGGGAGATCCTTGCAATTACACCTTGATGATTTTTTTTTGATAACCTATCAAGTTTTTGAATTGGGACATATGAAAAGTTTATCTTATTTTTTCTAATTAGAGATTCTAATTGCCCAATTAATTTTCCTTTCAGCCCTGTCTGAATAAAAACTTTATCAATGTCCTTTTTTGAATTTATAGCTTCAATAACAGCCCTTATTCCATAAATTTCAGCGCTCTTTTCCATTATTTATTTAGTTCAAATACTTCCAGGTTTGAGTTGTTATTAGAAACTAATAATTTAGCATTTTTCCGATCAATAATTTTTAGCGACTTAGTATTACCAGAAAGATACAATCCACTTTTATCGGGCCCTATGGCACTAAAGTTTTTGTTTTTATCTGAAATTAAAATTACAGCAAATTGATTGTCTAATCTTGGTGTCTCTACTTCAGTATTATAAATATTTCCTCCTACAATTACATCCTCGTACCCATCCTCATTTATATCATAAGTATCACTTGTTAATATAGGAATGGACTGGGCGAGTGGAGGAAGTTTTTCAATTTCAAATTTATTTTCACCCTTATTTACTAAAATAATTGATTCAAAGCTTGTAACTTTTCTTTCGTACGCATCAACTATTTCTTCCCCATATATTTCTTCAATTGATGCATTTGCAAATTCTTCAAACGTAGGAATCTTTTCGGAAATAAAAGGCATTTGCTGAGTAGAGCACTCCTTTCCTCTGAGTGGCACATAATTCCCTTCATATTTGTAGCTCAATACTAAGTCATGAGTTCCATTTCCGTCAAAGTCATTTCCAAATATTTTTAAAGGCTTTTCTATGCTTGTTTTATATTTAGAGTTCTCTCCAATATTTCCGATTAAATAATCTTTTAAACCATCATTATTAACATCTGTTTCCAAAATATTAAACCATAATCCAAATAGATTTTCTAAATTACTTTCCTTGTTTATATTTCTAAATTTTCCGTTTTCATTTAGAAACAATCCAATATTAGTCCATTCACCAACAGCAATAAAATCATTCCAGCCATCATTATTAAAATCTGTTGAAATAATCTTATTAATGATACCAAAATTTTCAAATTCAGGAGCTACATTATATGTATTATTGTAAAACTTTCCAGAGATATTTTCGTAAATAATTGATGGTTCATGAATTGGGTATTTTCCGGTTTGAATTCTATTACCAACAATTATATCTTTATCTCCATCATTATCATAATCAATTGAAATCACTGTTTTTCCGCTGATCGTGTAGTTTTCTATATCTTGCTGAATATCTCTGTTGAAATTCCCATTTCCATCATTTAAATAAATTCTGTCACTTAGTTCCACAGATCTGTTCAAGAATTCATTGCCCCCACTAACAACATATAAATCAAGATCATTGTCATTATCGATATCTGTAAAGACTGACTCCATATCTTCATTTCCCGAATCATCTTGGAATGCTTTAATTTTTCGTTCAGTTAATCCGTTTTCATTGGAAATATATATTTTGGAGTTTTGTTTATGAGCACCTCCAATAAACACATCATCTTTGCCGTCTTTATTTACATCCCCAGTAGAAATAAATGGCCCAAGAGTTGATTGTTTATATGGTAATAAGATTTCAGTACGAAAGTCATCAAATTCATTTTCATTGTGAGCATATTCAATAAAATCATTTATTTTGCTAAATATTTGTTTTGACTCTTCTTTTTTGTTGTCTATAAATTCAGAATTATTTTCATATACCGTTATTGTTTGGTTAACATCAATTTCATATAGTATTTCTTTTTTTCCAGAGCCCCATTCAACTATTAAAGAGTCTATTTTAGATACTTTTCCTAGTCCAAAATGTAATTCATCAGAAACCGATGATAAATAGCCTCTAACGCGCTTAAATTCCTTAACTCTAGAATTATTACCAAAATTTAATTTAACCTTAGCAAAGTTTTCTGAAAGAATTCCATAAGCTCTAACTTTTAGATAATTTCCAAGTTTATTTTCTGTAGACAAATTCTTATATATAAATGCATTTTCATCAATGTTATTAACTATAATTTCTAAATCTCCGTCATTGTCAAGGTCGGCATATGCTGCACCGTTAGAAAAACTAGGGTCGTTGAGTGCTGAGTTATTTCCAACCTCATTAAAAGTTAAATTACCTTCATTTTTGTAGAGTAAATTTGGTAATTTTTCAGATGGTAAATCAGCATATAACCTTTTTTTGATTTCCATTGGAACCTTGTTATTATATTCTTTCTTTGTTTCGTTAATTCTGATTCTTGAATCATTATCAGATCCATACTTTCTATATCCATTTGTGACAAAAATATCTTCGTTACCATCAAGGTTGTAATCAAATATCAACCCAGCCCAACTCCAATCAGTTTTTGCAATATTAAGTTGATGTGAAATATTGTGATATTTATCATTACCTAAATTTAATTGTAGTGAATTGAACATGTATTGATAGTGTTGACCTAACTTATTAGTAATTAGATCAAAATTTGACGTGTTCATTGATGCCATTAATGTTTTTGATCTTACATGGTCACTAGAGGCCATATCTAAAACAAAAATATCACTCAAATTATCATTATTTATATCTTCTATGTCTACACCCATTCCATAGAATGATATTTGTTTTGTAGAATTTTTAATTTGATTTGTAAATGTCCCATCTTGGTTATTTATATACATAGCATCTTTAACAAAATAATCATTTGCTATGTATATGTCCAGCCAATTATCATTATTAATATCACTTATACATAAGCCTAACCCAAAGGTGGGAGTTAATACGCCAGCTTTTTCAGTAATATTTATAAATTTCCCCTCAATTTGCTCATATAAATGAGACGAGTTTGCCATTAAAACTGATTTCTTCTCGTATTTTTTGAAGAAAGTTACAGGGTCATTTCCATAAAATTCATTCTCATTCATTACCAAACAATCTAAATCTCCGTCTTTGTCAAAATCAAAAAATGCTGATTGAGTACTAATTCCAGAATCAGTTAGACCATATTTCTCAGTTTTTTCAGAAAATGTTAGGTCTTGGTTATTTATCAATAGAATATTTTTTCTTTCATTAGAAGAGTATGGCCCACCTTGTGAAATATAAATATCTAGCCAGCCATCACTATTTATATCTGCAAAAGTAACGCCGCTTGACCATTTTTTATTTTTGGTATTGATATTACTTGACTCAGTAATATCTTCAAATTTTAGATTCCCTTTATTTAAATATAATTTATTTGGTTTTTGATTTGCTGTGAATATGATATCATTTAAGCCATCATTATTTATATCAGCAACTCCTACACCTGAACCATTATAAAAATAATCATAATTAAATAGATTTTCCCCAGTTTCAAGATTTGGAGTAATTTTATTAGAGAAATTAATACCTGTATAATTTGATGACAGTTTTTCATAAGGCACATCGGTTGTTAGTTTATTATTATCACAACTAAATATTAAAATACCAAAAGCAAGAAAATAAATAATTAATCTATTATACATTTTACAAATTTAATCAATTGGTAAAAAAAAAAGCTTTACATATGTAAAGCTTTTTTTTTAATAATGTGTCTTAGACTATTCTGCACACAATGTGATTGGCTGTAATCCTACATCCATGTCTGTATACATTCCATAGTATGCTCCTTCTTCAGAAAGTGTTGCTGACCAAATAGTATCAGGGTAAGCACCATTAGTGTATAAAGACATACCATCTGGTGGGTTACCACAACCAAAGAATAGTAAGTCATCTGTACTAGCTGAACCATCAGCACCAGGCTTCCATATTACAACGAAAACTTCGTTTGGATAAGAATCGCCTGCCCAGTTCCAACTTAATACACCAGCACCTTCTGGAACAGTAACTGTTGCTTCACCATAGTTTCCAGACGCTAATGTTACATCTTGACAAACATCATCTATACATACTTCAAAACCAGTACTTTGCCATCCATCACCATAACCATCATACATTTGTACAAAATATTCACCTGGCTGAGGAGAACATGTTAATAATGCACTGTATTGAAAAGCAGAAGCGAAGAATCCACCAGTAATACTACTAGCAGCTGAAGAAGGTCCAAAAGACCTGCCGTCAGTTAAAACTACTTCAAATTGCACAACAAATGCATCACCAGGAACCATTACATCCGCAGATGTAGTAAGACCTGTAGCTTCAAGAACTTGACCAGTAGTTACCCCAAGCTGTGCTCTAGGTAATCCATGTGGTGTGTCCGTTGTAAAAGCTGATGCAGGAATGCTATAAACATATGCTGCGCTTTCTGGAGTTGTGCCATTTTCAGGGGAAAGATCTCTAAAATATGTAGATACTCTTACCTCTTCAAGTAGAGCTCCATCAGCCTCATCTTGATATTCAACAGTAACTAGGAATTCACTGGCAGGATCACTACTGTTAAGAATTCCATTGTCAAGTGAAATTGTTCTAAGAACCGCCCCAACTTCATAGTCAAGTACACCGTCAATAACATTTTCACTGTCATGACAAGAATAATTTACTACGAATAAAAGAGCGAATAAAAATTTAATTATATTTTTCATTGTTTTTATATTTATTAGTTAGCAGGATTTAATACTCCATTATCCCAGAAGACTAGAGTAGCATTATCTTGTCTTTGTAAGATATTAGGATTAGCACTAATTTCCCCACTTGGATATGTTCCAGTTCTTGGGAAAGGTCCTGATTCGCTATCATCCATAATTCCTTTTGCAAGGTGTCTTGGATGTCCAGTTCTTCTTATGAAGTTCCATGCATCATTTGCACCACCAAACATCGCAACAAAGTATTGTTCACCAAGAACATCCAGTTGATCTTTGTTTGCAGAAGGATTGGTTTCACTGTATGCAACAGTTGCAGGAGCATTTTCAAATTCTGCTACTTTCATATCGATAAAATCTGAAATTTCTGTAGCTGTAGCTAAATAATCTGCATCAGCCTCAGCATCTAATGATGCAAAGGATGTAACTTTAGCAAATGAGTGTTCCATTGCAGTTCGCATGCTAGCGGCTGCACCAGCTGCATCACCAGCTGCTAGTTGTGTTTCAGCAACCATAAAGTGTACATAAGATGATAAGTAGATTGGCCATATACCGGCACCACCACCACCATTACCAAGCCATACACCACCTCTATCAGCTTCATTTAGATCATCTAGGCCTTCTTCAAAGCCACCTAATGTTCCATCCCAATCTGATACATGAGTATCCCAGTTTCCAACATCAGGCATGTTATCAAAACTACCACCTGCTGGATAAACACCTATTGCAGTTCTAGTAAAGTTATCCGGAGGAGTACCTTCGTTGTTTCCATGAGCTCTACCCCAATAACCTAAGAATGAACTACACCATCTACCAACATATCCACCAGCAGCAATACTTCCCTCTTCAGTACCGAATACATGTATAGGTTGTTGTTGAGTTGAACAAGTTAGTGTTTCAGGATTTTCAGTAAGAGTAGGGTCCGCAGTACCAACAACATCCTCAGGCCATACCCATGGACCTTGTCCAAGACCCCATATTAATGAAGCCTGTCCTGGTGTTGTTCTGTTTTGTCTGTAGAAGTAATATCTTCTTCTTGGATCGTCTGACATAACCGCTCTCTGAACTGTACCATCCTCATCCTCTCCCACAGCAGGGACAGGAAGTGTTCCAAATAAACCTTTCCATTCGTTTTGGTCACCTGTCATAACATCCATAAGCCAATTAGACTTATAAATATTTGCACCAGATGTTGTGTAATCAGAGATATACCATGGGTGACGTGTATCAGGCTGTAATTCTTGATCCCCATAGTTAAATTGAAGATCAGCATCAGCAGTACTGATTATAGGGTTGCTTGTAATGAAATCTAATATAACATTTGGATCAGTTCCCACTGTTAAGTGGTATCTAAATCTTAAAGTATTAACTAGTTTCATCCAATTAGCAACATCACCACCATAGAATAAATCATCTCCTCCACCTGCAGTAGCTAAATATGATTCAGCACTGTCAAGCATTGCCATTGCAGCTTCATAAACATCTTCATCTGCATCAACACTTGGGTTTGAATATTCAGCTGGGTTATTAGCTTCAGTCCATGGAACATCACCGACTGAGTCAACTAGGCTAAACATAATATGTGCCGCCATAGTTTGTGAAATTCCAATGTGAAAGTCTAATAAACCATCGTCATTTTGTAATACAATAGCATCTAAGTCAGGAAGTATACCGGAGTATAGTGCTCCCCAAGCCCCGCTAGCTGTACCACTACTAAAATTGTTGTAATAATCTCTACCAAACATGTAACTAATTCTTCCTAATGCGGCACCATTTCCTTGCATGCCTTGCATAGCTCCAAGATAGTTAAGCTGAATAGAGTTTAATAACAGATCTGCACTCGCAAGATCTGGAGACAGTGCATTCGGGCTAGCAAGATCTTCTAACTCTGTAGTTTCACAAGAGTAGAACATCGATCCAGCTACGAAAACTGTCATCATTAAATATTTAAAAATTCTTTTCATAATTAATTGATTTAAACGTTATTAAAATGATGCTTTTACACTAATTCCATACCTTTTGGAACTTGGTCCATTCAGGTAATCAAAACCTCTACCATTACCGATACCAACACCAGCAACATTAGGGTCAAAGTTCGTTGCATCAGGAACATTATAGGCATCATACCATAAATTAAATCCTGTAGCTGTTAAAGATAATGCACCAAAAGGAGTTTTATCTAAAAACTTTTGTGGGAATGAATATGAGAATGATAATTCTTGTAGTCTTATAACAGAACCATCATACATTGATAATTCTTTAGGACCAAATAATACATTTTCAAAATAATAATCTGAGTTATTAATCTGTAAATTATTAGGAGAACCATCTTCTAAAACACCAGGAAGAATGAAAGTGTTCTTTCTATCTTCAACAATTCCTCCACGTCCAAGTAATGTTGCAACAGTTGAAGCTGCAATATCACCACCAGCAGTATGACTTAATTGCCATCCTAATGTGAAGTTCTTGTATTTTACGGTGTTTATAAAGTTCATTACATAATCAGGCTCTGGATTACCAATTACAGGTGTAATTGATCTAGAACCTTCAGTTCCAAGAGGAACTTCATTTCCGTTAGCGTCAATTGCCATTACCTCTTCAATACCATACCATCCATTTGGCTTAACAACATATTGACCAGCGTCATTTCTTTCAATTCTTGTACCAACGATTACACCAAGAGGGAATCCTTGAATAGCTGCATTAGCGCCCAATACAGGGTCACCAGAACCAGCAAATAGAATTTGATCATCAACTTGTTCAGTTACAATATTCTCACTCTTAGTAAAATTAACCCTAGCATTCCAGCTAAGTCCGTCAACATTTACAGGGAGAATTTCAAACATTTCCAAATCTAAGTCAACTTCAATACCGTCACCTTCAATCTTACCAATATTATCTTGAGTTGAAGTATAACCAGATGAAGTTGGTAGTGGTTTAAATACGATTAGATCTTTACTTGTTCTTTCAAAATAGGAAGCATTAATACCAATTCTGTTTTTCCAAACTCTAGCATCTAATCCTAATTCAAATTCACCGAGTAACTCAGGTTTTAAGTCTGGATTAGCTTGGAAGTTGCTTACTCCATTGGTAATAATACCACCTAGAGCACCACCATTGACATTCGTAGATTGACCTACTGTATTAACAGTTGGGTAACCTCCAGGGAATCCAGCAGATGATCCATAACTTGCTCTAACCTTTAAGTAAGATAAATTTTCAGACTTAAAGTTTTCATCCATAGATGTTGGCAAGAAGGAAACACTTGCACTTGGATAGAACATACTGTTATTTTCACTTGGAAGGTTAGAAACCCAATCGTTTCTTCCCTGAACAGTGACAAATAAGAAATCTTTGTAGTCGATATCAGCACTACCAAATACACCTAACTCATTTTTTGCACTGTGAAATGAAATTGGTGTTTGGTTTTCAAAATTGAAGTGCTGAACAACTCCGTAAACGATTTGTCCATTACTAGAAGTTCCTTCACGATCGTAAGTTCTTCTATTTGAAGTAGCACCAACGTTAAATGTTAATCCAACGTCATCAGATAATTCATAACTACCATTCAAACTAACGTAATGGTTATGTATTTGAACATTGTTATCCCATGTTCTAAGGTATCCGAAAACTGCCTCGTTAAATTCAACACCACCTTTATTAGAGTAATCTTTATTTCTTTCATTATACCAATCAAGACCGTAACGATAAGTTAATGAGAGGTTATCAGTGAATTCATAGGTTAAACTTGTAGTAGAATTGATTCTGTTTACAACCTGCCCACCTTGTGAGTTAGCAACTGACCAGTTTGGATTGATAATATCATTACCATTTCTGTAGTAAATACTACCACCAGTTTCTGGAAGTGTATAAGGTAGACCCATTAAGTCAACGTTTCTTGGTGTAAAGAATACATTACCAAAAGTTGACCATCCTAGTGTACCATTACCTCTAGATGCTGCAACAGGTGGAGACACAAAAGAAGTATTACTGTAGTTCATCGAACCTTGAACAGTAAACTTATTTGATAATTCCGCACGTCCACCAACTGAAAGGTTGTTTCTTCTTAATCCGTTTCCAGGTGTGAATCCTTCTTCATCCAAGTTACCATAATTAACATTATAAGAAACTTTACCATCATCAGATGCACCTCTAATATTTATAGATGTATTAGAAACACTCCCGCTTCTGAAGAAATTTTCAACACTTTTGTATGGTCTGAAAGCATATCTTTCACCCGTGTATTGTTGATTTAGAACATTATTACCATCTAAAAATGAATTAAGGAATGATGAAGATCCGTAAGGGTGTTCAACAGTTCCATCAGGTTGAATAATTCCAGCTGGATCATTTAAATATCCATCAACACCTTCTGCTGCGAATGCTGGTCCCCAGTTACTGAAGTACCATCCAAAAGATTGGTTAAATCCACCACCGTATTTATTTTGATAGTCAGGCATAGATGCCATTTCATTGACAAAATAGGACTGGTTAACAGTTATTTCAGTTTTCTTTGGGCCTTTTGCCTTAAGAGATCCAGATTTTGTTGTGATAACGATAACACCATTCTTACCAGCTGTACCATATAATGTAGCAGCTGCTAAACCTTTAAGCACGTTTACACTTTCAATATTGTTTGGGTCAAGATCTAAAAATCTACTAGAACCAAGATTACCTCCCAAGAAATTACCTTGTGAGTTAGTCTCAGTACTGAAAGGAACACCATCAACCACAAAAAGTGCTTGGTTACTACCGTTGATAGAGGTGTAACCTCTAATAACAACGTTAGTTGCAGATCCAGAAGTACCAGATTGGCTTGTAATGTTAACACCTGATGCTTTTCCAGAAAGCACTCTTGCTACATCACCTTCAGTTCTTTGTTCCATTTCTTCACCAGAAACTTCACTTACGGCATATCCAAGAGCTTTTCTTTCTCTTGTGATACCCTGTGCAGTTACAATAACTTCTTCTAATTGTGCTACGTCTTCGCCCATTGTAACATTAATTGTGTCGGAGGATCCAACTGATCTTGATTCAGATGAGTATCCAACATAACTAAATGTCAAAACTGCTCCCTCGTCAACCATGATGCTGTAATTTCCATCAAAGTCTGACTGAGTTCCAGAAGATGTGCCTTGCACAATAATGTTTACTCCGGCAACAGGCATTCCTGAATCATCAGTAACTGTTCCTGAAACCGCTTTATCTTGTGCAAATGTTAGCTGCACAACAAACGCCAATAATAGCGTCAAAATTCCATTAAACTTTGTTTTCATTTTAATTATATTTGAATTAGTCCAAAGAC
>MDTB01236975.1_pt1 | contig 10140 bp, 8 predicted proteins | sample 811161 | NCBI WGS metagenome assembly MDTB01 (sample SAMN05326650, study PRJNA326480) | marine metagenome | isolation source: seawater | place: Mediterranean Sea | collected 2009
AAAGGTCATTACCTTTGATTGTGAACCCGTACTCAACTCCTGCATCAGTTTTCCAATTTAAAACTTCAAATGTACCCGTCAGATCACCACAAGATAATGTACCAATCTTACTGCCTACCTGACCTTCAAAAAAACTTGATGTGCTTAATGAAATAGGTTTAGTCATCCATTAAATTCCCAAAAAATAGTTAGACGGAATATCTTAGTTTTGATCTCTTCCGTTAGAAGATATGGGGTAGGTGTGTTATTTTTTCAATTACATTATCAATAATACGTTAATGTACTTTTTCACACAGCAAAAGGGTCCCATACCTTATTTCCCTGAGGAAGCCAAAATCATTGAATATGGGGTTACACTTTTTTTGTGCTAGCCTCTCAGTATATGGCTCCGGCGGCAAGATTCGAACTTGCGACCAATTGATTAACAGTCAACTGCTCTACCGCTGAGCTACGCCGGAAAAAACTTTGTTTCATTTCTATATCAACCGTTTGTCATTCCATCAAGATGATTTTTTAACTATTGTCACTGGTGGCAAAAATAGTGCTGGGAGAAATAGGTTGATCACAGAAAACAAAATTTCTTTCCCGCAAATTGATCAGGTGAGCCAAAACATTTCTAGTTCCAGCAACAATCACTAAGTCAGAGAGCCCTTTATATATATGTCTAGCTAGTTCAATACTTGAGGCTTTTTTCTCTTTCAATAAGCCAAGGATTTGAATTTCCCTTTCCATGCGATGTTTTTTTAATTTAACTACATAGCTTCTAGCATTCTCTATTTTACCTCCATGACCAGGAAAATATAAGTCCTCAGTTCTTTTTAACAATTTTTCAAGGGAAAGATAGTACTGTCCAACATCTCCATCTGGAGGTGAAATTAGAGTAGATGTCCACCCCATGACGATATCCCCAGAAAAAAGAATACCTTGATTTTTAAGAGAGAATGATAGGTGATCAGACAAATGGCCAGGGGTAAATATTACCTTCAGTGACCAGTCCTTACCAGTTAAACTCTCTCCATCCGACAGATAAACATCTGGTGAAAAATCTTGATCTATACCTTCTAAACCACCAAGCCCTTTTGAGCTTTGCAGAATTTTTTTCATATAGTCTGATCGGCTATTCAATATATTTCCATGGGCATAGATGGGAATTGCAAATTCCTTTGAGAGCCTTCTTGCCATAGATGAGTGATCCAAGTGGGAGTGACTGACGAGGATATGGCTACCTTTTTCCTTTTCAAGAATTGCTTTGAGGGCCTTATAATGTTTCTCAATATTGGGACCGGGATCTAGAATGCAAAGATCACTTTCACTACCAATAATATAGGTGTTAGTCCCTGAAAAGGTCATTGGCCCAGGATTTGGAGCAGTCAATACTCTCACGTTGTTATAAATAGTTTTCACTTATTTTACAAATCATCTAAGTTGGAATCAAAACATAAGTGTAGATTAAGATTAACGGAAAGATCTGTAAATAATTGGGTAAGAATTCTCTTAAAAAATACCTCCCGACTGGATTGCTCGGGAGAACAATTTTAATACTCCTTTTTCCAATTGTACTCATTGAGATAATAATTGGAATAGCTTTCATTCAAAGGCATTTTGAGCAAGTAACGGATCAAATGTCTGAAGGACTAGCACTTGAGATAATTTTCATAAGAAAAGAGTTAGAAAGAAACATCCAAATTGGCTCCCATCCGAATAGTCTTGAAAAAATTATTTCTGAACTAGGAAGAAATTTTGGCTTTGATACAAAGTTCACTCCTAATTCTGACTTAAACCTTGAGAATAATGTAGTTTTTTATGATCTATCTGGAAAAACTTTTGTTAGAAATATTAATCAGAAATTAGGCCCAATTTCCTCATTTGACCTATCTGACCCTAGAACTGTTAAGATACAAACCTTAGTAAATTCAGGTCGACTAGATTTAATAATATCTAGAAAAAGAATCAGTGCCTCTAACCCTCATCAGCTTTTAGTACTAATGATAGTTGCCACAATATTATTAGTATTGCTTTCTCTAATTATACTTAAGAATCAAATCAGGCCAATTGGTAAATTAGCTAAGGCAGCAGAAGCTTTTGGAAAAGGACAGTTTATTAACTTTAAACCAGGAGGATCCAATGAAGTTCGTCGCGCGGGTGTAGCGTTTCTAGCAATGCGTGCCAGAATAGAGAGGCAAATAAAACAGCGCACCCAAATGTTGTCAGGCGTAAGCCATGACCTGAGAACTCCACTCACACGATTGAAATTATCCCTTACACTAGAGAAAGAGAGTCAAGAGGTGAAGGATATGCTAGAAGATGTAAATTCCATGGAAGCTATGTTAGATGAATTCCTAGAATTTTCTAAGGTTAGTAAAAAGGAAGATACAAAGAAAATTTCAATAGTGGATTTTCTAGACCGGTTAATAGCTAAAAACAAAAAACATTTTAAAAATATTGAACTCAATATTATTTTGCCACTGGACAGAAATTTTCAAATAGACGGACGAGAAAATGGTCTAAGTCGGGGAATCCAAAATATCCTAGATAATGCTATGACATTCGGTAAAAAGGTCCAAGTTATGGCCTCAAAGGATAAGAATAACTGTATTATCCAGATTGAAGATGACGGACCGGGGATTCCTCAAAAGAATTACGATCAAGCCCTCAAACCCTTTTCTCGCCTGGATCAGGCGAGAAATCAAAACAGTCATTCTGGTGTTGGACTTGGCCTAACGATAACGAGTGATATTATCCGAAGTCATGGAGGTACTGTTTCCCTTTACCCTTCAGAAGATTATGGTGGGCTCGGGGTAAAAATTCGTATTCCTACTTAAAGCCTAAATTTTAAGTGTTTCCAAAGCTTTTTCTGCATATATTGAAACATATTCACCCATTTTTAAGGCCCTCTCTGGATTGGATGCATTGCCATTAAGGGCTCTTTTCTTAACTCCTTGGAGTATAGCAGCCATTCGGAAATAACAAAAAGCTACAGGAAACTCTAAATCAGGTAATTCTGATAACCCCATATAAAGAGTATACTGTTCAATAAATTCTCTATCTTCTGGTATACCCATCTTTTGCCTATTAACACCAGCTAACCCCCTTCCTTCCTCTCCTGGAGGCATTGACCATTGCATAATTTGGGAAGCTAAGTCAGCTCTTGGATCTCCTAAAGTAGAGAGCTCCCAATCTAGAATAGCAATTAATTTTGGCTCTTTTCTATTGAACAAAAAGTTATCAATTCGCCAATCACCATGAACTAGCCTTGGCATTCCCTCTACGTTTGGCACAGATTTTTCCAACCACTCTCTTAGAATTTCCATTGGTAAAATTTCTTCTGTCTTGGAATCCTCATACTGCCTTGACCATCGTGATAATTGCCTAGAAAAATAATTACCTGGCTTTCCAAAAGCTGAGAGACCAATAATTCTTGGGTCTAGGCTGTGTAGCTTGGCCAAACCTTTTACAATTTCATCATATACTTGTCGTCTTTCTAAAAAACTCACCTCCGGGATCCGAGGGTCAAGAAAAGATCGTCCCTCAATATATTCCATTACAAAATAAGGCTCTCCAATTTCGTCTGAATCATCACATAAATATATCATTTTAGGCACCGGAACCCCAGTTTTTTCAAGAGCGGTCATGACCTGAAATTCTCTTTCAATCATATGAGCTGATTTTAATAATTTTCCAGATGGTTTTTTACGAAGAACTAGCTTTTTATTCTTCCCACTTATAATAAATGTAGGGTTTGATTGTCCAAACTGTGTTTTATCAGCAACCCAGGGACCTTCTAACTCTGGCATTCGAAGGTCAAAAGCTTTTGATACTCTTTCTAAATCAAGATATATTGACCCATGTTTATTCATTTATAAATCATTTTTCCTAAATTTTCTTAGCTCTGCTCTGGCTACTTGACGTCTATGAACCGCATCAGGCCCATCAGCTAATCTAAGTGTCCTTAAGTGTGTCCAAGCAGCCGCTAAAGGAGTATCCTGGCTTACCCCCATACCACCAAACATCTGAACCGCTTCGTCAACTACTTTAAGAGCTACCTTAGGAGCTACAACCTTCACTTGGCTAATCCAAGGTGCCGCAGTTTTAGCATCAGAATTATCCATCATCCAAGCTGCTTTCAAACAAAGTAACCTAGCCATTTCGATGTCAATTCTGCACTCCGCAATAATATCGTAGTTGGAACCTAACTCGGCAATTTTTTTGCCAAAGGCCCGTCTTTCCAAAGCTCTTTCACACATCATTTTTAAAGCTGCCTCAGCTTGTCCTATAGCACGCATACAGTGATGAATTCTTCCAGGCCCTAATCTACCTTGAGCTATTTCAAAACCTCTACCTTCTTCTCCAAGCAGTAAATAGCTTTTATGCACTGAAACATCACTAAAACTAATATGCATATGACCGTGGGGAGCGTCATCATGACCATAAACTTGCATAGGCCTAAGAATTTTTATTCCTTCCGCATTACTTGGAACCAGAAACATTGAATGGTTTTTATGCTTTTCTTCTTTTGAATGGGCAGTTTTCGCCAAGACAATATAAAGTGCACATCTTGGATCTCCAGCTCCTGAAATCCACCACTTTTCGCCATTTAAAACATAGTGTTCTCCATTTAATTTGGCCTCCAACGATATGTTAGTTGCATCAGAAGAAGCCACCCCAGGTTCCGTCATACAATAAGCTGACCTAATTTGACCATCCATCAAAGGCTTAAGCCAACGCTCCTTGTGTTCAGGTGCTCCATATCGATTGAGGACTTCCATGTTACCTGTATCAGGAGCAGAACAATTAAAGACTTCAGCAGCTAACCTACACTTTCCCATTTCCTCTGCTAAATAGGCATATTCTACAGTAGACAATCCGTATCCAGTCTTAGAATTTGTTAGCCAAAAATTCCAAAGTTTTCTATCTTTAGCTTTTTTCTTAAGGTTATCCAAAATGCTCAACATAGAGCCACTAAATTCAAATCTATTCCCTTTCGATCCCACTTGAGAAAAGTATTCCTCTTCCAGGGGTCTTATTTCATCATCAATAAAATCACGAACTTCGTCCCTTATTTTTCTTAAGTTAGCGGATATTCCTAATTCCATAACAACCCCCTAATAACACTTAAATTACGAATACTAATTAAACGTATATTTTATTTTGCTTCAATACGGTCTCGATTTGAAATGTTGAACAGTATCAGGCTCAACAAATAAATTAAATGTGGCATTTAAATCAACTAATAAGATCTTATCTACATACAAACAAGTAACTTACAGTTCCGGCCCATGAAAAAACAAAATATTATCCACTGGTTTCGACAAGATCTAAGATTAGCTGATAATCCATCTCTCTCATATGCCTGCGAAAGCGGTAAAGTTATCCCAGTATATATAGTTGATGAAATCAATTCAGGAAAATTTTCTGAAGGGCAAGCCAGTAAAGCCTGGCTCCATGAGTCACTAATTCTGCTGAATCAGTCACTCTCAGGAAAATTACTAGTTCTTGGGGGGAATCCGAGTCAAATACTGGGTAAACTGGCTCGTGATAATAATGTATCTTGTGTAACTTGGAATCGATGTTACGCACCTTGGCAAATAAAAAGAGATACGGACATAAAAAAAACTCTAATAGAGCAGGGAATTGATTGTAAATCCTTTAATGGTAGTCTCTTATGGGAGCCTTGGGAAATACTAAAAAATGATGGCACACCTTACAAAGTTTTTACTCCCTTTTATAGGAAAGGCTGTCTGGGCAGTGGACCCCCAAGAGAACCGTTACCAAAACCCCAGGAAATTAATTATGTGGAAGATATAGCCTGTCATCAAACGATAAACCCAAAAAGTTTTTTAACTAAAAACTGGCAAGACAAAATTTTGGGACATGCAGCAATTGGCGAGGAAAAGGCAGCAGAAAAAAAATTAGCCTTTTTAAATTCTGGGATTTCGAATTATAAAAACGGTCGGAATTTTCCCAGTGCAGAAAATGTTTCCAAACTAGCTCCAAATCTTCATTTTGGGGAAATCTCTCCTAACCAAATTTGGTATCAGGTCAAGACTTTAATCTCTGATGAAAATACTGACCATTTTCTTAGTGAATTGGGTTGGAGGGAATTTTCCAATTATCTTTTATATCATTTTCCAAAAATTACCACGGAAAATCTTCAATCTAAATTTGACTCATTTCCTTGGATAAACAACAAGACTCATCTTAAAAAATGGCAATCTGGTCATACTGGTATTCCAATGGTTGATGCAGGGATGAGAGAACTATGGCGCACAGGTTCTATGCATAATAGATTACGAATGATAGTTGGATCTTTTTTAGTTAAAAACCTATTGATAGATTGGCGATATGGCGCATCTTGGTTTTGGGATTGCCTTTTCGACGCTGATATTGCCAATAATACAGCCGGATGGCAATGGATTGCTGGATGTGGTGCAGATGCAGCACCTTATTTTAGAATTTTTAATCCAGTAACTCAGGGTGAAAAATTTGATCCGGATGGTGAATATATCAAAAAGTATGTGCCTGAATTGGGAAATTTAGGTTTAAAAGACTTATTCTGCCCATGGGAAGCTTCAGAAAAGTCCTTGAAAGATGCTGGTGTGATCTTAGGGGAGAATTATCCTTTCCCTATTGTGAATTTAAAAGAATCCAGGCAAATTGCATTAGAGGCATTTAATTCTCTGAAGATGTAAGTTTTTTCGATTTATATGCTTTACTAGAAAGAAACCTTGTTTAATTTTAGTATAGATTAGAGGTCATTATGATATACGTTGAGGCATTACTATCCGGTCTACCTTTCCTAATTTCCCATTTTTTTCTCACGTTGTTATTGCTGTTTCTAGGGATTGGCATCTATGTGATAATAACTCCAATTAAAGAAATAGCCCTTATAAGAAGTAATAACATTGCCGCAGCCATATCATTTTCGGGAGCAATTCTCGGTATAGGCATACCCTTAGCTAGTTCCTTGTCTGTAAGTAACTCAGCATTTGAAATATTGATCTGGGGAACACTTGCGATAATTGTGCAATTGCTCTGTTTCAAGTTAGCAGACCAATTTTTAAGTGGTTTAGGAGACCGAATAAATAAGGGTGAATTGGCGGCAGCAATAGTTCTGTTTGCCATTAAAATTTCTGTTTCTTTGATCAATGCGGCAACAATTGTTGGCTGAACATGTTTGGTTTTCTTTCCAAAAATTTTTATCTGTTTATAGCATTTCTCTCAGTTTTATGGTCAGTGTTCAGTGCATTTGATGATCCTAGTATAGAGAAAACTCAATATGAATTTGCTCAAAAGAATAGTCTACTTAAGACGAAAGATATTAATGAGGTAGAGCTACGACAGTTGCCTAAATATAGGTTAGAAATTGATAGTAAAATTAGAAGGTCTTCAACTGGGACAGCTTTTTATATAGGAAATAACAAATGGCTCACAGCGCGACATGTTATTAATAAATGTCCCCAGGTATTTTTAGAGCAAAATTCTTCTAAGCAATTAATTGAGCGGATTATAATTCACCCCAATTCAGACCTAGCAATATTCGAACATTCTCCAAATTTTTATTTAGGCAAATTTAGCTTGGCAAGAGATATTTCTGCGACATCTTTTGCCTCTGGCTATCCAGGAGGATATCCCGGTGACGTAACACTTTCATTCTTAGGATTCACTGCTATGGAAGAACGTGGATACAATATTTTAGAGAGGCATACGGTATTTGCAATCTCAAAGAAAGAGCCAGAACGCCTTGTTTCTTTTGGAGGGATTAGTGGTGGTCCCTCTTACGATGGGTTTGGAAATGTTAACGGGGTTGTAGTAGCTGAAAGCGTTAGGAGGGGATTACTCTTTGCAGTTAGTATTGAACAAATTGCTTGGCTAATAGCTGCATCCTACAAGGGTACCGTTTTGTCCCAAGAGGCTCTAGATAAGAATGACGGGAATTTGCCAATATCTTTAGATAGGAGTTTTAGTGAGGTTGGAGAAGAATTGAGAGAAAACGGTATTGTTAGCAAAGTTTTTTGTAAAGTTTAGTTTAGTATTCAATATAGCTAGGTATTTTGTACTGATTTTTCTTTCAAAATTGCCTCCCGATATAGAGTAAACAAGCCTGTAAAAATCACTAAAAAAATACCAGCCAAGCTTAAATAATCCGGAATATCCCCGAATACAAAAAAACCAATGATTAATGCCCATATCATAAGAGTGTATCTAAAAGGACTGACGAAAGCCACCGACCCATAGCGCATAGCTTCTACGCTAAAAAAATAACCTGTCATTAGAAAGGTACCAGACAACGCCAAACTTAAGACTAAATAAAGATCAAGTTGCTGCCAAGTTTGATTTAAAATAACATAAATACCAGTAGAAGAAGTAACTACCAGTGAAGTTACTAGAGAAACAAATATAGCAGGTGTTTTCTTTGACATTTTTCGAGTTATAAGATCCCTGCAAACTACTGATAAGACTGCTCCTATTGCTAGTATAGAATAGGCATTGAACCCAACTGTTCCTGGCTTGATAATAAGTAGGACACCGATCAAGCCAAGGATTATCGCGAAAGCTCGTTTTCTCCCAAATGTCTCTTTCAGAAATATACTTGCTGCAATAGTCACTGCCAACGGCAACGCCTGTAAGATGGCGTTAACATTCGCAAAGGGCATGTTTAACAAGGCAGTTAAAAACAGTATCGTAGCGATTAAATCGAAAAAAGATCGAGAAAATACTTTTTTTAAGTCGAGCTTGCACTGTTCAAAATTTATTCCGATCATCCAAAGAATAATGATTAAGAATATAGAGCAAAAAATACCTCGGACAAAAATAGATTGCCCTAGCCCAATTTGAGGAGCAACAAGCTTCATGATGGCATCATTTGACACATAGCCAAACATCGAAATACTCATAAAAAGAGCCCCACGTAAATTGTTTGATTTGAGTATCATGCTGGAGATAACCTCAATATGGTTAAGTAGCAATATCGAAAATGTTATTTGAACTGAGTTAAGAACTTATTGCTATTATGAGCTTTACACACAACATAACCTCAGCACAAATGACTTTATCAAAATAAATACTTTTGAGACTATCAAAAGGGCTTAGAATATCATAGCTTGAGGTGTTAAAACTTCAGTATATTTAGAAACTAGTCATATGGTAATTGAAAATACTCAACTGACAGACAGGCCTCATCATGAGTGTGGGGTTTTTGGTATTTTTGGACATTCCGATGCTAGCGCGCTAACAGCTCTTGGTTTGCATGCTCTACAACATCGTGGACAAGAAGCTGCAGGAATTGTTAGCTATGATAGAAAACATTTCCACGCTGAAAGAAGAATGGGCTTAGTAAGTGATACTTTCACTAAATCTAGTGTTTTAGGAAGGTTGCAAGGCGACTCTGCAATAGGCCACGTGAGATATTCAACAACTGGAGGAACACTTCTCAGAAATGTTCAACCACTATTTGCAGATTTAGCTTTAGGAGGGTTTGCAATAGCTCATAATGGAAACCTAACGAATGCACTAACAGTAAGACTGGATCTAGTGAAGGAAGGTGCCATATTTCAGTCAACCTCAGATACAGAAACCATCTTGCAACTATTAGCAAAATCAAAAAAGACTACGGCTATAGATAGAATTATTGATTCCCTATCTCAAATAGAAGGAGCTTATGCATTAGTTATCTTAACAAATAACAAACTTATAGGAATAAGGGATCCATTTGGAATACGGCCCTTAATGCTCGGGGAATTAGAAGGTAAATATATTCTAGCCTCTGAAACCTGTGCATTTGATATTATTGGAGCAAAATTTATAAGGGATGTTGAAAATGGTGAAATAATTATAATCACAGACGACGGTATAGAAAGTATAAAGCCTTTCCAAAGAATTAACCCGAGGCCTTGCATTTTTGAATATATTTATTTTTCGAGGCCAGATAGCTATTTAGGTGGGCTTAGCATTTATGAATGTAGGAAATCATTTGGCCGGCAATTAGCCTTAGAGGCACCAGCTAATGCCGATTACGTAATCCCAGTTCCAGATAGTGGTGTTCCATCTGCTATTGGTTTTGCAGAAATGGCCAAAATTCCCTTTGAACTTGGGATAATACGAAACCACTATGTTGGGAGAACTTTTATTGAGCCCCAGCAA
>MDTB01052232.1_pt1 | contig 10139 bp, 10 predicted proteins | sample 811161 | NCBI WGS metagenome assembly MDTB01 (sample SAMN05326650, study PRJNA326480) | marine metagenome | isolation source: seawater | place: Mediterranean Sea | collected 2009
CAATATCTGATTTTGAACTTTCTATATTTTCGTTTTGTTTTTCTCTTTTTTGAAGCTCGTGTTCATAAAGTCTGGCTCTTAGCATATTCATGCATGTTTCTTTATTTTTGTGTTGTGATCTTTCATTCTGACATTGTACAACTATTTTAGTTGGTATATGTGTAATTCTCACTGCACTATCAGTTGTATTTACATGCTGTCCTCCAGCACCACTTGATCTATAAGTATCTACTCTTAAATCTTTTTCAATAATTTCTATGTCTATTTTATCATCTACAACTGGATAAATCCAAACACTAGCAAAACTTGTATGTCTTCGAGCTCCTGAATCAAATGGAGAAATTCTCACTAATCTATGAATACCTGATTCTGATTTAAGATAACCATAAATGTAATCACCTGATATTTTAATTGTGGATGATTTAATTCCTGCTTCATCTCCTTTGTGCTCACTTATAAGCTCGACCGAATATCCTTTGTTTGTTGCCCATTTCATATACATCTTTCTTAACATTTCGGCCCAATCTTGACTTTCTGTCCCCCCTGCGCCTGCATGAAATTCTAGATAACCGTCAAGACAATCACTGCTATTCGATAAAAAACATTTTATCTCTAATTTTTTTATTTTAGATTTTAAAGTTTTTAATTTATCAAGACTTTCATCTTGAAATGATTTATCACTTTCAGAAATAGCTAGCTCTAAAATTTCAGTTATATCTTCAAATTCCTTCTCAAAATTACTAAATGTCCCAACTATTAAATCTAGATTTTTTTTTTCTTTTAAAATTTTTTCTGCAGATTTTCTATCTTGCCAAAAGTTTTGGCTTTCAATTTTTTTATTTAATTCAATAAGTTTAGAATTGAGTTTCTTTTTTTCAAAGAAACTCCTTGATTCTTAGAATTATTTTGTTTATCTGCTTTGTTAAATCACTCGTTTCTAATTCCATTTTAATAAAATTTTAAAATATTTGTTTTTGATAAATCACTGATATTATCATTATCAATTTTATAATTATTTGCAATTTTTTCCTCTTTAAAAACCTCAATAATAGTACTTTTAGATTTAGTGCTGGCTTTTTTTCCAGTTGCAACGTCTACAACCATCATTTTAATTCCTTTAGCAACTTTAAAGGGTCTTGCCTCATGATTATTAACAGCATTTTTAATAAATTCTTTGAATATAGGTAATGCTGTTTTTGATCCAGTTTCAAATTTTCCTAAAGTTTTAGGATTGTCGAAACCAACATAAACTCCAATTACTAGATTAGAGGTAAAGCCTATAAACCAAGCATCAGTATTTTTATTGGTTGTTCCTGTTTTACCTGCTAGTTGTAAATTTAGTTCTCTTAATTTTTTACCAGTTCCTCTTTGAATAACACCTTCCAAAATTGATGTCATTTGATAAGCTGTTTGAGATGAAAACATTTGTTTATACTTATTTTTTATTTGTGGAAGATTTTCTCCAGAATATGAGATTAAGTCACAATCATTACAAAACCTTAATTGATTTTTAAATATTGTTTTTCCCTCACTATCTTGAATTCTGTCTATAAAAATTGGTTCAACTAACTTTCCACCATTTACAAAAGACGAATAAGCACTTGTCATTTTAAGCAAAGTAGTTTCTGCAGAACCTAATGAAATTGACATTAACTCCTCAGGTCTCTCATAAATTTTAAGTTTTTTTGAAAAATTTATGATTTTGTTTAGTCCAATTTTTTGAGCAATTCTTACAGTCATTAAATTTCTAGATTTTTCAACACCTGTTCTTAACGTTGACGGGCCATAAAACTTTTTTCCGTAATTTTCGGGTTTCCACATTTTTAAATCACTTCCCTGTTCAAGAACAATTGGTGCATCTAGAACTAGTGTGGAAGGTGTAAAATTATTCTCCAAAGCTAACGCATATATAAATGGTTTAAATGCTGAACCAGGTTGCCTTTTAGCTTGTGTAACTCTGTTATATTCACTTTTTTTAAAACTAAATCCTCCAGACATTGCCAAAACTCTTCCTGTGAATGGATCCATCACAACTATTCCACCATTAACAGAAGGTAGTTGTTTTAACTCATAGTTTCCCTCATAGATTTTTTTCACATAGACTAGATCTCCAATTTCAAATAACTCATCAATATTTTTTCTTGTCCAATTCAAGTTCTCAAATTTAATTTTACCTTTTTTGTTATCTGTGGTTTCAATATATGCTTCAAATTTATTTATTTTATTTATTATTGCTATTTCCCACCCTAAAGATTTTTCTAATTTAAGTTTGTCTAAATTTAGATTCCAATTTTTTAATATTTTTTTATTTTTTAAAGGACCTCTCCAGCCTTTTCTTCTATCATATTGTTCTAAACCTTTTCTTAACGATTCTGAGGCTATGGTTTGCAATTTTAAATTAAGCGGTGTTTTAATATTAAAACCTTGTTCGTAGACTTTATCAAAACCATATGTTTTAATTACATTTTTTCTTACATCTTCAACATAATATCTTGAGTCTTCTAAATATATTCTTTCTCTTTTGCTTAATTTAATTTCTGATTTTATTAATTCATCTAGTGAGGTTTGATCTATATATTTGTTTTCATAAAGATTTTTTAAAACAAGATCTCTTCTATATTTAGCCAACTCTGAATTTTTATATGGATTGTATTTGCTTGGGGCCTTAGGTAATGCTGCTAACAGAGCTGCCTCTGAATAATTTAATTCATTTATTGATTTGTCAAAGTATCTCAGACTGGCTGATGCTATCCCATAACTTCCCTCACCTAAATATATTTGATTTAAATAAAGTTCTAAAATTCTTTCTTTACTTAAAGCCCTTTCAATTCGGAAAGCTAAAATTGCCTCTTTAATTTTTCTATCTAAACTTACCTCATTCGATAATAAAAAATTTTTAGCAACCTGCTGCGTAATTGTTGAGGCTCCTTCTAATCTTTTGGATTTTAATGCATTACTAATGTTGTTTTTAATAGCTCTAATTACCCCTTTTGCATCTACTCCAGGATGATAAAAAAAATTTTTATCTTCAGCAGACAAGAAGGAGTTAATAACAATACTTGGTATAGCCTCAAAAGGTACGAATATTCTCTTTTCAGACGAAAAGTCACTTACCAAAACCCCACTTCCAGAATATAGTTTACTAGATACAGGAGGCTTATAATTTTTTAAGAACTTGTAATCTGGTAGCTTATTTGAATAAATCCATAAAATCGAAAAAATGCCAATTAAAGATATTAAAATTATTAAGAATACGACGGAAATAATCTTTTTTATAGTTGAACTCATTTATGTTTAACTTAATTAACGAATTTGGTATTGTTGTGGCACCGAATTTATAAATAAACAAATGAAAAACAATCAAAATTTATGTCGAAAAATTTATATATTGATGCATCGCATCCAAATGAAACTAGAGTTGTACTTAAACACGAAAATCATATTGAAGATTATGAATATGAAAGTGTCAATAATACATTAATAAAAAATAATATTTACCTAGGAAAAGTAAGTAGGATAGAACCATCTTTGCAAGCTGCTTTTGTTGATTTCGGGAGGGAAAGACATGGTTTTTTATCATTTAATGATATTCAATCAGATTATTATCAAATACCCCAGAGTGATTTAGAAAAAATAAAAGAAGAAGAGGAAAAAGTTAGAGAGGAATTATCTCGAGAAAGTGAAAATATAGAAAATAAAATTCTTGATGGTGAAGAAGAAATAAAAATTGAAGATCCAGTTGAAAAAAGGGACGACAATTCCGAAGAAAAAAAAGATGAAAAAATAAAAAAAAGATTTCCTTCAAAGAGGTATAAAATTCAAGAAGTAATAAAACCAAATCAAGTAATTTTGGTGCAAGTTCTAAAAGATGAAAGAGGTTTGAAAGGAGCTGCTCTAAGTACTTTTATATCAATAGCTGGGAAATACATCGTTCTTATGCCAAACACTGCTAAAGGAGGAGGAATCTCAAGAAAAATATTTAATCCAGGAGAAAGAAAAAAAATTAGAAATATTCTGAATGAAATTGAAATTCCAAAAGCGATGGGGATAATTGTTAGAACTGCAGGATCAAATAAAACAAAAAATGAAATCGAAGGTGATCTAAAAAATTTAATTACAATTTGGGACTCAATCAAGGATAATGCAATGGATTCTTTGGCTCCGTCACTTGTTCATCAAGAAAGCGATATTATTAAAAGAAGTATTCGAGATATGTATGACGATGATACACAAAATATTTTTGTAGAGGGAAACGAGGGATATCAAAAAGCCAAAAATTACATGAAGCTAATGATGCCAAAGCAAGTAAAAAAAATAAAAAAATATAGAGAAAAAATGCCATTGTTTTTTAAGGAAAACATCGAAAAAAAACTTTTTGAAATTTTTAAAACAGAGGTAAAACTTAGTTCTGGTGGATACTTAGTAATAAATCCTACCGAAGCATTGGTTTCAGTAGATGTTAATTCTGGAAAATCAATTAAACAAAAAAATGTTGAAAGCACTGCCTTAGACACAAATCTAGAGGCTGCAGAAGAAATTGCGCGACAGATAAAAATTAGAGATTTATCTGGATTAATCATTATTGACTTTATTGATATGCTTAACTTTGGAAATAGAAGGCAAGTTGAGAGAAAATTAAAAGAAAAATGTAGAAATGATAGAGCTAGAATTCAGATAGGGAGAATAAGTAATTTTGGTCTTTTAGAAATGTCAAGACAAAGACTTAGAGAAAGTAATATTAAATGGGCAATTAAATTAACGAACGAGTCATTTACTCAAAAAATACTTAAATTGATTGAAATAAACTCACTAGAAAATGGATCAAAGGTTATAGAGTTAAAAGTGAATAATAAAATATCTGAATTTATACAAGTTCAATTCTTAGAAGATTTAAAATATTTTGAAAAAAAAAATAAAATCAAAATAAATATCAAGCATAGCGAAGAATTTAATTTAAGCGAATACCTAATTGAGTTCCAATCTAAATCAGGAAAAATAATAGATAAAATTGAAAAAAAAGAATATCTTAAAAAAAATTATGTAGATGAAGAAAATTCTAAATTAAAAGTTCAAAAATCTTTTAAAAAAAGGAAGTTTAAAAAACGAAAGTTTTCAACTAAAAAAACTAGATAATTCCTTTATTTGTTGTTGACTCGGCTCCAAATAAATTTGGATGAATTCTTCCAGATAAAAAAGATTTTCTCCCAGATATTACTGCAAATTTCATTGCCTCAGCCATTTCAAAAGGTTTTTTAGCTTTTGCTATTGCAGTATTAATTAAAACACCATCACAACCTAGCTCCATTGCCTTAGTTGCATCAGACGCTTGACCTAAACCAGCATCAACAATGACTGGAAGCTTTGTTTGGTCTCTAATAATCTTCAAATTAATTTTATTTTGAATACCCAAACCCGAACCTATTGGTGCTGCCAATGGCATAATTGCACATGCTCCAGCATTTTCTAACCTTTTTGCCATTAAGGGATCATCATTGCAATAAACCATTACTTTAAATCCCTCTTTTGTTAAAACTTCGGTAGATTTTAGTGTTTCAATTACATCAGGAAATAATGTTTTTTTATCTCCTAAAACTTCAAGTTTTACTAATTTCCAACCTCCTATTTCTCTCGCCAACCTAAGTGTTCTTAACGCTTCGTCGGAGTTAAAACATCCTGCAGTATTTGGAAGATAAGTAATTTTTTTTGGATTAATATAATCCATAAGCAAAGGTTTGTTTTTATCTGATATATTTACCCTTCTTACTGCAACTGTCACAATGTCAGCACCAGAGATTTTTATTGCTTTCGCGCATTCTGCCATAGATTTATATTTTCCTGTGCCAACAATTAATCTTGAAGAATATTTTTTTTTTGCAATTATAAAATTATCTTTTTTTTTCATTAACCGCCTCCAATAAAATGGACTATTTCCACTTTGTCATTGTTGGAAAGGATAATTTTTTTTAATTTTTTTTTATCAACAATTTCTTTGTTATACTCTATGGCAATTTTGTTTAAGGGTATTTCTAGCTTATTAACAAGATTTTTTAATGAAAAGTTAGAATTTATAATAGTTTGTTTACCGTTTACTTTTATTTTTATTTTATTTTTTTTTTTCATATATTATAAGTATTTGTGAGCACAATAATTATTATTAACGGTCCTAATCTTAATCTATTAGGCCAAAGAGAACAATCTCAATATGGTAGCAAAGACTACAATTACTTATCGGAGATTTGTAATAAAAAGGCAAAAGAATTAAATTTAAATTTAGAAATAAAACAATCTAATTTAGAAGGTGAAATTGTAAATTTGATACAAGATAGTGTTAGTAAGTATGATGGTATTATTATAAATGCAGCTGCTTACAGCCACACCTCCATAGCTATAAGAGATGCTTTAGATGTGTTTAAAAAACCAAAAATTGAGGTGCACATATCGAATATTTATAAAAGAGAGGAATTTAGACATAAATCAATTATAAGTGGAGTCGTAACTGGAATAATTTGTGGACTTGGAATAAACAGTTATATTTTGGCCATAAATTCAATGCATGAGATTTTAAAAAATGAAAATAGATAAAAAAATTATAAAAGAATTAAGTGATTATTTAGATGAATTTAATCTTACAGAAATTGAATATACCGAAAAAGATATAAAAGTTAAAGTTTCAAAATCTAGAGAAAATAATTCAACACCAAATGTTTCAAATAATCCAAAAGAAGAAACAGAAACAGCACAAATAAAATCACCAATAGTCATAACTGGAACAAAAGTTACATCACCGATTATTGGCACTGCTTACTTAGCTCCTGAACCTGGAGGAAAAAAATTTGTGGAAAAAGGAGGAAAAATTAAAAAAGGTGACACAATAATAATTGTTGAGGCTATGAAAACTATGAATCATGTGCCTTGCCCCATTGATGGGATAATAAAAGAAATTTGTGTTGAGGATGGTCAACCTGTCGAATTTGGACAAACTATAGCAATTATAGATTGATATGTTCAAAAAAATTCTGATTGCAAACCGAGGTGAAATTGCAGTTAGAGTTATCAGAGCATGTAAAGAATGGGGTATATCCACAGTAGCAATCCACTCTGATGTTGATCGAGATAGTATGCACGTCAGATTAGCTGATGAAAGTATTTGTGTAGGTCCTCACCAACCTTTTAGTAGTTATTTGAATATTCCAGCAATAATGTCTGCAGTAGAATTAACGAATTCCGAAGCTGTGCACCCAGGTTATGGATTTTTATCTGAAAATGCTGAATTTGCAAAAATACTTGAGGATAATAATATTAAATTTATAGGTCCAACATCAGATTTGATAGGTAAAATGGGAGATAAAATTCAAGCAAAAAAAATTGCTAAAGAATACGGTTTGCCAGTAATTGAGGGTTCCGAAGGTGAGATTTCAGATATAAATGAAGCTAAAAAATTGTGTGAAAAAATTGGTTTTCCTGTTCTTATAAAGGCTGCTGGTGGTGGAGGTGGAAAAGGAATGAAAATTGTAAACAATAAAAAAGAATTTGAAAAATTATATTTAACTGCAAAATTGGAAGCAAAAAAATTTTTTGGAAAAGATGAAGTTTACATTGAGAAATTTTTTCAAAACCCAAGACATATTGAAGTTCAAGTATTATCGGGAAAAAATAGAACTATTCATCTACATGAAAGAGATTGCTCGGTTCAGAGAAGACATCAAAAATTAATTGAAGAGACTCCAAGTCCTGTTTTAACAGATAAAATAAGGGCTGATTTATTTGATAAAACTGTAAATATGGTAAGTCAAATTGGATATGAAGGTGCAGGTACAGTTGAATTCATTTTTGAAGCAGGAAAATTTTATTTCTTAGAAATGAATACAAGAATTCAAGTTGAGCATCCGGTAACTGAGATGGTTACAGGTATAGATATTATCAAAGAGCAAATCAATATTGCTTACACTGGTGAAACAGCATTATGCCAGAATGATATTAATCCAAGAGGGCATGCTATTGAGTGTCGGATAAACGCTGAAGATCCAAGTAATAATTTTCAACCCTCGCCTGGAACAATAGGGATGTGTCACCAACCATCAGGCTTCAGGACTAGAGTAGATGGCTCTATTTTTCAAGGATACAAGGTTACACCTTATTATGATAGTATGGTGTGTAAATTAATATGTCATGGCAGGAATAGGACTGAAGCAATCCAAAGAATGGTTAGATCTCTTGATGAATTTGTAATTGAGGGTATTACTACTACAATTAATTTACATAAGAAATTATTAAATCACAAAAAATTTATAAACTCTGACTTTAATGTTAGTTGGCTTGATAAAGAAAAAATAATTTAAGAATAACACTTTTTTAACCAAATATCATAGACTGGGTGGTCAAAAGGTCTAATAGATGGGCTTGATGCAAAAGTCCAATCATTAAAAATGAAAACTTTATCCTTATCCTTACTTTTTAAATCAATAACTTGCATATATGCTGTTACTTCTGGATCGTCATCAAATTTTGAATTTTTGCATTTTAAAATATGTATATTTAAATTTTGAAAAAAAAATTCCTCTCCAATTATTAATTTTAACTTCGTTGTTTTAGAGCTAACTTTATCTAAAACTATGATTTCTGCAAACTTTTCACCTGAGATAGAAATTTCAGAATTTGCTTTGTAACTAATTATTTGAAAAAAAATAATGATTAGCAATATTTTAACCTTGCCAAGATTTATATTTTTTTTCAGTTGCATTTTTATTATTTTTAGGATTATACGCGTTTTTAGTTCCTGTCTGATTAGGTAAATGTTTTTTTTGCCATTTATATTTTTTTAAATCATGTGTTTTTTCAATCTTATTATTTGTATAATGCATCCAAGAATACCAATCATTAGGTATTTTTGATGCCTCAACTTCACCATTGTAAATCACCCAACGTTTGCCTTGTTTATTTTGATAATATTTGTTTCCTGATTCATCCTTACCAACCAATTTGCCGAAAAAAAAAGTTTGAATTCTAGTTCCCAAAGTTTGGCCATTCCACCAAGTGAAAATTTCTTTTATAAATGTCAACATAAAAAATAATGTTATATTTCAATTTAAAATTGTAAAATTTAAATTAGACTATAAATAAATTTTGTATATACATAAATCTCCACGATTCAAATTTAATAAGGAAATTTTATGGCAAAATATTTAGTTGAGACATACTACACATGTAATTTTAAAGTTATTCACTACTTAGACAATGTGAATGAGAAAAACCTACAAAATTTAGAAAATAGGGAGGATGGAAAGTTTGAGATATTGGACGTTAAACTTGAAAATAGAAAAACAAAAAATCTTGACAAGTTAGAAAATAATAGAGCTAATACAAAAGATAATACAATTGCCACCCCAATTTTACAGAATACTTTAAAAATAGACCCAAAAGTAAATGAGAATATTAAAAACAACCTAAACGAAAAACTTGGAAAAAGATTTGGTATGCCTGATAGAAGGAAAGGCTACATTCAGAAGGCTACGATAGGTGACCATAAGGTATACCTACATACCGGTGAATATGAGGACGGAAAAATAGGCGAAATATTTATTGATACAAGTAAGGAAGGCGAGTTAGTTAAGGCTCTTATGAATAATTTTGCAATTGCTATCTCTTTAGGTCTGCAGTATGGAGTTCCACTTGATGAATTTGTAAATGCTTATGTGGAAACAAAATTTGAACCATCTGGAAAAGTCCACGGAAATGATAGAATTTTGACGGCTAGCTCAATTTTAGACTATATCTTTAGAGAATTGGCAATATCTTATCTAAATAGAGAGGACTTAGCCCATACTCCCTCTATTGGTGGATCGGATAAGATAGATGAATTAAATAGTGAAAATTCTGAAGATCAAAATCAATTTTTAAAGCTAGTTAAAGATATAACAAGCAAGGGATTTGTGAGAAGCGATTACAAAACAAAATTGGTTGATCTCTCAGATATAAGAATTAATTTAAAAGGTAAAAAATAATTAAGTATTCTTCTTAATTTTTAGATTTAATTCATTTAATTGATCATCACTAACTTTAGATGGTGCATTCATCATCAAATCTTGAGCATTTTGATTCATTGGAAACATGGTAACTTCTCTAATATTTTTTTCATTAGC
>MDTB01014877.1_pt1 | contig 10138 bp, 9 predicted proteins | sample 811161 | NCBI WGS metagenome assembly MDTB01 (sample SAMN05326650, study PRJNA326480) | marine metagenome | isolation source: seawater | place: Mediterranean Sea | collected 2009
TTTATGAAATACTTCTATCAAACAAAGTAAATTATTGGACTGGGAAACAAGGTAAATTATTTGAAGATAAGTTTTCACAGTTTTCAAATGCAAACTATTCAGTTGCAGTTGCTAATGGAACTGTTGCACTTGATCTAGCATTAATAGCATTACAAGTTAAAAAAGGTGATGAGGTAATTGTAACACCAAGAAGCTACGTAGCTTCTGCCTCAGCAATAAGAAACTCTGGAGCAAAGCCTATTTTTGTAGATGTTGATTATAATAGCCAAAATATTTCACCTATAAAAATAGAAGAAAAAATAACAAAAAAAACAAAAGCAATAATTTGTGTTCACTTCGCAGGTTGGCCATGTGAAATGGATCATATCAAACAAATAGCTGACAAATATAATTTAAAAATAATTGAAGATTGTGCTCAAGCACATGGTGCCTTATATAAAGGTAATCCAATAGGTGCACTTGGTGATATAGGAGCATGGTCTTTTTGCCAAGATAAAATCATTACAACAGGTGGTGAGGGAGGAATGGTAACATGTAATAATAAAGATTATTGGAAGAAAATTTGGTCTTTTAAAGATCATGGAAAATCATTAGATGAAATAAATAAATTAAAAGAAAAAAATGTAAAAAATACATCATTTAAATTTATTCATAATTCTATAGGAACAAATTGGAGGTTGACTGAAATACAGTCTGCATTAGGCCTAATACAGCTTGATTATATTAAAAAATGGAATAAAAAAAGAACTGAAAATGCAAAAAATATTATTCAGGCAGCCAAAAAAAATAATATATTTAGAACTCCAATTATCCCTAAACACATAACTCATGCATTTTATAAGTTATATTTATTTGTAAATGGCGGTTCAAAGTTAAGGGATGAGTTGTTATATAAAATAAATAACCAAGGAGTTCCTTGTTATACGGGAGGATGTAGTGAAATTTATAGAGAAAAGGCCTTTGGATCATATAAAAAAGGGTATTTAAAAACTGCTGCAGAACTTGGTGACACTAGTTTAATGTTTTTAGTACATCCAACGCTTACCAAAAATGAAATTAATAAAACATGCGAAGTTATTAATAGCATTAAATAATTTATTGAGTTAAAAAGTAATAATATATTAAATATATCTTAAAATTTAAAAATGATACCTGTTATAAAATATATTGAGACATATTTACCTACCAATGTGCTTACTAACAAAGAATTATGTACAGAAAAAAATAATTGGACTGAAAAAAAAATATTTGAAAAAACAGGTATTTCAGAGCGAAGAATAGCAGATAAGAATGAAACCTCATTAGATTTAGGAATAAAAGCAGCAAAAAAGTTATTTAGAAAAAAACCTTATATAAAAAAAGAAATAGACTATATTATATTTTGTTCTCAAACCCCTGATTATTTTTTACCATCAGGATCATGTATAATTCAAGATAGGTTAAATTTAAGCCAAAATATTGGAACCATAGATATTAATCAAGGATGTACAGGGTTTATATATGGTCTTTCTTTAGCAAAAGGGTTGATATTGGGTCATCTTGCTAAAAATATTTTATTGATTACTGCTGACACTTATTCAAAGATAATTAATAATGATGACTTGAGTGTTAGAACAATTTTTGGAGATGGTGCCTGTGCTTCATATATTTCTTGCGAGAAAAAGACAAATTCTGGAATAGACAAATTTATATTTGGATCAGATGGATCGCAATATGATAAATTGATTGTTCCATTTGGTGCTTTTAGAAACAAAAATAATTTACAAGAACAAAAACAAATAATTGATAGGAACGGTAATAAAAGAGATATGGGGGAACTTTTTATGGATGGAGCGAAAATTTTAATTTTCACTTTAGATGTTGTGCCAAAATTAATAAAAAACTTATTAGAAAAATCTGATCTAATATTAGATGATATCGATCACTTTATTTTTCACCAAGCAAATGAATTTATATTAAAAAAATTAATTTCAAAAGTTGGTATACCTCCATCAAAAGCACCTATTAACTTAAAATTTACTGGAAATACAGTATCGTCTAGTATACCAATAATATACCAATTAAGTGCTCAAGAAAAAAAAATTATTAAAGGTCAAAGAGTAATGCTTATAGGTTTTGGTGTAGGTTTATCGTGGGCTGGGTGTATTCTAAGAGCTTAATAAGGAGTGTAAATGTCAAAACTTTTTGAAGGACTTTCTGAAATTTTTGAAATTGATGAAGAAAAAATTAATCCAGAGTTGTCATTGGATACAGTAGACTGGGATTCGGTTGCTATAATATCGACTATTGCTCTTGTGGATGAAATTCACGGTATTTTTCTTGATGGTGATGTCCTAGCTAATTGTAAAACCATAAACGATATAATAAAAATTATTGATGACATGATAGGTAAAAATGCCTCTTAAGAAAGATACATTAGATATCGAGGTAAGAGGGATTGTATCTGTGCTTCCCAAAAAGAAAATAGATAATACTTTTTTTAACAAATTTTTTGAAAAAAAAACAGTAAAAGATATTACATCAATAACTGGAGTAAAAACAAGGTACTGGTCTGATCAAAAACAAACTTCAAAAGATTTGTGTTTAGATGCTGCAAAAAAAATTATTGAAGGTCTATCAATTGAACCTGAAACAATTGAAGCAATTATTTTTATTACTCAAACTCCAGATTATGTTATTCCTGGAAATTCTTTTTTTATACATAAAAATCTAAATCTAAATAGTAATTGCTATTGTACAGATATTAATTCAGGTTGTTCAGGTTATGTTAATGGATTAGCCACAGCTAAAGATCTAATTTTAGCTAGAGGATACAAGCGACTACTTTTACTTGCAGGTGATACAATATCCAAAACTCTTAATATAAAAGATTCCTCAACATCTTTAATTTTTGGAGATGCTGGGACGGCCACACTTATTGAAGCATCAAATAAAAATCAAAATCAAACTTTTTTCTCATTTGGATCAGATGGGAATGGTTCGGAAAGTTTAATCATGAAAAATAGTCTTTTTCGAGATTTATCAGATTTAGAAAATAAAGAAAAAACACTTTATATGAATGGCTCAAATGTTTTTAATTTTACTATTCAAAGAATACCCAAATTTATTGAAGAACTTGCAGCTAAGAAAAACCAATCAATTGACAAATTTGATTATATACTAATGCACCAGGCCAATAAATTCCTAATTAACCACATTAGAAAAAAACTAGGGCTCTCTTCTGAGAAAATTCCTATTAATATAGATTCCTTTGGTAATACAAGTTGTGCTTCAATACCATTAATTATATGTAGCAATTTAAAGGAAAGTTTTAAAAAAAACTTTTTTAATTGTGCCTTAATTGGTTTTGGAGTTGGATTCTCATGGGCAGGGATAGCAATAAATCTAGGACCCATTGAATTTTTAGATCTTCACTACTCATGATTGTATTCGATAAAAATCTATTTAAGAATAAGACTATTATTGTAACAGGTGCATCTTCAGGTATAGGTAAAGATCTATCTGTGCAACTTTCTTTTCTTGGTGCAACTGTAATTTGTTTAGGAAGAAATTCTGAAAGGTTAAATAAAACACTATTAGCACTTAAAAAAAACAATCATCATAAATATGTTGTAGATTTATCCAATACAGAGAAAGCATACGCAGCTTTCATGCAAGTTCGTGAAAATTTTCAATCTATAGATGGTATTTTTCATGGAGCTGGGGAAGAATTACTAAAGCTTTCTAGACTTATAAAAAATAAAGATATTGATAAAGTTTTTGGTGCTTCTGTTTTTGGTGCCTTGGGATTGTCAAAAGCTGCTCAAACAAAAGATTATTTTAGTAAGCAAGGTGGTTCCATAGTATTTTTATCATCGGTTGCATCTCAAAAAGGTCAATTTGGAATGACATCTTATGGCTCATCTAGGTCAGCCATTCTTGGACTTACTAAAAATTTAGCTATTGAATTAGGCATAAAAAAAATCAGAGTTAATGCTATCATAGCAGGTGCAATAAAAACAGAAATGCATTTTAGAATTATAAAATCTCTTACACAAAAAAGTATTAAAGATTATGAAGACAAGCATGTTTTTGGATTTGGTGAACCAAAAGATATCTCAAATGCAGCCATATTCCTTCTTTCTGAAGCAGGAAAGTGGATAACTGGTTCAGACTTGTTGATCGATGGTGGATATATGGTAAAGTAAAAAAATGAAAAAAGATAAAAGATTAATTATTATAGGTGCTGGTGGATTCGGTTTAGAAACTGCTCAGTGGGCTAAAGATGGAATCATTGCAAATTCAAACAACTATAAAGAAATATTTTTTATAGATGATGATGAGAGTAAAAGAACTAAATTGAGCAAGTCTTACAATTTCATTGGTAATGTAAATTCTTACAAACCTGAAGAAAATGATGAAGTTGTAATATCAGTTTCTAATCCTATAGAGAGAGAAAAAATTAGAGACAATCTTGTAAAGAAAAAAGTCATTTTTGGAAAGGTTATACATCCTAGTTGTATGATCACTGAAACAAGTAAAACAGGCTCTGGTTTAATAATTTCTCCTTGGTCATTAATTTCATCATATTCAATTGTTGGCAATCATGTTCATATTAATATAATGACTAGTATAGGTCATCACACTAAAATAGGTTCCTTTTCGTCTTTTAGTAGCCACGTTGATATTACTGCAAATTGTGAGATCGGAGAGAGAGTATACTTTGGAAGTGGTTCAAGATCAATCCCAAATTGTAAAGTAGCTAGTGGCACCATAGTTGGAGCAGGTGCTGTAGTTCAAAGAAGTATAAACAAAAAAACCACTTTATTTCAAACTAGCACACGAAGAATTTAAATGAATTCTAAAGATTCATTAAATGATGAAAACTTATTTTTTTTTAATAACTTTTGGCACTTACTTTGTCATGAAAAGGAAGTTGAAAAAAATAATACATTTATTTGTATTAAGCATGAACCATTTGATTTGATTTTATATAATGATCAAAACAAATTAATATGTTTTGATAACATATGTCCCCATAGGGGATCAAAATTTGTTTCTAAGTACACTGGTAAAGGACCTCTAGTTTGCCCTTATCATGGCTTTTGCTATATAAATGGAGGATTAAAAACAGGTAAGCACAAACCACTAAATAAAGTAAATATTTCTTTAAAAAAATTTAAATTTGAAAAAATTGGTAAGTTTATTTTTTTTTCAATCAATCCAATTTTAAATATAAAAGACCAATTTGATATCGATACTATAAATAGCTTAGAGCTAATAAGTAAAAATATTTCTTATATTTTTGATTACAATCAAGTTAATTATGAATGTAGTGCTGATTTAGCTATTGAAAATGCTCTTGAAGCAGTCCACGTAAACGTTGTTCATCCAAATACATTAGCCTCATTAAATTTAGACAAAGGCAAAGATAAAAAGATTGGAAGTTCTTCAGAATGGGTTTCAGAAATCAAAAATAAAAAAATCGTAAGAGCTTTTGATTCAATTTCAAAGCTATATGGCATAATTCCTAATAAATATTATAAAAATATTTTCTTATTTCCTTTCTCTATGATTTCTTCAAGTGGTGGTATTTCATATTCAATTCAAAACTTTTTTCCAAAAAAAAATAATACTACAAATTTTATATCAAGATTATATCCAGATAAGAAATATTTTGATAATATGAAACTTGCAAAAATTTTTTTTGAATCCACGGCTAAGTTAAATAGGCAAATTTTTGAAGAAGATGCAAATATTTGCTCTATGATAACTAAGGATAAAGATCAATCAAAAGGGACCTTTTTAGTTGAAGGTGAAGAAAGACTACAATGGTATAGAGAAGCTAAACAAAAATTTTTACAAAAACTCAATTAAATTCATTATTTGAGTCAAGGTATATTTTTTATCATTCTTAATTAGTGCTTCTTAGTTTATTAAAGATATAGTAAACAATAAAATAAAGATTTAGTAATCGGATGATATGATTTTTTTACAATTTGTTGATATTTATACCAAAATAATTAAAAAAGCGCTAAATTTATCAAGATTTCATAAACAAATTATTTTATTGATTACTGATTTTATAGTTTTAGAGCTTTCAATTATTTTTTCTTATAGCTTAAGACAAGCTGAATTCTATTTACCAAATCTTTCAGAAGAAAAATTAATATTAATATCACCATTAATAGCTTTGCCTATTTTTTATTTTTTTGGACTTTATCAATCTATAGTGCGTTTTATTGGCTTAAAAGCCTTCTTATATATAATATACGCCATAACCACTTATATGGTCATTTGGTCAATATTTGGATACACGTTAAATGTAGAAGTACCACATTCTGTATTAATATATCATAATAATGGTGAAATTTATAAAGTAAGTGAGTACTTTAGTGGATTTTTTGTTCTTTGCATAATAAATTGGTTAATATGTTTGTTGCTAATCGGTATTTCAAGATTACTAATAAGACAGATTTATTGGGGTATTACCTATGGTGTGTACGATATAAATGACGAAAGAAAAAATATCATAATTTATGGTGCTGGTTCTGCAGGTATCCAACTAGCTAACGCGCTTTATTATAGTAAAGAATTAAAACCAATAGCATTTATTGACGACAATAATTCACTTATTGGAAAAGAAATATCTAGTTTAAAAATACTTTCATCATCAACGATAAATATTGTCATAAAAAAATACAATGTTAAAGAGGTATTAATTGCAATACCTTCAATTACAAATGAACAAAAAGAAACTATATTAAAAAAACTACGAAATTTTCCAATAAAAGTAAGCACACTTCCAGGAATAAGTGAATTAGCTGAAGGAAAAGTTAAAATTGATGATAGAGAACCTATCAGAATTGAAGATATATTGGGCAGAACGCCTGTTCTACCTAACCAACAACTTATGGATTATAATACTAAGAAAAAGAATGTCCTTGTAACTGGGGCAGGAGGCTCTATAGGATCAGAGCTTTGTTATCAGATATCAAAGTTAAAACCAGCAAGTTTAATTTTATATGAGCAAAATGAATTTGCATTATATGAAATTGAAAAAAAAATAAGAAATATTAAAACTAACAAGAAACTTAAAATTTTCCCAATCCTTGGTGATGTATGCGATAAAAAAAAAATTAAGTTAATAATAAAAAGGTTTAATGTTAATTCAATATATCATGCTGCTGCATATAAACATGTCCCCATGGTCGAAATGAATATCATTGAAGCATTTAAAAATAATGTTTTAGGAACACTGTCGTGTGCAAGTGCTGCTTCTGAACTCAAAGTAGAAAATTTTATTTTGATATCAACAGACAAAGCAGTTAGACCTACGAATTTTATGGGAGCAACAAAAAGATTTTCTGAATTAATCATTCAATCTTTCTCTTCGAAATCAAGTACAATTTTTTCTGCAGTAAGATTTGGAAATGTATTGGGTTCAAGTGGTTCAGTAATACCCTTGTTTGAGAAACAAATTTCTAAAGGAGGGCCAATTACAGTAACTCATAAAAAAGTAACTAGATACTTTATGACTTTAGAGGAAGCAGCCCAACTAGTTATTCAAGCAGGGTCAATCAAGGGAAGAGGTACGATCTATATTCTAGATATGGGTGCTCCAATAAAAATTTTAGATCTTGCAAAAAAAATGCTAGAATTATCAGGTTTTTCTTGGATTGATGAAAACGATAAGAATTTTATTAAAATAAAAATTACTGGTTTGAGACCTGGAGAGAAAATGTTTGAGGAGTTATCCTTTGACAATGATCTAAAAAAGACAATTCATCCTAAAATCATGTCTATTCAAGAAAAAAATATAAATGCAAATATAATTTTTAGAGATCTAAAAAAGTTTAAAGATACAAATACTACTGATAATATTAAACTAACACTACTGCTTGTTAAATCAGTTATCAAGGATTATAAACCTATTCAAAAATCAGTTGACAATTTTTTTAAAGAGTAAATATAAAATTCATTTACTCTTTTTTAAAATTTTTATTATAGTTATGTAAGATTTGACTACTGCTATTTTGTTTTTTACTACCTCCAACACCAAAAACAAATTGGATACTATCATTTTTTTCATACATTAAAATCTCTGGTATATTAGTTTTTGTTCGATCTCCACCATTTGCAAAGATAAGAACTTCTTCTTGTTTCATGTCTCTTAAAGTTTTTTTTATTGCCCCATTTGCTGTGTTATCACTGTCATCCCATAAAACTATGGCATAAATCATCTTTAGATTTTCAATTATAATCTTTCTTTCAGATAGAGGCAAAAAACAAAAGCCTTTTTTTCTTATGAGCCATTCATCACTATTTATACCAACAATTAGCTTATAACCTAATTTTGCTGCATTTTTGAAAAGATGTATGTGACCTGAGTGTAAAGGGTCAAAACCACCTGTCACTAAAACTATTTTTTTAATTAAATTCAATTATAATTTCCAAAAATTTTAAATAAATTCTAAAATAAATGATATATAGAATTAAACCTAGTAAATTTTATTTTATAGGAAAATTTTTTTAAACAACGCATTCTAATTTATAAAATAGATAAAATTATTTAAATTATGGTAAGTAAAGATAAACAAGTAATTGAAGATTTTGGTTATGAATGGGAGGCCTACAATCAAAAAAATATAGATGAAAAGGAATTAGAAAAACTTTATCTTAACTATTTTAATATTTTTCCATTTGAAGTTATAGGAAAAGAATCTAAAGGGTTTGATATGGGATGTGGTAGTGGTAGATGGGCGAAATTTATTGCTCCAAAGGTTAAAGTTTTAAATTGTATAGAGCCTAGTCAAAAAGCAATTATTGAAGCAAAGAATAACTTGACACAAAATAAAAATTGTAAATTTTTTAATAATGGGGTTTTTGATAACCCTCTAGAGGATGGTTCTCAGGACTTTGGTTATTGTTTGGGAGTACTGCACCATATTTCAGATACAAAAAAAGGGTTAAAAAAGAGCGTTGATAAATTAAAAAAAGGCGCTCCATTTTTGCTTTATTTATATTATAGATTCGATAATAAACCATTATGGTATCAAATAATTTGGAGAATTTCTAATATTATACGTCTTGGAATTTCTAATATGCCTTTCAAAATTAAATTAAATATTACTAAATTAATTGCTCTTATAGTCTATTTCCCAATAGCAAGATTTTCACTTTTATTGGAAAAAATTGGTTTTAATGTAGATAATATGCCTTTATCGTCATATAGACATACAAGCCTTTATACAATGAAAACTGATTCTTTAGATAGGTTTGGTACAAAATTAGAAAAGAGATTTACAAAAAAAGAAATTTTAGAGATGATGAATAAATCTGGTTTAACAAATATTAAGTTTAGTGATAAATTGCCTTTTTGGGTCGCAGTAGGAGAAAAAAATAGATAAAATACCTTTCTCTGTTTATGTGAAATATTTTTATATTTTTGTTAATACTAAAAAACTTTTAATTAGAAATCATAAGAATTGAATAATATATGTGTGGAATTTCTGGCTTAATTGGTTGGTCTGGGAAAGATCAAGACGGCCTTATAACAATAAAAAAAATGATTAATTCTTTAAGTCATAGAGGCCCTGATGACCATGGTGTCTGGAAAGATGAAAATAGTAAAATTTTTTTAGGACATAATCGGTTATCAATTCTAGACTTATCTGAAAAAGGCAAACAGCCAATGGTTTCTTCTTGTAAAAGATATACTATTACATTCAATGGTGAAATATACAATCATTTATATATAAGGAGTTTGTTGAATCAGAAAAAAAATTTTTTATGGCGCGGCTCTTCAGATACAGAAACTCTTATTGAATCAATTTCAATGTTTGGACTAGATAAAACTTTGCAAATAATAAGAGGAATGTTTTCATTTTCTGTATTTGATAGGAAAAGCAAAAATATATATTTGGTTAGAGATAGACATGGGGAAAAACCTTTATATATTTTAAGTTTAAAAAACAATGTTTTCGCATTTGCATCTGAAATTAGTGCCTTTTATCATATACCTGATTTTGAACCTCAAATTAATAAGGAAGGTTTAGCTTGTTATTTTAAAAGAGGTTGGATTGCAGCTCCTTTGTCCATTTGGAATAATATTACAAAGGTTTTGCCAGGAAATTATATTAAGTTAGAAATAAATAAA
>MDTB01030874.1_pt1 | contig 10138 bp, 5 predicted proteins | sample 811161 | NCBI WGS metagenome assembly MDTB01 (sample SAMN05326650, study PRJNA326480) | marine metagenome | isolation source: seawater | place: Mediterranean Sea | collected 2009
TAAAGGTTCGAGCCTGCGAAGAACAGGATTTTCACAAAGGCCTGCTTCATTTTAATCCGGCTTGCCTCCTCATGATCCATTCGATCCCTGCCGCCAAAAATAATGCGATGAAAACAGGCCAAATGTCTGCCAAGCTGCGGCGCTTTCGCACCACAGGCAAATTCTCCGCGAAGGTGGGGGTCCAGTTCGCATTCATCTGCGAGATCGGTAAAAACTCACCTCCGGTCAGCTTGGCAAGTGTTTTCAATTCGCGTTCGGCATAGGAAAGGTTCTTCGCTTCTTCCCCCGTTTCGGAAACCCGCAGGTAATTCATGGAAGACAGGGTTTCTCCGTCCGGGAAATCAAGTGCATAGGAAACTTCATAGGCTCCGGGAAGAACCGGCCGGAAGGAACCCGCATACTGACCGGCCACCGAACCTTCCGGGTAAAGTTGCACCGATTGAGAAAACCCATCCGGTCCAGTCACTTCCGCTTTGACCAAGGCATCCGTGGAGGGCTCGAAGTCCGAACCGAGGGCTTCCACCCGCAAAGGGGTTTCCACGCCACGCAACAGGACTTTTTCGGGCTCCTGAATTTTCAGCCGGTCCTCTCCGCCTTCTCCGAGCCATTGGGCCAATGCCTGCCAAAATTTCCTAAATTCCTTGGCACCGTCCTCGTCCGCCAGCGACCGGCGCCAATCGTGCGGAACCCCCCAATAACCGACCTTACCGGCACCGTATGCCTGAACGCTCAGCACGGGTTTGCCGTTTGCCTTCGAGACCACGACACCGCGAGCTCCCTGATTTTGCTCCTTTACGAAATAACCGGGCAGTCGTCCTGGCAGAAACGGTTTCATATCCTCGACCTCGTCCTCAGGCCCGAAAAGCGGTTCCTCCAAAACACTCAAGGAAAGATCTCCTTTCGCCTCGACCCGCTCCAGGCTCTTCGCCGGGATCAACCCGCCCAATCGCTCACGAGCCCCCTGCAAGGCACCAAAAAACAAAAGACCTCCTCCTCTTTTCTGCACAAAGTCCTTGAGGGAGGATACCACGGTCGCATTGAGTTCCGGCAAGGCATCCAAATCCATCAGGATGGCATCAAAAGTCATCCAAAACTCGGGGTCGGTCGGATAATTCGGTTTTACCTTTTCTCCAAAAGCATGAAAGACTTTTTCGCCAAGACGGACCAGGGCATTGAGCTCAAACCTTTCCTCGTTTCCCAACACCCGTTTTACAAAAGGATACAGGGGCCGTGCTTGGCTCGAAAGATAGAGCAGGGAAAACTGCTCGGGCGGACTTACCATCACCAGCAGGGAATCGGAATCATTGGAGGGATCGGAATCCCAGTTGGGCGAGTCAACTTCCAAGCGAAAACGTTTGGGACCCGCGACTTTGGGAAGGTAAGGCGAAAAGGAAACCCGCCTTTTCTCCCCCGCCTTCAAGGATAGAGACAACTCCTCGATCAATTCCTCACCGGAGAGTAATTTCAAGATGGTGGAATGATCCTGACCGTATTGGTTTTCCACCTCCGCTTGCAGAATCAATTCCTCTTTCGCCACCGCGTTGGGTTTTCGATCATCGAATGCAATCCGTAAATCTCCACGAGGCAAGGCACTCCCCACTCCGACCACATTAACCGGAATACCCAAAGAGCGATACTCCTTCGCCACTTCCAAAAACGACTGCCCATGGTTATTCATTCCGTCCGAAAACACCACTACGGATCCCAATACAGTTTTATCCTCACTTTTTGCCAATCCTTCGCTCAAGGCATCTCCCAAAGCGGTTTTCCTACCTAACTCGGTTTGGGTCCAGGATTGAGCATTCAGTCGGTCGATTTGCTTGGAGAAACCTAAATTCTCAACTTTGCCAAAATCACTCTTTCGAAGAGCCAACCACGAGTCCTCCTTCGACCAGTCCAAAAAAGGACGAACCTCTTCGATTCTTCGGGGGCCTTGCTTATCGTCGCGCACATCCATGCTGCCGGAAAGATCAATCAGATTCAGTAAACGCAATTTACTGGAGTCCGGTTCCTCGGTATCAAGATAGGGCCGGGCAATGAGGAAAAGTAGCAGAACCAAAACGCAGCCCCGCAGGAACAGCAGTTTCCAGGCGAGGGAAGGCATGGTGGAGCGAAGCAAACCCCTGCCGTGAAAAATGAGTATAAACAACAGGGCCAAGGCAAGCAGGGCCAAAAACACAGGCGAAAGCGGCCAATCCAAGCCCATAGCTACTCGCCCTCCGCAATGCGGCGAAAATACTCCTGCACTTGCTTTTTGTATTTACCCGGAGCGGCTGTAGTCGCTTGGTTTCTTCGCAAAAGATTCTCTTTTGCCTCACGCCAAAAAAATTGCTCGGCCAACTCCAAGGCTTCGGAGACCGCAGCGTCTGCCATGGACTTGGATCCCCCCGGATCCTCACTGATCGCAAGCTGTTCGAAAAATTGGGTCACATTCTGCAGGCGTTCATCCTCGTCGGAATTCTTCAAGGCTCCCAAGGATTTGGCGATTTCAGAAGAACTCTCTTTCATTTCCTCTTCTCCCATACCTGGCAATTCCTGCTGCATCCGCATTAGGTTCTCCACCAATTCCTGCAAGGCTTGGTTGCCGAGGTTACGCAATTTGTCCGCAACCCCTTCCATATCCTCCTGTAGATCTTTCAGGTTATCCTCCACCTTCTCCTCTTCCCGCCTAGCTTGGGGGAAAGCCTCATAGAGGAGTGAATTCGAAGCACGTTTCCCAGAACTTTCAATGCCGCCTTCTCGGGATTCCCGAGCACCTTCCAAGAGATCTTCCATCGCATTCTCATTGAAACGACCCAGGGAGCGTGCCGTTTGATCAATTTGCTCCAAAAAGTCTTCCAGGTCCTCGTTTAATTCGTCCTGCGAATTCTTAAGGGACTCCCCCTGACCGGGCTGAGCTCCCCCCGTTTCCTTAGCTAAATCTCCCTGCCGTTGCCCCAAGCCTTCGGCCAACTCACTGAGTTGATCCACCATCTTGGAGGCCAATCCAGCCATTTGACCTTCGACCTGGGAAATGGCATTGCCCAAAGCTTCCGCCGCTAAATCTCCGTGGGGTTGAGCACCCCGAGGATCATCTCGCCTCAACTCACCAGCGGAGTCCTTCATTTCGTCTCCTGCCAGATCAAGATTCGCGACCTCTCCAAGTTTGCCGGATCGATCGTACCATTCTTCCCGAATCTCCTCCAAGTCCCGGCGAATATCCTCCTGCTCCTGGGAGGCCCGTTGGTTGCGCTCTCCCTTGGCACCCGAACCCGCCGCTCGTCCGATTTCGGAATTCAAATCTTTTTGCCGGTCCTGCAAATCCTCCAGCTTCTCCAAGTCTTCTCCCAGTTTTTCAAGTTGCTCGGCTAGGCTTTCACTTTGCTCACCTTGCTCCTGCGGTTTCGATTCTTCACTGGTTTCACTTTGTTCCTGGGGTTTACCTTTGCCCTTGGATTTCTGCTTTTGCATCTTCCTGAGCAATGCGTAGAGTTGCACAAGTTTGCGTAAGGTCTTTTCGGATGGCCCGAGGGACTCCTCAAGCATCAGGTCGCCTGCGTAAATTTCACTCTGTTCGATGTGATAAGTCGCTTCATTGAGCAACTCCCCCAAATCGATGCCATCCTGGATGGGAAAGGCTCCTTCATTCTCATCATAGACCTTGGTCATTTGATGTTTGAGACTCAGGGCATCCGCGGCTATGGCCAGAGAGGCCCTCTCCGACAAGACTTCATCCCGCTCCAACAAACCGTCATAAGTTGAACGAATGATTTTCTTGGTTTTATTGATGAAATCACGAACGGGAATTTCTTTCGACTCCATTTCGCCTTCGCCCCCCCCTTCGCTTTCCGTCGAGTTCCCTTCGGGAGGAAGAACTTCAATGAAATAAATTTCCGAGCGCGCGATCTGACCTTCGGGCTCCTTGTTGTCCACCGCCAACGCCATGTAGGTGATCACATCACCAATCGCTAAAGCGCGTTCATTGAGATCGAAAACATAAGCCAAGCTCTTTTCCTTTTCTTCCGGTTCCACAAAGATCGTCTCTTCTTCCTGGTTTCCAGCATGGGAAACATTAATCCGAACATCGGAAACCCCATGGTCGTCGGAGGCAAAGACTTCCAAAAGAAACTGTGCGTCCGCAGGCAGTTGCAGATCCTTGGCAGGTTCAGTGATTTCCACCAAGGGCGGTTCGTCAGGAACCGGAGAAAGGACCACTTCATCATAAGTAATCGGCTCGCGTTGCGGATTACTCAGGTCGGAGAGTTCCACCAATCCACTCCAATCTTCCTTAAGGACAAACCGGTGCTCAAACAACTGCTTCCCGACTTGAGCCAAACTATGGTTTCCATCACTACCGCGTACAGTGACTCCAACCTCCTTCGGCAAAGCCTCAACCTCTAACCTAAGCGTTACTTCGCTTCCCTCGGGAACCCGCAGGTATCCGAACCCTTCATGCTCGATGGTATCCTTTCGCAAATACGACGGAGGTTGAACGGACCACTTGGCGCTGGTCAGGGAAGGTGGATCGTAGGGTGCCAATCGATGCCATTCCCCTTCCAGACTGGGAGTGGATACGCGGTACTTAAAATCTTCCTGAAGTGCGGGAACCACAAATTCGAAACGCCCCATGATCGGGGTCGTAAGCATATCCATTCGCACCGCATCACCATCTTCCAAAAATTCAATGAATGCATGCTTATTTCCTCTGTGCCCACGGGTGACATCGGCAAACACCGAGACATCCGTGCCTCTAGTGAATTCAGCACTGGCTTCGTAAGTGGATGAATGGGTCGCTCCGGTCTTGGTGGTGAAAACCGAAAGCCCCGGTTCCAAGGACATCGAATCAAAGGCCTTGAGCACTGGACTGGACCCAACGGACCAACCGCTAAGAGCGCCACCGATTGCAAGCCCCGCCAAGAGGAAAACCCAGTAAGCAGGCCCGGGGCGAGTGCCCGTTCCCCAAGCGAGATCCTTCGCCTTTTCTTCGGTGACCGCAAGCACGCGACGCTCCATGAAGGACAGTTCCTTGCCCTTGGATTTGCCCTCCAATTCAACGGCACAATTCAAGGTATCCATGAGATCGGGATTAGCCTCTTCGACCTGACGAGCCATTTCCCTCGGGCTTGGAGTCTGACGCCAAAAATAGACCACGGCCGCGAGCATGGAAAGTACGCTCACCCCAAGTGCCCCAAGCACCCAGGCAGTTGCATCCTGCTCAAGAATGGGAAAGAACAAATCGTAGGCATTCACCGATAAAACCAAAAGAGGCCAGAGGAGTAATCCGCCAATCAGAGCCAGCATGCTTCGGGAAAAGAGAAAAAGCCTGGTCTCGCGGTGCAATCTTCTAAGGAATTCAGGCATCGGTGGAGGGAGTTTCTTCGAGGTTTTCGTTTTGGGGGCGCGACCAGATCATTTCCACAACTAAGAGGATGGTCGCCGCGAGGACAAACCACAACCACAAAGACTCGCTTGCGGAATCACCGAGTCCAGCGGTATCGACTTGCACAGGCAAGGGGTTCGCCCCACCGCCGAAGGATTGTTTTAAATCATCGAGAGCCAAGGTGTCAGGCGAGGATTCAGGAGGAGATAACATGACTTCCAACCATTCTTCCCCCAATCGGAAAACGCCGGGTTTTTCGGCAACGAATTCCTCCGACGCTGAATAAGTCTCGCCGGGTTCCAAGACTGGCCAAGCTCGTTGCCCCGAAACCTGGACTCCGGTTCGGGAAAGTTCCGCCAACAAAGGAAGAAAGGAATTTCTAAGGGGTAAATCGGTCCATGTGGAAGCCAACCGGAAAGGAAGGAAAATTAACCGTCCGCCACTTTCGTATCTTCGGATCAAGGCCAAGGGCCTACCCTCCCGGTCTCTCAGTGGAACCTCCACTTGCTCACCTAATTTTCGTAAAATCCCGAAGCGGCGAATCGAGGTTAGGTAAAGATCACGGGCCGACTTCCCCTGGAAGACTTCGTCCAACTGTCCGCCCTGCTCCAATGCGGCAATTCGGAAAGGCTTCGAATTCAAGGAGGCCGCTCCCGCAACTCGCAGAAAGGAAAAATCCATCAAGCCGGACTGATTAAGAACCGAAGCGGTTGAAGAAAAGCGATCACCCGGAGTCACAAGGGCGACTCCACCCTTCTCGAGATGAAGCTTCAAAGGAGTGGAAAGTTCCTCCTGCTCGAACCAGGAGTCCACCCCGATGACTGAAAGAAATTCCAAACTCGACTGCTCATCCCCCAACCTCAGACCGTCCGCTTGGTCTTGGTTGGATTCCCAACGATTCCAGCCCCGGTCTCCCATGCTCAGCATGACCGAATTGAGGAAAGCCATCTCCTCCTTAGTCTGTGGATGATCCGGGTTATCCAACCAAAACCCAAACCGGCGGGCAGGTGGGGCCTTTAACCAAATGGCCCGTTCGTTGTCCAAGGAAAAGGCATCGTCCCCACTCACTTGAACCACCGCTTTTGAAAAGTCCCCAGCGGATAAGATGAACTGAGCTTGGGTGGATCCCCGTGGAGGTAATAGAATTTTTTGGCTTTCGCGCTCCTCTCCTCCGGCATATAGAATCAATTTTTCCTCGACCTCACGGTCCTCCCAGTTGCGGGCAACCACCCAGACTCTCAGCTTACCCGGGCCTGCGGGTACGGCTCTTGCCTCAACCACCCCACGATTCCCTTCTCTTCCTTTTTCCGAATCCCCCTGCCCAACTTGGATCCATTCGCATTCAATACCCGACTGCGAAAAGTCCCGCCAAGCCGTCTGCCAATCCGACTGCTGAAAATCACTCACAACCACCAGGCGCCTGGAAGCGGCTGCATCACTAAAGAGACTGCTCACTCGCTCCAGCATTCCCTGAGCGTCTCCCTTTCGCCAATCATGACTCAGTTCCGCCAGGGCTTCCTTCAACTCTTCTGGTTGAGTGCCCATGGCCCATTCATCCAGAACCTCCGCTCCGAAAGTAAGCATCCCACTCCGTCCTTCGGTTTCATCGACTCGTGCCTCGAGCAGGTTCTTCGCTTCCTCCAAAGCCCCCCATCCCGCCATACTCGGACTCAGATCCAAAGCGAATAGCGTCTCTTGCTGAATGTCACCACTCGCAGAGGAAGAGTCCGTTTTCCAGTGAGGGTCGGCCAAAAGGAAAGCTAAGATCAGAAAAAGCAGAATCCTTAACAAAAGCAGGGGGAAATCGGTGGGCGTCTTTCGGCCGGTACGAGGAATTTGGGAAGGACGGATGAAGCGCAGGGAAGGGAACGCATGTTTTTGCGAAACCCTGCGATAAGCCATATGAGCTAAAATCGGCAAACCAATGGCAAGGGCAGTCCAAAGAGCTCCCGGTTGGGCAAGTTCAATCATTGAATAAAAAATGACTCACGACAAACGGTTCCTCATACCAAGAAAGCGGCGCAGGGCGTGGCCCAAGTCTTGGTTGGTTAAAAAGGTTTCGAATTCGGCAGAAACCATGGCCAGGTTTTCCTGAAGTTTTTCCTGAAAATCCGACATGTCCTTGCGGTACTCGTCCCGAATAACCTTGGGAGAGGTGGAAATTTCTCTGTCTCCTTCCATTTCCTTAAAACGCATGGCCTCGGCATCGGGCAAGTCCATCTCATCAGGATCCAAAACCTGCATGCAAAGGGATTCGTAATGAGCGGAGAGCGAAAAGCGCAAACGCTCGGGCAGCGTGTCCTCGGCCTCCAGGAAATCGGAGAGAAAGACCACCATCGAGCGTCCGGGCAAAACCGCAGACAACTGATCCCAGCATTGTTCGTGCTGATTTTGCCCCTCTGCCTGAAGAGAACCGATTGCCCGCAGAATTCGATTCAGGTGCCCGCTCCCCGAGGAGGGCCGAACCCATTGTCGAACCTCATCCCCATAAGCAAAAAGACCGACCCGGTCACCCTGTCGGTGGGCCAGGTAGGCAAAACAGGAAGCCAACATCGAAGCGTAACGCAACTTGGAACAAGCAGCACGCTTTCCCGAATATCCCATCGATGCGCTCGCATCGATGACCAGAAAGATACTAAAATTCGTATCTTCCTGAAAAGTCTTAGCCACCAATTCGTTGCGTTTGGCGTACACTTTCCAATCCACCACTTTCAAATCCTCGCCGCGCTCGTAGGAACGGTATTGGAAAAACTCGGTCCCCCGACCCTGCCTCAAACTTCGATGAATTCCATTTAAGGCTCCGTCCACAACCACTCGGGCAAGCAACGCATAATCTTCAATCTTGGTCAAATGACCCGGATCGAGCAGCGAACTGTCCGCGGCTTGTGTCACCGAATATTCTCCTAGGAAGAGATGGTTTCGGTCAAATGATCAATCACTTGATCGGCCCCAACCCCTTCGGACTCAGCAAAGAAACTGGGGAGAACACGATGGCGCAAAGCGGTTTTGGCAATGCCTTTTACATCCTCTCTGGAGGCATTGGGACGCCCCGCCAATAGAGCCTTTGCCTTGGCAGCAAGAATCAGAGCCTGCGAACCCCGTGAGCCTGCACCCCAGCGAACCCGTTTGCGGGTCCACTCGTCACAACTCTGATCTTCGGGTCGGGTAGCGGCGACTAACCGAACGGCGTAAGCAACCACCTCTTCCGGGGCAGGGATTTGACGCGTAAGGTTCTGCAGGGTTTGGATATTCTCACCAGTCAGCACGGGCTCGGGATCCGCTCGATCCAGACCCGTGGTTTCGCCCACCATTTTGATTTCGTCCTCCTGGGAAAGGTATTGGATCACCGGGTTAAGCAGAAAACGGTCAAGCTGAGCCTCCGGCAAAGGATAGGTTCCCTCCAATTCGATAGGGTTTTGCGTGGCCAGTACGAAAAAAGGCGCATCCAAAAGGTAGGTTTGCCCGGAAACGGTGACCTGTCTTTCTTCCATCGCTTCAAGCAGAGCTGCCTGGGTCTTGGGTGGAGTCCGGTTGATTTCGTCGGCCAAAACTACATTCGAGAAAATCGGACCGGGGGCAAAGCGGAAGCTTTTCGCTCCGGTTGACGGATCTTCATCCACCACCTCCGAACCGACGACATCCGCAGGCATAAGGTCGGGAGTGAACTGAATTCGTTTGAAACCAAGACTCAAGCACTTGGATAAGGTTTTAACCAGCAGGGTCTTACCCAGACCAGGAATCCCCGTGAGCAAGCAGTGCCCGCGGGCGAGCAGCGTGATCAGAAGCTGTTCGATGACCTCATCCTGGCCAATGATCCCCTTCCGGATTTCCGCGAGCAGGCGCTCACGCGTTTCATTCAGTTGCCCTAAGGCTTCCTCGGCTTGTTCCTGTGTACTCATATAAAGGTAATAGTTATGTAAGGGTTCCGTCACCTAGGCAAACATTCCTTGCCAGCCATGCAAATAAATCCAAAGCGTCAGAATCAATTGCTTTGCATGCTAGGACTGCCCGGTCAAATCGAGCAATCGATCCCATTCAGTAACGAATTTCTCCAGATGGGTTTTCCCCCCCGCAATTTCATCTTCCAACAACTGACGCACCAATTCCTGCTCACGCTCGTATTGATCGGAACTCAATAAACCCGAAAAATGAGCCACTCTGGCCCATAACAAATGAGTGGTAAAGGCATCGAATTCGTTGTAGGCGACAATCTCACGAAGCTTACCCTGCAACCACATCTCCGCAACCGAATCCCCGCTGACATCGATCTTTCCCGGAATCCCGCTAAGGGTCGCAGCCTGATGCAAAGAAGGTCGATCCCGGAATTGACCCAAAGCGTCCGCCAAATCGACATTGAATTCGGAATTCCGGGCATCGAAATAATCAACCCCTTCCCAAGGTTTAGCCGGGCGTTCCGAAAAGCCCATCCCCGGAAGACCGTGAACAATGGCTCGCTGGACGATGATCGGCACATCTGCCTGAGCGGAATTGAAACCCACCAGTTGAGGTTTTCTTCTGCCCACCGACTTCATAAAACTTGAAAGTATGACCGGTTCGGAGCTCTTCTCAGGATCATCCGGATCAACGGGCAGCGAGACGAGCTTAAGATTGGCCTCTCCTCCCGCCGTTCTTTCTCTTAAAATACCAGCAAGGGAAACGATGCGGCAAAGGATGGTCTTGAGGTAAGGTTGGAAGTCCGGAGGTTGGCCTTCCTTCCGGGCAGAGCTCCAAAGAGATTCGAATGCGGAGCGCAAGCTCTCCGGGTCCTCTTCGCTGGAA
>MDTB01231190.1_pt1 | contig 10138 bp, 7 predicted proteins | sample 811161 | NCBI WGS metagenome assembly MDTB01 (sample SAMN05326650, study PRJNA326480) | marine metagenome | isolation source: seawater | place: Mediterranean Sea | collected 2009
CAGGTATTATGAATGGCATGGTGCTACACGGTGGTTTAAAAGCCTACGGTGCCACCTTCCTGATGTTTATGGAATATGCCCGTAATGCGGTACGCATGGCTGCATTGATGAAAGCCCCCTCTATTTTTGTGTACACCCACGATTCGATTGGTTTAGGTGAAGATGGTCCTACGCATCAACCGGTAGAACAGCTGGTGGCCTTGCGTTCAACACCTAACCTGGATAACTGGCGTCCGTGCGATCAGGTTGAGTCGGCGGTAGCCTGGAAACAAGCGATTGTGCGTAATGATGGTCCTACCTCGCTTATTTTTACCCGTCAGGGTGTTGCCCAGCAAGAGCGCAGCAAAGACCAGGTCGCGGCTATTGAAAAAGGCGGTTATATTTTAAAAGATTGTGACGGCACACCTGATGTTATTTTAATTGGCACAGGTTCAGAGGTTCAGCTTGCGGTTGAAGCCGCCGAGCAGCTTGCCGGGCAGGGTACCAAGGCGCGTGTGGTTTCTATGCCTTGCACTGATGTGTTTGATCGTCAAAGCAGCGAGTATCGTGACAGCGTATTACCCTTGGCGGTAACTCGCCGCGTAGCGGTAGAGGCGTTGTCTAAAGACAGCTGGTACAAGTATGTTGGCTTTACCGGCGCCGTTGTAGGCATGGACACCTTTGGGGAGTCAGGCCCGGCAGACGATCTGTTTAAACATTTTAATATTACCACCGAGGCGGTTGTCGAGGCAGCTAAATCACTGCTTTAAACGCTAAACACAGGCGGTAAATATGGTCAGAGTTGCCATTAACGGCTTTGGTCGAATTGGCCGCAATGTGCTTCGCGCCCTGTACGAGACAGGGCGCAATCAGCATATCCGCGTTGTCGCCATTAACGAAATAGCCAAGCCACAGGGCATTGCCCATTTATTAAAATACGATACCGCCCATGGGCGGTTTCCCTTTGAGGTGACACTAAAAGACCGTCACCTTGAAGTGGCGGGCGATAATATTCAACTGTTTGCCCAACACGATATAACAGGTTTGCCCTGGCGCGAGCTTGGGGTAGATATTGTGCTTGAATGTACCGGAGTGCATCAGGATCGCGCCGCCGGACAAGCTCACCTGGATGCCGGTGCGGGTAAGGTGCTGTATTCTCAGCCAGGCAGTCACGATTTAGACAATACCGTTATCTTTGGCTGTAACGAAGAAACTCTCAAGCCTCATCATCAACTGGTGTCTAACGGCTCGTGTACCACCAATTGTATTGTGCCGGTTATTCAGATACTAGATGAAGCTTTTGGCGTACAAAGTGGCACCATCACTACTATCCATTCTTCAATGCACGATCAAATGGTGATTGATGCGTATCATGACGACCTGCGCCGCACCCGCGCCGCCAGTCATTCAATAATACCGGTTGATACCCGCCTGGCTCGGGGTATTGAACGTATTTTGCCAAAGTTTGCGGGTAAGTTTGAGGCCATTGCGGTGCGTGTGCCTACTATCAATGTCACCGCCATGGACTTAAGTGTGACCCTGGCCGAAAAAGTATGCATAAATAAGGTCAACACCGTATTGAAAAAAGCCCGGGAAGGGCGGCTATCGGGTATTGTTGATTACACCGAAGAGCCTCTGGTATCGATTGATTTTAATCATGATCCTCATTCAAGTATTGTAGATGGCACCCAGACCCGGGTCAGTCACAATCAATTGGTGAAAACATTAATCTGGTGTGACAACGAGTGGGGGTTTGCCAATCGCATGATTGACACCGCCCAGGCGATGTATCATGCCGGACAAGCTAAATAAACCGTATACGTATGGCAGTATTGCGCTACACACAGTTCATTATTAGGGAGACGCTATGACAATTCCAACTATGCAAGATTTTTCGTTAGACGGCCAGCGGGTATTGATTCGCCAGGATTTGAACGTACCGGTTAAAAACGGCAAAGTAACGTCAGACGCCCGTATTAAAGCGTCAATTCCTACCCTTAAAACGGCGCTTGAAAAGGGCGCTGCGGTAATGGTGATGTCGCACCTGGGACGACCCACCGAAGGTCAGCCAGAAGACGAGTATTCTTTGCAGCCCGTGGTTGATTATCTTAACGATGCGCTGTCGGTAAAGGTGCGTCTGGTTAAAGATTATCTGGACGGCGTTGACGTTAAGCCGGGCGAGCTGGTTATTTTAGAAAATGTTCGCTTTAATACAGGCGAGAAAAAAGACGACGAAACCCTGGCCAAACAGTATGCTGCTTTATGCGACATTTTTGTAATGGATGCGTTTGGTACTGCTCACCGGGCGCAGGCGTCTACCCATGGCGTAGCCAAATTTGCTCCTAAAGCGTGTGCCGGCCCGTTATTAGCCGCCGAACTTGATGCATTAGGCAAAGCACTGGATAACCCTGCGCGCCCCATGGTGGCTATTGTGGGTGGCTCAAAAGTATCTACCAAACTTACGGTACTTAAATCACTGGCTGAAAAAGTAGACCAGCTAATTGTCGGTGGGGGTATTGCCAATACGTTTATTGCGGCTCAGGGGCATAATGTGGGCAATTCTTTGGTTGAAATGGATCTTGTCGATGACGCCAAGGCATTAATTAGCGATGCGCAGGCAAACGGTGGGGATATTCCGGTACCTACTGATGTGGTGGTAGGCAAGGAGTTTTCAGAGTCAGCCGAAGCTACCCTTAAAGCGGTAGACAAAATAGATGCAGATGACATGGTTTTTGATATTGGTCCCGAGTCCACAAAAGCGCTGGCGTCAATTTTAAAAAATGCCGGTACTATTGTATGGAACGGGCCGGTAGGCGTATTCGAATTTGACCAGTTTGAAGCAGGCACTAAAGGCATTGCTGAGGCTATTGCCAACAGTGATGCATTCTCAATTGCTGGTGGTGGTGATACATTAGCAGCGGTAGATAAATACGGTATTGCTGATAAAGTATCGTATATTTCAACCGGCGGTGGCGCGTTTCTTGAATTTCTTGAAGGCAAAACGTTACCGGCAGTTGCCGTGCTGGAACAAAAAAAACAATAATCCAGCAGCAACGCTATACAGTTTCAGATTAGCTGTTTAGACAACCGGTGTACCTTTCAGGTGCACCGGACAATAAATATAAACCCTACACCTGCCGTCACTGGCAGTAACAAAAAGGAATGTTGCTCATGACATCACAAGCTCAAAACGCGATGTTGGAAAAAGTAAAAACCGCGGATGGTTTTATCGCTGCATTAGATCAAAGTGGTGGTAGTACTCCTAAAGCTCTGCGTTTATACGGCGTAGAAGAGTCGCAGTATAGCAACGACGATGAAATGTTTTCTTTGGTCCACGAAATGCGTACCCGCATTATAACTTGCACCCCCTTTAATGGTGAAAGAGTGTTAGGTGCTATTTTGTTTGAAAATACACTGGACCGTGAAATTGAAGGCAAGCCCAGCGCCCGCTATCTGTGGGAAGACAAGCAAGTTGTGCCCTTTTTAAAAGTCGACAAAGGGTTAAATGATGAGGCCGACGGCGTGCAAACGATGAAGCCTATGCCTGAGTTGGATGCACTGCTTGAAAAAGCCAACCGTCAAAATGTATTTGGCACCAAAATGCGCTCGGTTATTAAACTGGCTAATGAAGCCGGTATAAAGTCAGTGGTTGAGCAGCAGTTTGAAGTTGGCCGCCAAATATTGTCAGCGGGCCTGGTTCCTATTATCGAACCTGAAGTAGACATCAACAGCACTGAAAAAGCACAAGCCGAGACGTTACTTAAAGCGGCTATTGTTAACGAGCTGGATAAACTCAGTGACGACCAGCAGGTTATGCTCAAACTTACCCTGCCTGAAGAAGATAACTTTTACACTGAATTGGTAAAACACCCAAAAGTATTAAAAGTGGTCGCGTTATCGGGAGGCTACAGTCGCGAGCAGGCCAATGAAAAACTGCGTTGCAATTCTGGCATGATCGCCAGTTTTTCACGTGCACTGACCGAAGGCATTAATGCAGCACAAAGCAACAAAGACTTCGATAGTGTGATAGATGAAACGATAGAATCAATTTATCAGGCCTCCAAAGCCTGATAGCCTTTCAGGGCCGCCGCACCGGCGGCCTTTTTATTATTACTTTTCTGCCGTTAGGTTTGCCATGCTATACGCAGGTAAACATTCGGATGTACCGATTTTGACGTCACCCTATACAATTGCTAACTTATTAAGTAAGGCTGACCGTTTTTAGCGGCAACCTATTTTATTACAAACATTCCGGGTTTAATTTTAATCCGACCGTGGTGATAAGTGCATATAAACGAACTACTCTTCTTGCAGGTGGCGGTGCTGGGCGTAATTGCTACAGTCGGCATGATGTTCACTTATGCCTTGCCCGCTCCCTCATTAAAACGAAACCATAAATCCAGTACAGGTTTGTTTGCCCGTTTATTCCTGTTCTTTTTATGGTTAAGTTACGGGTTTTCTAATCTGCTGTACGTTGAAACCACCCTGTTTTATGGATTGGGCCAGAATCTATGCGCCACGTTGGCCGCCTACATGGTCTATCTAACGGTATTAAAACGCTTCGGGCGTCCTTTGCCCACCCCCCATCGTTTATTTATTTTAGTGCACCTGGTTACGTTAGAAACCTTAACGGTACTGGTACACAATGCCGGCGATAATTTCTTTCTTTGCCAAATGTTATTTTTAATCAGCACACTGATACCCATATTCGCAGCAGCGCTTAAAATGAGGCAACTGATGGACCAGCGCAGCGTAGGCGATAAGGTACTGTTTTGTATTTTAAGCGGGGCAGTGGCGGTTCTGGTATTGGGTGGGCCGCTTTATATGTTTGTTATTTCAGTAACGTCGCAGTACAAAAGCTTTATAACCTTTGGGTTAGCGGTTATTGCCATGATTATCTTTATGCTAGGCTTTGTTATCTCGTTTATGCACTCTTTGGTTATTCGCTTGCGTAAGCAAATTTACCGAGACCCACTGACGGCCTGCAAAAATCGTAATTACTTTTATGATGTTGCGCCGGCTTTGGTTAAACGTGCCGAATCGCAAGATTTGCAAGTGTGTATGCTGGTCTGTGACATTGACCACTTTAAACAAATTAATGACAAACACGGACATTTGGCAGGCGACAAAGCCCTGAACCATTTTAGTCAGTTATTGCGCAGTCAGCTGTGCGGCGATGATGTGCTTATTCGGATGGGGGGCGAAGAATTTTTGATATTGCTGATAGGTTACGACATCGATAAAGCCGCTCACTGGGCTAATGCGTTGTGCCGCTATGTAGCCGCACATCCGCTAAATTACAAAGCCCACGATATTCAGCTTACCGCGTCGTTTGGTTTGCTGGCCATGCCGCCTAAGGCCGATTTGTTTGAAATTATTGGCGAGGCAGACCAGGCGTTATATCAGGCCAAAAATCAGGGTAGAAACCAGGTCGTAATGTTTCAGTCGGACACTACTCAAACACTAGCTGCATGTCCATTGCTTTCCAGTAACGCTGCTCCTGCATCAGGTCAGCATGTAGAATTGGCCGGTGTTCCAGCCAGTCTGCAGGAAAAGTAAGCACAAGTTTGGCTCTTTTTGCCTGAACAATAAACTTTGGTAAAAAACCTTCCTGACGCTTTTTATTTAACAATACTCCCAGTCGCAATAACCCTACAAGTCTGCGTACACTGTTTTGGTCGTAAAGATGAAACGCCGGAATTTGATTAGGCTTTATTTTCTTTCGGTGAAAACGCACCAGTGAAGCCAGTAAGCCCTGTTGTTCCTGGGTGAAGCCTGGCATTTCAACATTGCCAAGAATGTAGGCTGAATGACGCTGTACGCCTCTTGAGTTAATCTGTAGGCCAACTTCATGCAATGTAGCAGCCCAACCTAATAAATTACGAAAATCATGGTCTTTGAGCTTCCATGGTTTAGTGCACTGATCGTACAAATACCGGCAGGTATTTAATACCAGGTTAGCCTGCGTAATATCAACATCGTAGCGGGTTGCCAGACTTGACGCTGTGCGACTTTTAATATCGGCATTGTGTAGCTCATCTTCCATCTGATACAGCACACCTTCACGCAGCGCTGCCGGTGAGTAAACCAGCCCATCAATTTTTAAAGACCGAAAGATACCAATTAATATTGCCAGTCCGCCCGCAATTACGTGGCGTCGGTCCTCACTAATTTCAGGCATTATTAACTTGTCTATGTGCCCGGCAGTAATAAATTGTTTTTTCAGATTTTTTAAGCACTTAAGGGTGATGGGTACGGTGTGGCCATTATTGCGCTCGCGCTGAGCCAGGTTAAATAAGGTTTTAATGGTGCCTGAAGTACCCAGACACTGTGCCCAGCCTAGTTTGCGATAGCGCTGTACAATATCTTCAAGATCTTGTCCGACACTGGTTATGGCTTTATCAAATGCCTTACTGGTAAGCTCGCCGGTGGCAAAAAATCGCTCGGTATAACTAACGCAACCCATTTGCTGACTACTACACACCAATGGTGTAAAGCCGTCGCCAATAATAAATTCGGTTGAACCGCCGCCAATATCAACCACAAGACGGCGCCCCTCGGTGTGATTGGTATGGGCTACGCCTGAATAAATAAGCCGGGCTTCTTCGTGACCGGGTATTATCTCGATAGGATAAGGCATAATTTCACGGGCAGCTTCGATAAAATCGCCTGCATTTTTAGCCTTTCGAAGTGTATGTGTGGCGACAATACGTACCGAGTCGGGAGCAAAACCGGCCAGACTTTGCGCAACAATACGCAAAGTATCCAGACCCCGGTTTATGGCTTCTTCAGAAAGCATATTATGCTCATCAAGACCTGCCGCCATACGTACTTTTTGTTTTACCCGGTGCAGTATTTGTACTGAGCCAGCATTGATGCGGGCCACCACAAGGTGAAAGCTATTGGAGCCAATATCCAGCGCGGCTACCTTGGCGGTCTCACGGCTAGCGACACTGCCTAATGCGGATTCTTGTTGAGTCATTGGGGTTATTCGTTCTCTAGCTGGTTAAGGTAGTCGTATATTTCAATCTGTGAGCGTAACTTTTTACGGTTACCACGACGCACATATCGATTGGTTTGTTCTTTATCTATGACTCTGGCCTTCAAGGTATCGCAAAACTGAATTTCGGTCATTTCAACAATACGCTGTTGTAAGCGTTTGTCGTAAATAGGGCAGCCAACTTCAATTCGGTTATCCATGTTACGGGTCATCCAGTCAGCTGACGAAATAAACACTTTCCGATCGCCGCCACCTTCAAAAATCATAACCCGCGGATGTTCCAGAAACCGATCGACAATAGAAATTATTTCAATGTTATCGCTAATGCCGGGCAAACCCGGAACCAGCGAGCACATACCCCGGACAATGCCGCGAATCTTTATGCCCGCCTGGCCGGCCCGGTACAAATCGTCAATCAGCTCTTTGTCGACCAGGTTATTAATTTTAAAGGTGATACCGGCAGTGTGCCCTTCTTTAAGATGCTGAATTTCTTTACGAATAAGCGACTGAATTTTGGTTCGGGCATTCAAAGGCGAGATTTGCAGATGCTGAAATTTATACCGGCGATAGGGGTACTGAATCAGGTCAAATACTGCCACGGCCTCTTCTGCCAGTTCCTGATTACGGGTAAATAGACTGTAGTCAGTATAAATTTTTGCGGTTTTTTCATTAAAGTTACCGGTACCAAAGTGGGCATAATGCACCAGCGATCCTCGTTCTTCACGAGTAACCAAACACAGTTTACTGTGAATTTTTAAGGTAGGAACGCCCAGCACCACGCGAATGCCCGCGTCGGTCATGCGCTTTGACCATTCAATATTGGCTTCTTCGTCAAACCGGGCGCGAATCTCGACCACCACGGTCACTTTTTTCCCGTTATCGACTGCGTCAATCAGCGAGTTAACAATTCTTGAATTACTGGCCACCCGATAAATATTAATACGGATAGTTTTTACACTGGGGTCAAAGGCGGCCTGGCGTACAAACTCAGTAAAATGCAAAAACCGGTGATAAGGGTAATACAGCAAAATATCATGCGCTGTAATGGCATCAAAAACGGTATTGAACTTAGAAAATTCTTTGGTATCGATCGCTGGCAGGGCGGCGTGTTCAAGATAATCACGACCTACATTCGGAAAACCAATGAAATCTTTAAAATTACGAAAATGGCCAGCCGCGTGCATGGTATCCAAAGAGGTGATTTTCAGCCGCTTGCGCAAGTCATGCACCATATCAATAGGCATACTATTGTCATAAATTACCCGAACGGGTTCGGCAATCAGGCGTTGCTTCATGCTTTCAGACATTTTTTCGACGTAACTTTCATCAATTTCATCATTGATAGAATATTCAGCGTCACGGGTCATTTTAAATGAAAACGCCTCTAAAGAGTCGTACTTCACAAAGCCCCGGAATATCTCTTCTAAACACAGCTGAATGATGTCATCCAACAAAATAATATGTTTTTTCTTACGACTTTTTTGCGGAGGAATTTGTACAAAGCGCGACATTTCTTGCGAAGGCACCTGCAATGCCGCATAGCGGGTGTTTTTGTCTTTACGTCGAATCGCGACATACAAATACACCGCAGACCCATTCAAGCGACTCAGTAGGTCGGTTTTCTTGTCGATCAGTACCGGGGCAATATGACGCAGTATTTTATTGACAAAAAAGTTACGGGCCCAGGCTATCTGGTAATCGGTAAGCTCGTTTTTGCGTAATATAAAAATATTATAGCGTGCCAGTGCCTTAACCACATCACGGTGAATCTGGTCAAACTTGTTAGACAATGACACCACTTTTTTCTGAATTTGCTCCATCAGCTCAATTTTACTGCGCGCTTCATCTTCCACCCCATCGTTTTGCGCGATAGTGATGAGTCGTTTTACATCGGCGGCGTGCACCCGGTAAAATTCGTCAAGATTGTTAGAGTAAATGCCTAAAAAGCGTATACGCTCAACCACAGGCGTATTTTTGTCAGCGGCCTCCTGCAAAACGCGTTCGTTAAACGCTAGCCAGCTTAACTCTTTGGGATAATAAAGCGCGTTGGGTTCCATAGGTGTCTTTGTTCACAGTTAAACCAATAAAGAGGCAGCGTGCCGCTACACAAGCACGCCGGTGACACTACCGCAGATATATTAACTTTGCGTGTTAATGTCGACTACCAGATCGTTGGCCAGGTTTTCCAGTGCGCTTTGTAAAGCATCCTGATTAAACGCTTCAGGTACCGCTAATCGGGCCCGGGCCTTAAACATCATTGAGCCCCAGTTAGCCGCACTCTCAACCGTTGAGTCAAAAGATACAATATTTAAATTAAACTGGTTCAAAGTGGCGGTCAGTTCTTGCACAATGCCGGGTTTGTCATTACCCATAACTTCGACGGTTAGCGTGTTACCCAATGCTTTTGAACTATCCGGAGAAGACACCGCCTTCACTTCGAGGTCGGGTAAGCCATTTAGTGCAGCAACAAGCTCGTCGTGTTGGTTTTGAGGTACCTGCACCTCAACAAAGCCGGTAAACATACCAGCCATGTGCGCAAAGCTACTACCCTGCCAATTACCGCCATGCTGGTATACTGCCTTGGCAAGCGTATCTACAATGCCGGTTTTGTCTTTGCCCATTATAGTAATAATTACTGGTTGCATAGGTGCTCCGGTGTTTGGTTGTGACTGAAATTTAACAGACCAGGTGAAAGATGGCGCGCCGCGCTCTGCCAGAATTCACTTGATAATAACTCATAAAATACCACATCATTAGCGCCTAACCAGCCCAATTTTGAGCGTAACCTGTTGTCAGACAAGTATGAATCTTAAAATTTCCAGCAGAACCCGGCAACGTCAACGCAAAGACCATCGCATGAAGGTCCTGGTGACGGCATTTGGCGCACTGGTATTATTGACCCTTATCGTGCTGGTAACACAACTGCTGAGTCAGGCGGCGCCGTTGTTATTTACGCCTGCGGTCACACTGCAAAGTCAGCATCCGGTTAGTGCTACGGCGCAGTTAGTGGCGGTTGACGATATGCTAGAACGTGAGTCTGCAGTATTGATATGGCCCGGCTGTCGGTTACAGCAGGTAAGCTTGGCACATCAGGCGTTATCACAAAAACAGCGAAGTTCTGTGCCCACAAATATCAGCCCGTTAAACCCAGCTAATACC
>MDTB01002421.1_pt1 | contig 10137 bp, 8 predicted proteins | sample 811161 | NCBI WGS metagenome assembly MDTB01 (sample SAMN05326650, study PRJNA326480) | marine metagenome | isolation source: seawater | place: Mediterranean Sea | collected 2009
ATCAAACCTTGTCGCTGCTTGCGTAAAGAATGCCACTCATTATGTAGATATCACTGGAGAGAACTTTTGGGTGAGAGGCCTTATTGAAAAACATCACGACGAGGCAAGTAAAAAGGGTGTCAGAATAATCCCATCTTGCGGTTTTGACTCAATTCCATCTGATTTAGGAAGCTTCCATGCCATTAAAAAAGCAGGCGTTCCTATTAGCCGAGTAGAGTCGTTCCATTCTTACAAAGGTGAGCCTTCGGGTGGAACTCTGGAGACTATGTTTTCTATGCCTAATGTCGCTTCAACTGATGATATGACTGATCCTTTTTTGCTCAATCCCAGCGGTTCCGTTACACCCGAAATGGAAAAAAATAGTAAGGATAAGTTTGGTGTAACTTCAAGGTCTGAGATTAAAGGGTTTGGTGGCCCATTTATTATGGCTGGCGCGAACACACGTGTTGTGCGCCGCTCTGCTTCTTTATCAGAACTCATGCAGGAGCCATATGGGGTAAATTTTGTTTATCATGAACACGCATATCACGCGTCACGCTTGCGTGCGATAAAAGGTATATTTGGCATGGCCATGATAGGGGTTATGCTTTTTTCTCCATTGCGCAAATTATTACGTCCAATGTTCAGGCAGCCGGGGGAGGGGCCCTCAAAAGAGGTTCGCGATGCGGGTTGGTTTGATTGCAAGTTTATTTTAGAAACAGCCGATGGTACCAAACTTGTATCTTCAATTCGCGGAAAAGGTGATCCGGGTTATAAAGTGACTTCAAAATTCTTAGCTGAATGTGCTCTTTGTTTAGTTAAAAATTCCGATGAATTACCCGGTGGCAAAAATTATGGGGGTGTTTTAACCAGTGCGACTGGTTTAGGTATGCCTTTAGTTGAGCGTCTTATGAGGGTCGGTATAGAGTTCGATGATCCAAAAGAAATTTGATGCTACTATTTAAAAAAAAACAAATATAAATCCATGTTACTTGCATGTATCATTACCTTCGGGTCTTCCATACGTGCTAACTCTCTTTTCAGGTTTTTGGGGGTCAGCCATGATGCTGCTCCGCATGAGCTTTTAGCCGCCATACATAAAGAATCAAAAGGGGGCAAATCCATGGGCCTATACGTTCATATAGATTGCCGGGACCAGCATAGAGATGCTGGTTAAAAGCAACCGACACGAAAAACCCAGACATCATGGCAAGAAAAACAGCATTGGGGTGGGGCCGCCACCCGGCTAATCTCGCAAACAAGACTGGCCCGAAGGCCCCGCCTAAAGCGGTCCAGGCAAACAGCACGCGTTCAAAAATAGATGTTGGTGCGGATAAGGAAATCCCCACCGCCAAAACCATCAAGCCAGCCGCCGCAATACGTGACATTAATACTGACTGCACAGGCTGAATCTTGATGTCATGGGATATGGTAGCGCTAGAGGCCACCAGAATAGAGTCAACCGTTGACATGACCGCAGATAATAATGCCGCCATGACAAGTCCGGCGATGATGTCGGGAAACAGCAAGCTCGTGGTGCCGAACAGAATCTGTTCTGCATTGTCCATTGAGATGGGCAGCACCCTAGCTGAAAGTCCCAAAAGTGCCATGCCTAAAAAAACAATCAACGACCAAGTTATGGCGATTTTAAATGCCTTACGTCGTTCCTTGTCGTTTTTTACTGACATAATCCGTGTCATCAGCTGTGGCTGTCCAAAAGTCCCGAGCCCGATACCGGCCATGCCAAGCGCTGCGCCGATTGCGGTCAAACCGGCCCGCCCGCCGAAGATGTCCAAATGGCCTGGCGTATCCTGGGCAAGACGCGCCCAAAGCTCTACTGGACCACCAGCCTCAACAAGCGCAGCCAGAGGCAAAAGAATGGCAATAACCAATATAACAATACCCTGAATCATGTCTGTCATACTGACCGCCCAAAACCCGCCCAAAACGGAATACACACCCACGATAAGGGAGGCCAGTAAGACACCTTTCCAAGACGGTATGTCAAAATAGGTTTTCATAGCACTTCCGCTGGCCTGCAACTGAGCGGATATATAGAAGATGAAGCAAAACAGAATCATAGCACTGGACGCCAGAACAATTCGTCGGCGAGCATGGGAGACGGTGTCGGCGGCAATAAAATCAGTAAATGTTACATATTTATGCTGATGAGCCCGCTGCCGTAGCTTTTTACCCAAAACCATCCAAGCAACTACATAACCGCCCCAGATACCAGGCAATATCCATAAGGCTGATAGTCCGTTTGCATAGACAAAACCTGAAAACCCCATAAGCACCCAAGCCGAGGATGATGTTGCGGCATAGGAGAAACCCGCGACCCAGCCATTGAGATTGCGTCCTCCAATGAGGAAATCCTCGTTTGTTTGTGCACGCTTCGCAACCCATAAACCTAGTAAAATCAGGCAGGAATGATAAATGACAAGAATTGCCAAAATGGTTTGGCTGTTAGATGTCAATCGCAGCTCCTGTAATAACGCTTCAACTGTATTCGTTATCTTCGTTAAAATGCCCTGAATGCCTATGATTTATATCAAGATTTAATGTATCCTGATAATTTGAATTTAGTTAAAACCTCATTTATCATAGTAATTGATTTAACTCTAACCAAAGGTGAGGTCTTTCTTGTCCAGAGTGTTTTCCATCATTGGCGGAAATGATATTGCCATCAGGCCGGATGAAAAGGCAATTGACCGGTTTTGGCATGAAGCTAATGCCGCCCTCCCAGATTTGGGGGCAGACCATCAAGTCAGGTGGATCGGGCTGGATGAGGAAACAACCTTGGAGATTATTGCCTATATTCGTTCTGGTGAAAAATCGGCAACCTACACAGTGCCATGGATAAATGCCAATTATGGCTGGCCAGACGGCTCCCACGGCCTGCCAATCATATTGCTGCGGTTTGACGGCCTGCCCGCTTTAATGGTCGAGACAACCGATGTAATAAAAATAAATTTTGGGGATATCGGAAGTGACCTTAGCGGGCTGGACGGCCCCCCCGTTCGCGACATCAAAGTTTGGCGGAATTTACACACAATGTACTGGAATGAAATTCTCGGGCGCTTTGGGCGTGAATGTTCACCGGATATGCCGGTTCTCGTCGAAAAATTCAAACCCGTCTTCCCGCTTTAGCCGGGGCAAGTGAATAGTTCCGAATGGCGGGGATGTCTTTCTTTGGAGACTCAACTACCACAGGTTTTGTAAGGACGGCTTAATGACCAAACATTTTCAAGACTATGGTCACCGAGCGCGAGTAGGGATCGCTGTTCCTCATTCCAATCCGACAGTGGAGCCTGAAATACGCATGGCGTTGCCGGGGAATATTGGTGTCTACGCAACTAGACTGACACACGATTCCGATTCCGTGGAGACGCGTTTAAATCATTATATTCGAAATATTCCCCTGGCTATCAATTCCTTCGGGGAGATCAGATTGGCGGCCTTTGGGTTAGGCTGTACAGGCTCATCTTATGTTGCAGGTTTTGAAAATGAAGAAAATTTTACTTCCAAAGCCTACAATGAAACATCTGTTCCTGTTATAACAGCCGCACAGGCAATCAGAAAAGCTTTAGAACGAATCGGCTGTTCGTCGATTGCCTTGGTGTCTCCATATCCGGACTGGCTAGCTGAGTTAGGTTATGAATATTGGGAATTGTCGGGTCTGAAAATCATCGACCGTCTCAGAGTTGACCCCTCACTGACCAATACGCACAGAATCTACGAACTCTCAAGTCAGGATGCACTCGATCAAATGAGAAAATTAAAAGAGACCGACGCTGATTGCATTTTGGCCAGCGGGACAGGCATGCCTACCCTGAGGGCGATTAGAACACTAGGCTCAGAAACTGGTATCCCTGTGCTTTCGTCAAATTTAAGTCTAGCGTGGGCGCTGACAATGATTGTCTCTCCAGATCAAGCCCCTCATTTACCACAAGACCTTCTTTGATTTTACAGATAGAGTGCACCAATTTTCTTTATTCTTACCAATGACTTACCGAAGGCACCTCATTCCCTAAGCCCCAAAATTCGTCGACTTCCTCAGTGGTATAACAGTATATTTTGGAGTACTGCCTTTGGCGATGGTTTATGACTAAAAGCAGATGCATAAGCTCAACAAACCACTTGTAACTCGGCTCATGTTTGTACATATTCTCGCCAGACGCCAATAAAGTGAAATACTTCCAGTGTTAGACATTAATAATATCACCTATCGCATTGCCGGCCGCACATTATTTGATCAAGCGTCTTTGTCGATACCGACCGGCCACCATGTCGGGCTTGTCGGGAACAATGGGACAGGTAAATCGACGCTATTCAAGCTAATTGCACAAGAATTACAACTGGATGGTGGGGATATTTCGATGGTGTCCAACACGCAAATGGGCATGGTGCGGCAAGATATTCCAGACGACGACACGCCCCTGATTGACCTCGTTTTGGCCGCCGATACCGAACGCACTGATCTGTTTGCCGAGCTAGAAACCGATATTGATGTCGACCGCATGTCAGATATTTATCTGCGTCTTGCCGATATTAATGCCTATGAAGCACCATCTCAGGCGGCCATTATTTTGTCTGGCTTGGGGTTCAACACCGAGCAACAAAGAAAACCGATATCAGATTTTTCGGGTGGTTGGAAAATGCGGGTAGCTTTGGCGGCAGCCTTGTTTAGAAAACCCAATTTATTGCTGCTTGATGAACCGACCAACCATTTGGACTTTGAAGCAATTGTGTGGCTTGAGAGCTATCTTCAAAATTATGAACACACTTTCATTATCATCAGCCATGATCGCGAAACATTGAATAAAGTGGTGACCCATATTGCCCATTTGGACCAGCTTAAACTGACCCTCTATACCGGAAATTATGACCAGTTCGAAAGTGCCCATGCACAAAAACGACTAGGGCATCAGGCGCTATATGAGAAACAACAAGCGCAAAAAAGGCGGATGATGGCATTTGTCGATCGCTTTGGCGCCAAGGCCAGCAAAGCCCGGCAGGCGCAAAGCCGACTGCGCTCGATAGAACGGATGGATATGGTGGACGCGCTGATTACCGAGCGCGCCACCTCATTTAATTTTCCTCAGCCCGAGAAAATCGCTTCGCCTATCATCACCATGGATGATGTGGATGTGGGCTATGAGCCGGGCAAGCCGATTTTACGAAAAATCAATATTGGTTTGACCGACGATGACCGCGTCGCGCTTTTGGGTGCGAATGGCAATGGAAAGTCAACTTTAGTCAAACTTATTTCGGATAATCTGTCGGCAATGGCCGGACATGTTGCGCGGAACAGCAAATTGCGGATTGGCTATTTTGCCCAGCATCAATCCGATGAGCTGGAGGATGAGATAACCCCCTATGAGGCCATGCGCAACGCTATCGGTGATATTCCAGAAGCTAAATGTCGCGCACTTTTGGGCAAATTCGGCTTTGATAAGGGTAAATCCGACACGGAAATCAAAAAACTTTCTGGGGGTGAAAAGGCACGGTTGCTCTTTTGCATTATGAGCCACAATGCCCCCCATATTATGCTTCTCGATGAGCCGACCAATCATTTGGATATTGATGCGCGCCATGCTCTCATTGAGGCACTCAACGCATATGAGGGCTGCGTGATTTTGGTGAGCCATGACCCTCATTTAGTCGCGGCTGTGGCCGACCGGCTATATTTGGTTAAAGACGCAGGCGTCGTCCCCTATGATGGCGATCTTGATGACTATCGCCGCACGATTATGGAACAACGTAGCAAAGAAAGATCCGAGGCAAGAAAAAGTAAAAAGGCCAAGAAAACAGCCTCTGACGCCACAGATAAAGCTACCATAGCCAATACATTAGAAACCGAATTAGAAACGTTGAGCGTGCAAAAAACACACTTGGAGACCGAAATGTCCCGCCCCGAAGCAATTGCTGACAGCGCTCGCATGCAACAACACCTTGATGAATACGTAATATTGGAACAGAAGATAAGCGACGTAGAGGCGGCTTGGTTTGACACACAAAGTTGAAACAACAAGCTTCGCGTGAGTGGTTGGTCAGAGTGGCGAACCTAAATTTTAACGTCGAGCTTTATACTGAACTATCTCAAGCTATGCCAAGGTTTCACCTTCGCACCCCACCCAATGCAAACTTATGTCCTCAATAAGCGCAGCTTCTATTGAATTTTTAACTCTTTTTTACCGGGTGCCCTGAGGCACTCAAAACCAATTAAAAAAAAGATTAGCAACCATTTAATATTCACTGTGATAACACCGTAAATTGTTTCATGTAGTTTATACGAAACATCTCGACGTTCAGATGTGGTCTTCGGCATTTCCTTATCGTTTTGAGAGGCTGACTATTTGCTCGCGTAAAGCTGGCGATAACGTTCAGATAATTGCTGCATCGGCATAAGCACAAATACATCCACCGTATTGAACTGATGGTCAATCACTGCGCCAATGCCAACCAATGCACCGGACGGGTATAACCCCTTAGCAAAGGCGGCAAAGCGCGGCGCGCAGCTTTTAGATCAATCGCATAGGCATCCATCATAATCATATCAACAAAATGTCGGAAATAGGCGCGGACATGCCAGGCTCGCTCAAACACATAATGATGGTGCAAATAGCTAATGGTTGCGCGAAAGCTTGCGGGTCTGTACCTGAGAAATTGGTACGACCCATCATTGACTTAATGCCTTGACGCACGGGATTATGGGGGCCTCACAATATGCAATTCACAACCAAAGATATGAACGCCTAAGTGGAGCTGGCCAAGTCCGTCGGCCTCGAACTTGCCTGCACAATTAGCAAGGGTGGCGGTGTCTATAATTATTTACGCGGCCATTGTGTCAAGTTTGAAATGATAAAAGCATCTGAAGAACTCGAGATGTTTTTTGGCATGATTAAATCCGCTTGTGACGACTGGGACGGTATAGAATTAATCCGAGATATCGCGCTTTAAGCACGTCCAAATGGAACAAGCCTTATAAGCCATGGAATAGCCAACGACATGACAAGTCCAAAGGCTACACCTGAACCATATGGCGCGAGAATATCTCCGGTAATCGTGTCATCCGCAAGGCCAAGCACACGACTGGAGATTATTAATGCGCCAAATACAAGGGCTGCACCGAGTGAACAAATCCCAAGCCGCACGATGAGATGCGCTTGAAGTTCAACGCCCCGACGCGCGTCCAACTCATGGCCGATAAACCAGCCCATCATAAGACCCCACATCCATGATCCGACAAAATCAAGTGTGCCGCCAAAATGCAGCCCCATATAAATGACCTGCACGACCAAAAGCGCCATCACCAAAGTAGGCAGGCCAAAAGACTCCAGTGCCGTGATGAGGCGATTAGCTACATCCAGCTTGACCCAAATATAAAGCGTTACGGCTCCTAGCGTGATACCGCCAAGCACATCACCGACATCATGTACGCCTAAATAAATCCGGCTCATGCATATTAATACGCCGATCGTCCAGAGGCCTACCTTGAGCCAGTTTTTTTCAACCTGCAACGCCAACCAGCCCCATAAAACAATCGCCATTTGCGCGTGACCACTAGGCCAACCGAAAGAATTGCCTGTCTTGTTATCCAGCGCGTAAATCGTATCCGGTCGCGGGTCCTGATAAAAATCTTTTAAAAATAGATTAATGCCAGCGGTTAAAAACAGCAGCAGCCCAGCCTGATAAAAAGCCTTGGTGCGCCAGAAGTAAAACCCGAATGAGAGAAAAAGAAACAGAAAGACTTGATAGCCAAGCAAGGTCACATTGGTAAAAAGAAAAGTCAGCGCATCAGTACGCAAAGCTGGCACCCAACTCAGGTCGTTCATTATTGTCAATATCCCCTCCCCAAAGGCGTTCTCGACGTAAAACAAGTCAAGTTTAAATCAAGTTATATTAGGGGTAAACGGCTATCCGGCTTAGGCAAGATATTTTTATCTCTTCAAAAGTTTTGTAACCTCTGCGATTTTCTCTTCCATATCAGCTTCATCAGCAAATGCCTGCTGGACACAATTACGAATATGAGTTTCCAGTATCTTTGCCTCGATAGAAGCTATCGCCTTTTTTGCAGCTTTTAGCTGGTTAAGTATATCAATGCAGTATTCTTTATTTTCAACCAATTTGGCGACACCACGGATTTGCCCCTCCACGCGTCTAAGGCTTGGCAAATGGTCTGAATGGCATGGATGGTTGTGCATTGAATTCACCTCTAGAAAAATCTCGGGATTAAATATGTAAATACTGTGGCAAACAGGAAAATAAAAACAGAAATATAATATAAATAGCGTGACCGCCGACGGGTTTGCAGACACAGTCTCCCCTCAACAGGGTCAATGGGGCATGGCATATGATAGGTTTTATAATTAATGACCCCCGCAACTCCAATCATCAAGAGTGCAATTATCGTTATCAAAATTTTGTATTTTGATAAGACAATGAGAACCGGAAAGATACTCAATAGGGTCGCAAAACTGGCCCCTGCGCCCAATGCGACGAATACTGCCGGTAGAGCACAGCACACCAAAGTCGACGTTGATGCGAATAGTGAAAAAAAATTGACTGTCTTATCTTTCATGGCGAGAGCTTGTTTACAAAAAAGAAATCATGGAATACTCAAAATCTGCATATCCACCAAATTCTGGCCGTTAGACAAAATCTTTTTCTCAACATCAGATTTATCTATGAGCACTGACATATCATAGGCAATCAAAACTTTCCCAAGGGAAAGGTCCACATCGATGTTGAGATATCCCACATCCTTTTTAAATGTTTTCTCAATCCCACGTGCGCAGAAATCACAAACCATGCCTTGCAAGCTTAAGACAGCAATTTGAGCATTTGAAAGTCCGGACACAAACTTATTAAACTTTTCCTTATCGAGTTGGAACTCTTGCCCATCAACCATTTCATGCAAATGGTTTTCGTGCTTGTCATGGTTATGATGCATATCATGCTCAAGCTCTCCAGCTAGGGCGAGTGAAGGCAATAATAGTAACGACATAATAATTTTTTTCATAACTCTCTCCTAAAAGCGATACATGAGATGAGCGTCCCATTCATCATTCTCGTCATAACCAAGTTCAACCATAAAGTTGCCTTTAAACAATTTAAGAACAGGATAGCTGTTCCATTCATTCGTTAGGCTGTTTGTTTTTGTTTTAATTAAGAACCAAGTATGTAAATCGCCATAATCTCCCAAATACGGAGCTATACCCAATTGGATATATTTCTTTGTATAGTCTTTCACATCTGCCTGCACATGCTTGAGACCAAAGCCGGTAAAAAGTCGGCGCGTTTCCCAATCGCCGTGCATGCCGATAAAGTTTCTGTCTATGCCCTCAGAACTGATGCCGGATTGAAAATATAAATTACGCTGAGAATTCTGAGTGTTTTTTCTATTCAACAAATGCGTATAGCGAAGATATGCATAATTTTCATTTTGCACTTTGTCTTTAAGCCATTCTAGCCCAAGGGAATATTTATAAGATGGTGAGTAATGATAATAGACAGACTCTTTCAGATTATCGGAGAAATACATCATCGTTGAACCGCCTGTATATGAAACGGGTCGCGCGCCCAACATCGTCGTTGAGGCAAATGTTAAAATCAGAGATAAAACACAAACTCTTATACCCATAGGGGGTATATTAGAGTAAGATATATTAATGTCAAAGACAGGATTGCTTTTTCACTTTGTAACAAATCTGAATTTTGAAAAATTTAATAACTAATATTTCAGTTTTCTCAATCTTGTATTAACCTAAAGGCGTTGTTGTGGAGGGTGTATGACCCTGGAGTCATTAATTTCATTGGACATATTATATGTCGCCGCGCCTATTTATTTTGCCTTCATCGTGATTGAAGTGCTGGCAATTAAATATTTCAAGCGCCCCGGACAGCTTGAAGCACGAGATGATGCCATTAGTATTTTTATGGGCGTGGTCAGTCTGCTATCAAATGGCGCCGCCGCTTTTCTCACACTGGCTATGTTGGTCTGGGCGCAACAATTCCAAATTCATGCCCTTCCCCTTACTGTTTCAACACTCATTACCTGTTTCATTCTTGATGATTTGCGCTACTACCTTCACCACCGGATTGCACATCGTTGTCGTTGGCCATGGGCAATGCATATTATTCATCATTCCAGCC
>MDTB01053673.1_pt1 | contig 10137 bp, 15 predicted proteins | sample 811161 | NCBI WGS metagenome assembly MDTB01 (sample SAMN05326650, study PRJNA326480) | marine metagenome | isolation source: seawater | place: Mediterranean Sea | collected 2009
AGGAGAGGGAATAAGAGGAGGGCATATCATGATCATACTTTCACGGATTATTTATATAATATAAAAGAAAACAAAAATTTCTATCATAACAATTTACATAGAATGGGCCAAGAGAGCACTTTAAAGGTCAGACATCTATATAGTGATCAAGTTGAATATTTAACCATGGATAATCAAATATGTGTTGATCAAATTATTAGATTTGAAGATCTACATAATGGGTTTGAAATTCTGTGCGACAAACTTAATGTTGAAAAAACTAAATTAGCTCACATTAGGAAATCTAAACTAAAAATGACTTTAAATGAAGAGCAGTTAAATTTAATAAAAGAAGTAAGAAAAAAAGATTACGAACTTTTGAGCTACTGATTTAAAATTTTTAATTTGGGATTTTCAGGTAAAGTTTTATTGTGATCTGATTTATATTTTATTTTTAGTATTTCTTGAAGAAAGAAATATCTAGCCTCAATATCTTCATTTTCAATAGCAATCTCTAGTTCGGTATAATAAATTGCCATCCAGTCTCTTTGGGATTCTTTGAATTTAGTATCACTTGGTGTGGGGCTATGCTTGCTAGCACAGCCTGACAGGGCAAGCCAAGCTAAAAATATCCTCACATAATAAGTTACACATTAAAATAATGAAAAATGCAAAAGGGCTTCCTCTAAGGCATCTCGAACCCCTCTGATTGGTATGTATTTTTCTATTTTGGAGGTATCTAAAACACAATTTGAACGCGGAGCTTTTACTTCTTTATTAAATGATTCTAAATTATTAAAAAAATTAAATTGTTTATTTGGTAAAATGTTTTCTCGAATTAATTCTACAACTTCTTTTGTTGAAATGCTTCCTTTATTTGTGATATTATATATTCCGTGAGGGACTTTTTGTTCAAGCAAATCAATGGTATACTTAGCAAAATCGCCCCTATGAGACAAAGAATTAGTCATATCAATTAAATTATCATAATGCATTAATTTTGTTAAATAATTCCTTGGGTGATTAAACTCGTCAAATGGTATTCTTAATCTGAAAATATATGACCTTGAGTTGTGTTGTTCGATCATCCTTTCACACAAAGCTTTAGTTCCGCTATAAAAACTACCATTATTAAATGTAAAGTTAGCTTCATCTTGTTCTGTGAATTTTTTTTCATAACCATTATAAATACATCCAGAAGATATTTGAACTAAAGTGGAGTCGTTGGTTGAGCAATGATTTGCCAAATTAGTTGGGAAAACAACATTTCCCATAATTGTATCACTTTTATTTGACTCACAGGCATCCACATTTGGCTTGCCTATATAACCAGCGCAATTAATTATTGTAGAATTTTTAGTAGGATTTGAGTGACTATTATAATGTATGTGATAAAATTCAGTAAAAACCTTGAAATTAGTATAATCAAGATCTTTTCTACTTAAGGCAATGTAATGTAGTTTTCTTTTTTTTAATTCGGATATAATAGACTTAGCTATATATCCGTTTTTACCTAATACAATGTACATTAGTCACTTAGATTTTCAGGCTTAAACCATAATATAGTTTTTTTATTTGTTTTATCTTTTTGAAAATGACAACAATAGTAACCAACTTGTTCCATTCTGTCTATAATTTCATCGAAAAAGATTGGTTTAATTATGCATTTTATTTCTTCTATTTCAGGAGCGCAAATGCTTTGACCTTCATAATATGGCTTTTCAGTATAAGTAGTATAAACTTTACTGCTAAATTCTTCACAAATTGATTGTTCTATTTTTTTCATTTCTTAAATTTATTATCAATCCACACTTTATAAGTATACAGAGCCATCAGCATTAAAGTTAAAATAATACCATCTGACCAGCTTAAATTCCACAATTCATTTATTTCTGACATATCTTAAGTATATCATAAAAATTAACAAATGTCAATGCCAAATATATTTTTCTTTAGAGCAAAAATAATATAATACTGCAAGTAGTCCTATAACGATTAATGTATCCATAATTAAAACTGTTCGTTTATTAATAATTGTTCCACCATATCAAGTTTGGAAAGTTTTGGTAAATTTTTAGGATTTGAGCACTCCTTTATAATTTTTTTAGCTTTTTTTTGCCCATGCCAATCAAAAACTTTAACAATTTGATTATTTAAATCTTTATAATGCAGGAAAAAGTTTTTAGAAATATCCAAGAACAAAGGATCAATATCTGATAATGTTCTGTATTGCCTAATGTGGGAAGTTGGCACTCCTAAAATTTTGTAATCTTTTGTCATTTTGCCATCATGATCTTCATCCTCCATGTCAAGCACTCCAATTACTTGACATTCAACTACAGTGCCTCGCTGTATTGGTATAGAATTATAAACCATAACATCGAGAGGGTCTCCATCTTCAGCATGAGTTCTTGGGATAAAGCCATAGCTCGCTGGATAAACCATAGCACTAGTTAAGCTTCTGTCATACTTAAAAAAACCCCTATCGTCATATTCATATTTTGCACTAGTACCCCTTGGTATTTCAATAACTGCATTAATTATATCTGGAGATTTCAGATGTTTAGGTATGTGAAACAAATTCATTATTTTAAAGTTTTAATTTCTGCAACAAAATCATCAAATGTTATTGGGGTCATTTTTTCTTTTAATGAATCTTCTAAAAGTTTTTTATTATTTAATATAGATCTTTCGTTAAAACCCCAAAAAGTAATCTCCCAAAGTATACTTGCTGCTAATTTTTCATTTTTAAGATTTAATGTATTTTGAATTTCTAAATCTACTATATCAGACCAAGGTATCATGTCCATTGCATAAATTTCATCATCAAGACTATCATATATGCAAACATCTATAAATTTAATTGGAGATTCATCATCAAAAGTAATTTCTTCTTTTTCTGTTATGTATATTTTATACTTATTTTCTCCAGTAAAATTAATTTGCTTTAAAGATTCATAAATCTGACTATATTCAAAATCGTATTTTATAACTTCTTCATCAGGGAGGTGCTTATAATGATCTTTATATAAATTATTAAATACAGACTTGTAAGAAGTGGATTTTATTAAATTTCTAAAGGTCACGGGTCGTATTTACCTCCGCAAGCTTGACCGCAACACTCTACCCATGGTAAGTAGCATGCTCCGTATTTAAAAGTAACATTGCTGCTTCCATTCTTATATAATACTGATACCGCTCCTGTTCTAAAACCTAAATCAGTATCCTCATCAGTATATAAGCTACTATTGTCGAATGGATTTACCCATTTTGTATCAAAACCAAATTGATTTTCTCGATGGGATCCATTTACGCTTCCAATAGCAGTAGGATCAGTTTCATTCAAAAAGGGCCCAACTCCGGGATGTGCAGTCTGTTCAAGTTCGGCTACGAAAATAGTCTCGCCCTTACCACTACCTCTAATTATTAAGATAGTATCAGTAGGATGACCATTCCAAGGTATTGACTCTATTGAGTAAATGCCTGTAACATGCTGATTGCTATTAAATGTTGCCACATCCTCACTTTTGACCCACAGTGATTTACTGTTGTGCGAATAAGAAACTTTTGACCAATTTCCCGTAAATGGAGTAGTACCTTCGTTGCCAAAAGGGTGATATTCGTATGTTGTAGCAGCGCCCCAGCCTTTTACGTCTATACCTACAGAATATCTAAGACCTGTAACTGTGTGAAGATCAAGACCTTGGGATTGCCTGAAAGAAAACGTATTTAGCGAAGCTGCTGTACTTGGGGTGACTGAGGGAGTGCGAGATACGGTAATACTCGGAGTAATGCTTACGCTTGGAGTAACTGTGGGAGTAATAGTTGCAGTAGGAGTAACTGTTGGAGTATTTGTGGGGCTTGGGGTTACCCAGCTTCTGGTTTCATTTTTTGCAGTATGCACATATTTTTCATCATCAAAGCCCCCTCTTGCTGTAGATGCATTAAAGCGACCCGAAGTCCCATCATACCCATATTTATGTAAATACTCAAATTTCATTGAAAACTTTTTTTTTGCTGAATTGGATTGTTATAACTATTATACAGAAAATAATATGAAGTTTCTAATTGTTTGATGTATTTTTTTTGAGAATCTACCGCTATAGTTAAATCCCTGATAGCCAAATCTGCATCAATAGACAATTCATATAATTTTTTTCTTTCTTGGCTTTGCTCATAAAGCATATATCCTAGTAATATAACTAAGAAACCTAAAAAATGACTTAAACTTTTTTCTGCCACATAACAAGTTACACTTAATATTTGCTATATTTAGTCATATAAGTAGATAGCCCACAAAACATAGACATTAAAAAAGAAAAAATCCAAAAGTCGCTATTACCTCTGATAAAGATAACAGCACAGATTAAATTAATTATACAGGATACTAAAAGTAACCTGCCTTGAAAGTTAAGCTCTCTCCAAGGTCTTATTTTTCTTTCCTTTCTTAGCTACAAAATGAAATAACTTTCTTTTTGATAAAGAACAAGAGATTTGTTTTCTTTTGTATTCTGTAGAAAATCTTTTATTGCATATGTCAACAAGATCGTCAACTGTATATTTGTAAGGCTTGCTTAATACAGTGTTTTTCAAGAATTTAGAATGCTCTTGAGCTACCCCATGCTTTCCTTTTGCATCAAAGAAATTATTAATAGCACTAATCCCTTGTGATACTTGCTTGTGATTTGTGTCAAAAATTTCTTTTGGTTTTATATAAGAATTTAGTTTTTGAATTATTTTATGCATATTGAAATTAACTGCTTGCCTTGTTACTTGTAGAGATTCAGCTATCTGCTCTTCTTTCATACCCTTTTCCAGCATACTAATAATTTTAACTTCATTTTCAGTTAAAATATCATAATATTTTTTAATAGTATCTAGAATTGTTTTATATTTTTCAGAAGAATATAAATTATTTATATAATCATCTTCATAACCTAAAGTCTCTATAGCCATTTCAAAAGAAGTTTTTGGGCCATCTTCTGACTCATGAACGGTATCACTTCTTTTTTTAATATAAGGCCTTTGGTCTTCCCTGTAATGGCTCCAATTAATTATATTTTTAACATAAGTATAAGCCATTTTTTGGAAAGCACTATAATTAAATTCTCCATCATAGCTCAAAATTAACTTTTCTTTTCCTTTAATTAATGCTAAATTGGCTTGGCTAGCCACTTCCTCTAAATCTAAATGATGAAAGTTTTTTCTAAACTTCCCAATAATTCTTCTTATATCTGGTTGAAATTCAGCCAACCAAGTGTCATAAGATTCTGATGTTTTTTGATCTACTTCTTCTTGCATTTATTATATGGGGTAGGATATTCTTTTGCCCAATCAACTATATGTTGAGTTTCGTGAATTAGTTTTCTAAAATGAGCAATTTTAAGCCCTAGATGTTCTGCCGCAAGCTTTCTTGAATTACCGCAAGCATCTAAACTTTCTTTCATTTTAGGAACATAATAATCAAGTCTTTTTTGAGTTTTTTTCTTCTTCGCCGCCAGCATATTTTTTAATCTTTTTGCTTTTTGATCTTCTGTTAAATTGGAAAAAGGTTTATGACCATTAGCCATCATCTCTTGCATGACTCTTTTTTGAGTAGCCGAACGCTGTTCTTTAGGCACTCTTGGTGGAGCTAATCTAGGAGGCGGATAGTCTTTTTTCCAATCAACTCCAACTATTCTACTCATAACCTTGTAAAGGCAATTTCTATTCATTCCTAATTCTTTTGCGGCTCTAAGTCTTATATTATCATGTTTAATTAAAGCTGATATAATAGCATTTTTAATTCTATTCATGTCTTCTTTGTCCCAATCTACCCATTCTGAACCTGTCCACATTTTGCCTTGCCTTAGCTCCATAGCTAAACTTTTACCTTTTCTATTTAAAGTAGACCAATTATTTGGGCCTTTTTGAAATCCAATTGTTTTCAAATGCTCATGATCTGTTGCATTGAATCTATTGCTTTTCCAATCTGGTCTAGGCATAAAATGTTTAAAAATAACATTACTTGTATTAGGGAAAGCTGCAGTTCTAATTTGATTCCACTCTTCTAAGCCAAGTTTTTTACCATTATCGCTTTTGTAATCTTTATGGAACATAAAGCCTTGAATAGCTTTTATTTTTATAAAAGGATCCTCTTCTTCCAATCTTAATTTTAGAATTTTTTTAGCACTAGAGAAAGATTTTGCTCTAATAAAAGTTTTAAAATCTTTCTCTTCTCCATTTTTATATTTTTCAGTATAGCTAATATTCCAGTATTGATGAAACTGAAAAGTTTTTGCCCTAAATTTTGCCTGAATGCTTTTTGGCTTTCTGCCTCTTTTAGAAGTTTTTTGATTCATGGCTACATTATAGCGCGCCATTTAATAAATGTCAAGCTATTTCCATTTACAATAATGAGGATCTTTCAGTCTTTTTCTTCTCATATAGTCTCTTTTCTGCTGACGCCTTCTTTCGGGGTCAGATTCATCATATTTTTTGCGAGCCTTTTTATGAGCTTCAGTATTATTGCTTGTGTCTTTTTTGGTCAAATTAGCTGCTCTACCTTACTATTTTCCTTGGTAACTATTTCGCTAAGGAAAGGTACAACATATTCATCGCATTGATTAAGTTCTTCTTCCCCAAATGTATTCCAATAAATCTTGTGAGAAATAAAAGGCCTCATTCTGTGGAGTTCTCGATGCTCCTCATGATTAGCTGGCCCAATTTCATGCCTTGTTAAGTTTACTAGCACCCCATCATTAATCGTGATCCATTCAGCTTCATTTTTATATCTAACATCCGTAATAAAAACATAATATCCTTCTTTAATTCTACTTTCTACATCGGATTGGATGCGTTTTATCCAACAATTTTGATCAATTTTACGTCTAATGTCAGTGCCCCAAGTTACTAAGAGCGGACGAATCATTTCTTTTTCGGTTTTATTTTCAGTAAAAGCCGAAATTTCAGTATATTTACTTAAAATTTCATCAATTTCATATTTTAATGCATCTGCAAAAGCAAATCTGCAAGCTTTGTAGCCCTCTTTTTCGAGAGCAATCTTGCTACGTTGATAAAATGTATCTTTGCCAGATCTAGCAAAGCCTGATATTCCTATTAATTTTCCCATAAATTTATTCTTCTAGCATTTCATCACCCATATCACAATTGCCATCATCAATTAATTCTTTTATTTTTTCTTGCAAAGCTCCAATCATAACGAAAGTATTAATATCAAATTCTTGTTTATATCTCTCTACCATTTCGTCTAAATCGAATCTAAATGCATCAGTTTGCTCGTCGTAGTCCCTTGGGCCACTCATGTAAAAATCGTCTTCATTTTGTTCTATCACATTATATAATAATGTCGTCCACTGATTTTTCAATTAAATAATTTAAATGGCACGAGAGGTGAGACTTGAACTCACGACATTCTGCTTAGAAGGCAGATGCTCTATCCATCTGAGCTACTCTCGCTAAAATTTTCAAACACATTTTAGGTAAAAACATTTCACCTAGCACTTTTCTAATAAAATTGGGAGAATAATCATATTTGTAAGAACCATCTTCTTGTTTATGGGCAAATCTATCTAAGCAATCAGTTGGTAATCCGCAAATCGCTAAAATTTCTCGTATGGTTAGCACTCTTGCATCAGAATAAGTGCCGTCAACAAACCTTCTTCCGGGATGCACATTGTTTTGGCTTGATATAGCCCCATTGCACATTGTAACTGTTGGGGCGGGTGAATCCCACTTCATTCGCTTGTAAGTCGTTTTAAAGCCGTTTATAGGGCGTTTCTCGCCATTTTCTATTAAATGAGGGTAATGTACCTTATTATCAAATGCAGTGCATCCTGTAGGAGTGTTGGACATCCATGTAATATGATTGCTGTTGTGTTTTGGTGCAAAGTGCCAAGGAATATTTAAATGATCTGCATTCTCACCTGAGTTTAGTGTTGGAAATTGAGTAAAGTCATCTAGCACATCACGTAAAGTAATTTCACTTTCTTCTTCTTCGGGATGCTTCCACTCACCGTTTTTAGATATTAAACATATTGATCTGCTCCTAGATTGAGGAGTACCTAAATTCTTTGCGTTTAAAGTTTTACAATTACATTCAAACCCATCAGGGAGTTGACTTTGTATAAATTTAACTATATTTATTGTGTTGCCTTTATAATTTATAAATGTTTTCGCCATTTGAGGTACATTCTCAATTAACATGTAATCTGGTTTTATTCTGTTGAACATTTCCATTGCATGCACAATAAGAGTATTTCTTTCATCCTTGGGGCTTTTTTGAGCATTTGCCACACTCATGCCTTGGCATGGAGGAGTTGCAATAATTATATCTATTTTGCCATGCTTTTTACAGGCAGCCTGAATATTATTTTTTATTGTTTTTTTTGCTATGCTTCCACAAATTAAATCTATTGAATTTGAATGAAATTTATTATAGAAATCAACGCGATCCTCTAATAGTTCGTTGGCTACTACAACATTAAAGTTATTCTGCTTGAGGTAATATTCCCCAAAGCCAACATTAGCAAATAAAGACAAAACATTCATAATAAAAAAGGGGACTCAGCTATTATAGCTGAATCCCCTTAGAAAGTCAAGAGAAATATTTAACTATCTACTCTTGCTTCCTCCACCCTGCATTAGGGCAACAATGAGAATAAGGGTGACCACTCCAGCTAAGCTGGCGCCTTCACCAATGAATCCTCCAACAATCGACTGAAGATTGCTGATGACATTAACAGGAGCCCCTTCCCCAAAGACAACTTGGGAAACGACTAACAGTCCGATTACAGACAAGAGAACACTCGTAAGGCCTCCTGCATATGTTTTGATGGTATCTAGTGTATTTTTCATAATGTGATTAAAAATGATTAGAATTTAAAAGTTAGAGATGATCCAAAGACATATTCTTGATCAATGTCGTCAGCATCTACATAGTCAACCCCAACTGATAGGTCAGCCCCATCAGAGATAGCCTTAGAAACAGCAGCTCCAACACTATAGTAAGTTCTATCAGAAACAGAGGTAAGCTCTGTATTTCCAGCAGAAGCACCCAAACCAAGAGAAGCAAAGGATAGGTCAATATCGTGACTGACTCCAGCTTCAAGAGTATAGAGAGTGTCATCCAAGCCTCTAAAAAGAGAAACGGAAGGGTTTAATACTACATTAGAAGAAAGGACTACTTCAACTTCGGAAAGAGCATTTCCGGGAACATCTTCAAAATGATTAAATCCGACATAAGCCGAAAGAAGACCTTCAGCAAAAGACTTGCCAAGCCCTGCACCAAAATGATAGCTATCATTTCCAGCATCTACAGCTTGATTAGTACAAGCATGAGCAGAAGCATCAAGTCCAGCTAGACCAGCTCCAAGCATAACAGATGCCTGAACAGATTGTTCTGCCTTCTGAGAACCTCTGTAGAAGTAATCCGAAGCATAACCAATCTTGGCAGAATTGCCCAAAAGGGCGGCGTTAAAAATAAGTCCACAAAGGACAAGTAGTGATGTTAGTTTAGTTTTCATAATATATGGATGAAAGGGGGGTTAGGATACTTTTTTGGCAACATGCTCACCGACATTACCAGCGGCATACAAGCCAAATATCCACTTTACAAAATCAGCCCAATCTTGAAATTCGGCCATTCCGTACAATAAGGCAGTAGTTGCAGACAGGTAGCAAATACCTGCGCATAAAAGTTTTCTGCTTCTTAAATTCATTTTATTCTAATTTCTTTCCAAGCCACTAATTTAGATTTTACTTGATCTCTAATGTGTCTTTGTTTTTTGTTTAGTTGGCTATTTCCGCTTTTTACTTCAATGAAAGTTATTTCTTCATCTCCAAAAGAAATGTAATCTATAGGCATACCTAAAAAAGTACATTCTTCTGGGTTGAAATCAAATTGATCTAAAAAGGGGGCAAGAGTTTCTGCAATATTTCCTAGTCTGACTTCGCTACTTTTTTTCTGTGAAACTACTTTTTTCTTGGCTTCAGTTTCTTCGCTAAGTCTTTCTTCTAATTCGGCAATGTCTTTTAATATTTTATCTTCTCTCTCTTTTAGCTCAAACTTTCTTTCTGCGATTGATTTTTGCTCTATCTCAAAACTGGATTGTAAGCTGTGGAGTGTTTGTTGAAGATTGTTTTCTCTTGATTTAAAAT
>MDTB01153153.1_pt1 | contig 10137 bp, 5 predicted proteins | sample 811161 | NCBI WGS metagenome assembly MDTB01 (sample SAMN05326650, study PRJNA326480) | marine metagenome | isolation source: seawater | place: Mediterranean Sea | collected 2009
ATTCCCCCATTCCCATGGTCGGGGCTTCCGGGGCCATATCCGGGGTAATCGCTGGCTACCTTTTACTTTATCCTCGTGCAAATGTGCGGGTTTTTTATTGGTTGATCATTCTGTTAGGCACAATCCGCGTACCCGCGTACCTGGTTTTAGGCTGGTGGCTGGTTCAGCAATTAATTGCGTTTCCCGAATCGATGAATTTGGCTGGTGGCGTGGCCGTGGCAGCACACTTGGGCGGATTTGCGGCCGGATTTATCCTGACCCCATTTGCTAAAAAAAAGGGAGTCAAATTATTTCAATCCGGACAAACCCGTCCTTTTTCTCGCAATTCTTAAAATTTTCATTCATGATGCTACTCTATTAACTTAAAATCCTACCCCCGAATACTAAAATTTACCCCTAAATTTTAAAAATGGACAAAGCATACCAGCCATCCGAAGTCGAAGATCGATTGTACAAAAAATGGATTAGTCAGAAATGTTTTTCAGGGGAAATAAATGCGGAAAAGCCCGCCTATTCAATTGTAATTCCTCCGCCAAATGTGACTGGTGTCCTGACCATGGGACATGTTCTCAACAATACAATACAGGATATTTTAGCGAGGCGTGCGCGCCAACAGGGCAAATCCGTGCTTTGGCTTCCCGGTACTGACCACGCAGGTATTGCGACCCAGACAAAAGTTGAACAGGCGTTGCGTAATGAAGGAAAATCAAGGACCGATCTTGGAAGGGAAAACTTTATCGATCATGCCAAGCTTTGGCGAGACAAGCATGGGGGAATTATTTTGGAGCAACTCAGGAAGTTGGGATGTTCATGCGATTGGGAAAGAAATGTCCACACTTTAGACGAGGACTATTCCAATGCAGTGGTCTCGGCGTTCGTAAAACTCTACAAAAAGGGCTATGTTTATCGTGGACAGAGAATGGTGAACTGGTGTCCGGCCAGTTTAACCGCGATCTCTGATGAAGAGGTGATCATGAAACCTCAGGAAAGTGTCCTCTACAAGATTCGCTACTCAATCCTGGAAACTCCGGGTGCCTTTGTTGAAGTTTCCACAACGCGTCCCGAAACGATCGTGGGGGATGTTGCCTTGGCGATCCACCCTGATGATCCGAGATGGATTAAATTACAGGGCAAACATGTGATGCGTCCAATCAACCCTCAGGCTATGCCTATTATTGCCGATGAAGCGGTGGAAAAGGATTTCGGTACTGGCATACTGAAAATTACTCCGGCACATGACCGGCTCGACTTTGAAATCGCCCAGAGGCACAATCTTCCCATGTTGGAAATCCTCAACGCGGACGGAACCCTCAATGATTTGGCTGGACCTGACTATCAGGGATTGGAACGCTTCTCCGCCCGTAAGGTAATCGCCAGTAAGCTCCGAGAAGACGGCAACTTGATCGACGAGGAAAAGCACCTGAACAATGTAGGGTTTTCGGAAAGAGCAGATGTTCCGATTGAACCCCGTTTATCCGAGCAGTGGTTCCTTAAGTACCCCCGTGTGGAGGAGGCCAAAAAGGCAGTCTCGGACGGGCATATAAAGTTTTATCCTCCACGCTGGGAAAAGACTTATCTGCACTGGCTCGAAAATATTCAGGACTGGTGTATAAGCCGCCAGCTTTGGTGGGGGCACCGCATTCCTGTCTGGTATAAGAAGGGAAAGATGCGTTCCGATCCCAGTAATTGGCATGTTTCTGAAAAACCGCCCTCCAATCCTAACCTGTGGGAACAGGATGAAGATGTGCTCGACACCTGGGCCTCATCCTGGTTATGGCCTTTAGCCACGCTCGGTTGGCCTGACGATGAGGCAATGGAAGAAAAAGGGCTCGACTATTTCTACCCGACTTCCGCTCTTGTCACGGGTCCGGATATTATCTTTTTCTGGGTCGCCCGTATGATTATGGCTGGATTGGAATTCAAGGGACGGTCTTACAAAGCGGAACAAAAAATTCCCGATGCAGAAATCCCGGAAAGAATCCCTTTTAAAGATGTTTATTTTACCGGGATCATTCGAGACGAAAATGGGCGAAAAATGTCTAAGTCCCTCGGAAATTCTCCCGACCCGCTTGAGCTGATCGCAAAATACGGTGCGGATGGCTTGAGGCATGGTATCATGAGCATCGCCCCCAAAGGTCAGGATATTCGTTTTTCCGAGGAACGAATTGAACAGGGAAGAAATTTTTGTAATAAATTGTGGAATGTGTCCCGTTTCCGTCTCCTATCCGGACAATTGGAAGATAACTCGTTGATTGAATTAATTGTGCTTCGCATCCAAGGCGAATTAGTCAATGAAGACGACCAGGCAATTCTGCTCCGTCTGGTTGAGACTTTAGACCAGGTCGAAAAACTCTACGGCGAATATGAGTTTAATGCGGTATTACAAACCATTTATCGCTTCTTCTGGAATGATTTTTGTGATTGGTATGTGGAAGCATCCAAGGCTCGTGTTCAGGATGAAAAGTCCAGAAGCACCTGCCTTGCCATTCAGGATATCTGCCTTCGCCAAATTCTTTTACTTCTTCATCCTGTTGCTCCTTTTATAACTGAGGAGCTATGGACGCTGCTTGGATTTGCCAGTGGAGCCTCCATACAGGTAAACGGGCCGGGAACAGGTGATGAATTGCTCGCTAAACTTTCAGCAGGCGGGCTTCAACTAGACGAAAAAGTACTCGAAGAAATGCAGAATGTACGGGAACTGGTGACTTCCATGCGCTCACTCAAAGCGGATCGGAATCTTTCCAATAACCGGAATGTCGCTTTTTCTTTTCTTGCCGAAAACGAAAAAGCGGAAGTACTTGCTCGTCATACCAAGTCGATTCTTACCACTGTCGGCGCATCCGCTCTCAACCGGGTTGATCAGGCACCTCCTGGAATGCCCGCCCTGGTTACGCCCTTTGGTTCAGTGTACCTTGACCTAAGCACGGGAGTTGATCTTGACGCAGAAAAAGCAAGACTCAGGAAAGATTTTGATCAGCTTGAAAAAATTGTCCATTCGGTGAAAAACAAATTGAGCAACGAGGCTTTTACATCAAAAGCACCGCCAGATATAATTGAAGGGGCACGGCATCAATTACTTGAGAACGAGGCCAAGCTGAATGAGACGAAGGAAGCACTTGCTGCTTTGGAATAGAAATATAATAAATTCCCCAATATGTTGAGGCTTGTCAATTTTTCGAATCAGACAAACAATCCCTCTCATAAGTAATTCAGCCCATCCCAACTTCATTGAAGTTGAAAATGAGTCCATTTTCTCCGTCCGTACGCACGCACCCGGACCCGAAGGAAGTTTGGACCTCTCGGATACCATGCTCAAGGAGTCTGCATCCGGGGATCTATTCGGTTTAAGTCAGAACGCCGGTATGGGCTGGAACCCGAAGGAAATGCTCGGACCCCAGTACCTTATTTTAAATAGCCATGGTGGAATTCGAAATGAAGATGGTTCTCCGGTTGCCTTGGGCTATCATACAGGTCACTGGGAAATTGGCCTTCTTGCCGAAAAGGCGGCCAAAGAGTTTAAAAAGATGGGAGCCGTCCCTTTTGCCGCCCATGTCAGTGATCCCTGTGACGGTCGCTCGCAAGGAACCACCGCAATGTTTGACAGCCTGGCCTACCGCAACGATGCCTCGACTGTCCTCCGCCGCTTGGCACGCTCACTTCCCACTGCAAGAGGTATTATGGGAGTGGCCACATGCGATAAAAGTATGCCTGCAATGATGATGGCTCTGGCAAGCCTCGGCGAGCTTCCGGTTATTCTTGTTCCCGGTGGTGTGACCCTATCGGCCACCGAGGGTGAGGATGCGGGAAAAGCTCAATCAATTGGAATTCGATACAGCCATGGGGAAGTATCTTTGGAAAAGGCCGCCAAAACCCTCTGCAACACCTGTGCCTCACCGGGGGGAGGGTGTCAATTCCTCGGAACGGCCGCCACCTCCCAGGTGGTGGGTGAAGCACTTGGTCTGTCCCTCCCCCACTCGGCTCTCTGTCCAAGCGGACAACCAGTTTGGCTCGAGCTCGGGCTACGTTCCGCCCGTGCACTCGCTTACCTGAGAGAATCCAATGTAACCGGTCTGCAAATTTTGTCTCAGGCGTCGATCCGAAACGCAATGATTGTGCATGCCGCCTGCGGGGGCTCCACTAATTTAATTCTGCATCTTACCGCGATCGCATACCACGCCGGGTTATCACGACCCACAGTGGAAGATTGGGATGAAATCAATCGAATGGTTCCCCGGATTGTCGATGTTCTTCCCAACGGGCCCAATAATTACACCACCGCCCAGCTCTTTCTCGCCGGCGGAGTTCCTGAGATTATGGTCAAATTAAAAGACAAAAACTTACTCGACCTGGAGGTTTTAACTGTGACAGGACAGACACTCGGGGAAAATTTGGCCCAATGGGAAAAGTCACTTCGTCGCACGCGCTTTCGGGAAAAACTCCTCGAGCTCGACGGAGTTCAGCCTGATGATGTGATCATGAATTTTCAAAAGGCCGCCCAAAACGGACTGACAAGCACCATCTGCTTTCCGACCGGCAATCTCGCACCTCAGGGTTCAGTGGTCAAAAGCACCGCGATCGATTCAACGGTTGTCGATACCGACGGAATCTACCGAATGACCGGACCGGCCCGCATTTTCTATTCCGAAAAAGAAGCGATGCGTGCGGTCAAGGGTTTAACCAAAAATAGCATTCAAGCGGGAGATGTAATCGTGCTTTGCGGACGCGGGCCGATGGGGTCAGGAATGGAAGAAGTCGCTCAAATCACCCTGGCGCTTAAACACTTATCCTGGGGGAAACAGGTTGCTCTTCTGACCGACGCCCGTTTTTCGGGGGTAAGCACCGGGGCATGCATCGGTCATATCGGTCCCGAGGCTTTAGCGGGTGGACCGATTGGAAAGCTTAGGGAAGGTGACATCATCGAAATCAAAATTAACCGTAGGAAACTAATTGGAACAATCAATTTCATTGGCCAGGCTGGAAAAATAATAACTCCAAATGAGGGAAAGGCTGTCCTCGATCAAAGAAGTGCACCGTCGGAATTACAAGCAGACCCAAGACTGCCTGAGGACACCCGGTTGTGGGCAGCCTTGCAAAATGTTGGTGGTGGAACTTGGGGCGGATGCGTTTATGATACGGATCAAATTATCGATATTCTTGAAAAAAACAGCGTTCGCTAAGTAAAAAAATAAACACGACTCCTTATCTATTTTCTTGCTCATCAGAATAAATTATTCATTGAGAGAAATAATAATGACAAAATATATTTTTCAATTAATTTTATTTTGCTTAATCGCGTTACAGTGTGCAGGAGCAACCTGGACACAATGGAGAGGATCAAACAGAAATGGTCATGCAGGCAGTGGGTTAACTATCCGTACGCAATGGCCAAATACCAACCCGCCTATTCTGTGGGAAAGCGATGAAATCCCCAGTAATGATTACGGTGGATTTAGTAGCGTAATCAGTAATTCCGAAACCGCCTACCTTTCTCTTGTTTGGCATAAGGATGTCCCCACGAAAACAAGAACCATTTCCGATCTTGTTCTCCGCAAGATCGGGGCACGGAAAATTAACCTCCCTCCCGCACTGATTCAAAAAGCGGAAGCGGACAGGCTTTCCCTAAGCCCGAGGTTGCGCGGAACTAAACTGGATGAGTGGATCGATGAATGGATAGTAAATAATCTCGACTTCAAGCAAAGGCTAAGCCAGGGCGAGTACTTGGCATCGAGGTTCAGAAAAGGGAAACTCGCATTAGGGGCCGGTATAATCAGTGAATTATTCAAAGTGAAAAACAAAGTATTCCCCAACCAATTGGCTTTGGATGAATGGTTAAATGACCAAAACTTTGATGAAGGAACACGGGAAAAAATTTCTCAGGCCGTTCCCCCCACCAAGCAGGTTGCGGAGGATGTTGTCCTTGCCCTGGATTTAAATTCCGGAACTGTTTTATGGAAGACCTCCCTTGACTCAGTTCCCACGGGAAGAAAATCATCCTCCACGCCCTGCCTAGCAAACGGTAAAATTTTCGCGGTGGGAAGCAAAAGAATTTACTGTCTCGATTCAAAATCAGGATCCCCGGTCTGGGACGAACCACTACCGACCCAGGAGGTTGCCAGTTCGATTATGGCTGTCAGGCAAAGCGTGGTTGTTCTTGCGGGAAACTTGCGGGCTTACAATCAGGTGGACGGAACCCTGTTATGGGAAAACAACACAGTTAAAGGAAAAGCTGCATCTCCGGTAATTTGGAAAACTCCCAGCGAGGAAATAATCCTCTGTAATTCCAATAAAAGTGTGGTCGCGGTCAATCCAGCGGATGGGATAACCCGGTGGGAAGGACCGGGTGGAGGCAGTTCAACTCCCGTATGTAATCAGAGTATTGCCCTTGTACACGGGAAAGATGAGAAGGTCGGGTTGATTGCCTATCAATACAGGAAGGGCGAAATCGAAGAACTTTGGCGAGTGCCCAAGCTTACCAGAAGAACGGATTCAAGTCCTATTTTATACGACGGGCACGCCTACCTGATTGGAGCAGGAGTCAGAATGTGCGTGAATCTGAAAACGGGTGAGGTCCTGCGTAAGGTAAATGCAAAACATGACATCTCCTCCCCTGTTTTTATCGACGGAAAAATTCTCGCCTACGAAATAAATGGTAGCTTCTTAACAGTTATTGATTCAAATCCAAAAAATTTTGAAGGTTTAGTTAAGATCAAAGTAAACGCACTGAAGTGCACATCGCCAAGTCTGTCCGGAACAAAGTTACTCATTCGAAGGGAAAATAAAATTGTCTGTTACGAATTGGGGGAATTGAGTGCCCCCTAGGGATAACGGTTAAAATTCATATTCTGAAACCGTTCTCTCTGACGGCTCGGAAGTTCGGGTAATTGGGGGAACTGTTCGGTTTCCGAATCCCTTCCCACCAATAACCGGGCTGCATCCTGTAGCGATTGCCATCGGTCAAATTGAATTTCCGGGGCCTGTACGATCAGAGTGAGCAGGCTTTTCCACTCAATCGAAACCCGCTCTAAGTCTCCCACGCTTAGCTCTTCCAGGTCGGGATCCCCCGAGGAAAGAATTTCCTTGCGATTCTGCAAAGCTTCCATTGCCCCTTCACCATATTCCAACGGTAATCCGTTCCTTAAATAACCCGGACAGTCTTTAAACCCAAAAACTTCACGACACAACAATGCGAGCCGGGACTCGGTTCTCGCGTACGCACGGAATCTGTGCCCGGCTCTCAGGTTGGCTAGGTCGTAAATCATCTCGTCGATTGGATAGCTCAAATCCTCCAAAGCAACCGCAACCGCCAGCCCTTCCCCTCGTGAAAAAAAACTGAATATTATTCCGCGCATGGTAGGCACACCCTTGGAGTCAATCAAACCCAGCTTTGCCCACACTTCAGCAGGGGAAAGTGCGCTCAAGCTTTCCCAGTCCTCCTCGGGTCTCTTATCCCTGAACGGGGAATCAAAAACACGGGTCGTTTTTCGAAGCGGGGGATTAAGGAGTATCTTACCCCGTGAATCCTTCCAACCCAGGACAGTGGCGGAATCATAGCGCAACCGTACCCGGAGAACCCCACCCCGATCCACAAATTCATCGAGTTGACCTCCCATGGTGAGGGAGGGTAAAAGGTCGCGAAAAACATTTTCCAGCCCTTTCCTCATCCATGTTTTTCTCGAAAACTTTTTTTTAAGCCGCGGATATTTTTGTGAAATGTTTTCCCGTAGGGTTTTTCGGAAGGATTTAGTCAAAGTCACCCGCTTCCCATTTGATTCCATTTCGTAAACGGCAAGAGGAAGCTCCCGGCCATAAATCGGGTTCTTTTTTTCACCGAACCGGCAGGGGTTTCCCACTTTTACTTTCCCGAGTGTGTCCGGTAAACTAAGTGCCTTTACCCACTCTCCTTTATGCAGGGCAAGTGCCTCACCGAGCGGGGCCTGGCACTGCCCTCCCCGTCTTTCCCATAATCCGGAGAAATTTCTCATTTCAATTACTTGATTACGATCAGGATCTTCAGCATCTGGCTGTTTTGTTTCAAAATCCCGGTTCACTTGCAGTGCAATTTTATTGATTGAATCCCGTAAGCCCAGGCGAATATGTTCTTCGGAAAAAAGCCGCTGAGCCAGAGCTCTCGCTGCTTCTAAATGATCTTCTCCGCGTTCAACGGCAAAATTCATGACCCTTAAAATTGCCGGCCAGTCCAAAGTCTGTGAGCGTTTAAGTCTGAGCGGACGACCATCCCCCAGGCGGGCTTGTTTAGGAGTGACAATAACAAAGCCCCGGTCATCCAGACCTCTTCTTCCGGCACGTCCAAACATTTGTAAAAGCTCATCCGGGCGAAGTTGACAAAGTGAGTCATCCACTCGGTATTCACGATCAGTCACTAAAACCGAACGCATTGAAAAATTTACCCCGGCTCCGAGTCCGGTAGTGGCAATGACGACCTGCAGTTGGCCAGATTTGGCAAGAGGTTCAACCACACCTGCACGGGACTGATAGTCAAGTCCGCTGTGGTGGTACGCAATCCTTCTCCTCAATAATCCTCCCAATTCTTTACCAACAATTTTTTTCTGCTCGCCACTCAATTCAAGGGGAATGGTGTCCGGAAGCTCTAACGCAAGTTGCCTGGCAAGTTCCTCCGCCGCTTTTCTTCTCGGAGCAAAAAGGAGAAGCGGCCCCATTCCCGCACTTAAAGCACCGGCAACTAGCTTAGGCCAATGACCCCGGACTTTTCTTCCCCGAAATGGACGTTTCAGTAAAGCTTCTGCAAAAACCTCCTCAAGAGGCACGGGGCGTACAAATTCCGAGACTAATTCGACCGAGCGACCATGGCTTTCCAGCCAGTCAGCGACTTCGCCCGGGTTGGCCACGCTTCCGCTCATTAACAGTAAGCGCACTCCGAGTGAGGCCATTCCAAGCGTGATTTCATAACCGGGGCCTCGTTGCTGGTCACCCAGTAATTGATATTCATCCACCACAAACAAATCCGGGCCTTCGCCTCGTAAAATACGACTTCTTTGAGTCTCCAGTGTCGCCACTACCACCCGGGAATCAGTCTGAAAACGCAAATCACCCGTGGAAAGACCCACCGACCAGCCCTTCTTTTGCCATTCCCTAAATTTATCATTGGCTAATGCCCGGGTAGGAACGGTGTAAACTGCCCGACCCTTCCAGCCAGATTCAATAAGCTGTTCAAAGACATAAGTTTTACCTGCCCCTGTAGGAGCATGCAGGACCACATCTTTTCCGTCCCGTAAAAATCCGAGCGCTTTCCTTTGCCAGGAATCTGGCAGAGAAATCCGTTCTCCAAAGTTACTCGTATTCGTTTGCATTTGTCTGTCAGAACAATTGCATAACATAACAACAAAATTAATCCATGAAAACCCGTCAATTTACTTATTTAATTCCCAACCAAACCGGTTTGTAAAAAATGATTAATGTAATTGTTGCCTGTGATCGAAATAACCTGATTGGAAAAAACGGTAAATTACCCTGGGAAATCAGGGAGGACTGGGATTATTTTTTGGAAACCACTCGGGACGGAGTGCTAATCATGGGGAGACTTTGTTATTATGAATTCGAAAAACATGCAAAAGAACGCTCGGTCATTGCCCTGAGCCGTAATCCGGAAATCACTTTTCCGTATGCCCGCAAAGCAAATTCCTTGGCCGAGTCTCTTTCCATGGCTAAAAAACTGAGCCAAACCGCGTGGATCTGCGGTGGACAGGCTATTTATGAGGAAGCACTTCCACTCGCTGATTATTTATATCTGACTGAAATCAATGCCGAGTTTTCCGGTGATGTCTATCTGCCACCGTGGGAAAAATATTTCAACCGTGAAATTTCCCAAAAAACAGTTTTGACCGAGTCATTTGAACTTACATTTAGAATACTTTCAAAATAAAGTGTTTTTCGACTCCAATGCTTGCTTCAATTGACTGTTTTTTCTATAATGTGTCCATTAAAACTCGTATTTAAATGGAAAAACTTCGATTTCTCACAGCCGAAAACCTAGATCAAATCCGCATTGACTTTGGGACTCCCTCTTTTGTCTATGACGAAGAACTCCTTCGGGCTAATGCTCAGGCAGTCAAAAACTTCCCCAATGCTTTCGGATTACTTCCACGGTATGCCATGAAA
>MDTB01160183.1_pt1 | contig 10137 bp, 11 predicted proteins | sample 811161 | NCBI WGS metagenome assembly MDTB01 (sample SAMN05326650, study PRJNA326480) | marine metagenome | isolation source: seawater | place: Mediterranean Sea | collected 2009
AACGGGAAAGATGGCTCGTAGATTGTTTTATAGAATTGGTAGTGGTTATCCGAGGGAAACTAATCGTCCTTTGGATTTAGCTATATCTGGGAAAGGCCTTTTTGCTGTTGAATTACCAGGTGGATGGCCAGCCTATACTCATGATGGGCGCTTTGAATTGGATGATAATAATCGATTAGTGATGCAAGCGCACCCTTTTCCTGTTCTTGGTGAATCTGGGTATATTTATTTGCCAAATGACGATGTGTATGTGACTGAAGAGGGGGTTATTTATGCAGGTGATACCATGGTGGATATTCTTCAGATTAAGTGGTTTAAAGACGGTATTCAAAACCTAGATTCTTTTAACCAAGCGATCTTCCATTTAAAAGAAGAAGATTTTAAATCAGGCGCTAAAAATTTAGAGCCTGACTTTATGGTGATGCAGGGATATGTTCAGGATGCATCCGTTACAAAAGGATATATTGGACTTGTTCCGGAATGGTCAAGTGGGCATGAGTCAAATGTGAAAGTGGTTAAAGCTTATGTTAAAGCCATGCAGATGGCAATTCAACAGGCTGATCCAAGATAATAGTATTAGTATAAAAGAAAGGGTAGTGCACAATGTTTCAACAATTTAATATCTCAAGAACCGGATTTGGCGCGTATCAGAAAATGTTATTTAACATTACAAATAATATTGCGAATGCGAATACTCCTGGTTATAAACAAACCCGTGTTGAGTTGGCTACCTTATTTCCAGTTGTCTTAAGTGAAGCGCAGGCAGCAAATTCGGATGATGAGATGATGAACCCTTATGTTAAGAAAAAACGTGGGGTTGAATTGGGTTCGGGTGTTCAAATTACTGATATTACAACGGATCATACACAAGGTGTTATTCAAGCCTCGGATAGACCTGAGGATATGGCGATTAACGGACGTGGCTTTTTTCAATATAGACTTTCCGATGGTCGTGTTGCTTATGGTCGTGCTGGGAATTTGTCTAGGGATGTTGAGGGTAATATTGTGGATCAGTCGGGGCATCTTCTTGATCCGCCTATTCGATTGCCAGAGGATGTTAATGAAATTAGAGTGGATCAAGAGGGGCGTGTCTCTGTCTTGGTTCGTGACGATATTGTTCCCCAAGAAATTGGGCAAATTCTTTTAGCTAGGTTTCCTAATCCTGAAGGTTTGAAAAACATTGGAAGCAACTTATATGTAGAGACAGTTGAGTCCGGAGAGCCTGTTATTAATTCTCCTGGAGAAAATGGAACGGGTGTTGTCGTTCAAAACGCAATCGAAGGGTCTAATGTTGATGTAATTAAAGAGATGATGGAGATGATTATGGCTCAAAAGGGACTTGAGTTATTAGGTAAAGCGATGACTGCAGGTACGGCGATGTTGAGAGCGGGTATGAGCATGGGTGATAAGTAAGGAGTTTTGTGAATATTAAAGTTTTTTGTACTCTGACTATTTCTTTGCTTACCGTTTTATCGGTGACCAGTATTGCCTTTGAAAAGGAGGATATCAAAAAAGCTGGTTTAGCATATGTTACAGCGGGTTTAAAATCTTCTTATCCGACTATAGAGGATGATGCTATTAAGGTTGTTTTTAAAAACTTAGATCGATTTTATGCGGTAGTTCCAACGAAGGCGGTAACTTTTAAAATCAGTGATAAGACAAGTAAGGATCGTTTAGGCGAAAGTGTCATTAAGGTTAATTTTTACAATGATAAAGGATACTTTATACAACACAATTCCATCCTTATTTCTGTTGATGTTACACAATCCTTTTTTGTTGCAAAACGATTGTTACGACCGGGTCATATTATTGTTGAGGATGATTTAGAGGTTGTGAAGGAATCTTTAAATGGAAAACCTAAGACTATTATTACTTCAAAAGAGGATGTCATTGGGAAAGAAGTGGCTTATCTTATTCAGAAAGATGATTTGGTTACAACCTGGATGATTAAGACCTCTCCATTGATTCGAAAAGGAGATAAAGTTACAATAAAATTAGATAATGAAGCCGTTAGATTAAGTTTTAATGGAAAGGCCTTGGAAGATGGTGGAAAAGGCGATAGAATTAAGGTTCGGTCTGAAAAAACACGAAAAATATTTATTGGTAAGGTCATTAAGGAAAATTATGTTCAAGCAATTAATCATTTATAAATTGATGGTCGTTATGGTGCTTTTATGGGGAAGTTTGCCTGTAACTATTTTGTCAGATTCTATTTTTCAAGATAGAGGATATTCTCTATATAATTCAAAACGGAATCCCAAAATTGGTGATATTATTACGGTTTTGATCTCGGCTGAATCGACTGCCATTAGTCAGGCAGGTACCAAAACATCTAAACGATCTGCTTTTGGTGCTGATTTATATGGTGTTAATGATCAATATAGAGGAAGTTCTGCGGGGTCTGAAAGTAAAAGAGATCTATATAACTATAAATTACAGGGTAAAGACGATTATTCAGGTGTTGGTCAAACGACTCGGAAAAGTAAAGTGGAAACGGTTGTTTCAGCTACGATTATTGACATCAAAGAAAATGGTAACTTAGAGATTGTTGGTGAATACAGTATTAAAATTAATGACGAGTTAGAAAAGATTCGTATTTCAGGTATTGTGAGGCCAGAAGATATTGGACAGGATAATACTGTTCCTTCGAATAAAATTGCAAATGGTAAAGTCTCTGTTAAAGGAGATGGTGTGGTTAGTTCAAAGCAGAGCCCTGGTGTCGTATCAAGATTGTTTGGTTGGATTTTCTAATGATTAACTATAAAAATATAATGATGAGTATTGTGTGTGGGGTATTTGTGCTAGGGAGCTTCGTTTCTGCACAGGCTCAGACTACGGAATCCGTATTGCCTCAATCTCTAAGTCCGACGGTACGGGTGAAAGATATTGGTAAAATTATTGAGTCCAGAGATAATCAAATTATTGGATTTGGTCTTGTTGTGGGTCTCCGGAATACAGGTGATTCTCGATCCACTGCGTTTACTAAAAAGGCGCTTACCAATCTCTTGAAAAAAATGGGGCTTCCACCTGATTCCAAGGAATTTAATTCACGCAATGTTGCTTCTGTAATGGTGACAGGTAGTTTGCCGCCATACACCAAAAAGGGACAACGTATTTCTGTTTTGGTCTCCTCTTTAGGAGATGCGAGAAGTTTAGTTGGTGGGACATTGTTGTTGACACCGCTGATGGGTGCTGATTTTAATACGTATGCAGTTGCGCAAGGGCCTGTTATTGTTGGTGGTGTCATTGGGACCTCAAACAAAGGGCAAGTTCGCAAAAACTCAACTACTGTTGGGCGTGTTCCTAATGGTGCCATTGTAGAGAAAGAAGTTCCAATTACGGCTTTAGATCAAAATAATATTACCATTGTTTTAGAGCAACCTAACTTTATTACAGCTTCCAGAGTTGCTACTGCTCTAGTAAAAGCAGATTTTGAAGGAACTAAAGCTATTGATGCGAGTACGATTAAAGTCCCTGTTTTGAAGAAAGCGGAGAGTATGTCTTTTGTGGAAATTATTGCCGAACTTGAAAATGTTTCAGTTGTGCCGGACACTTCCTCAAAAGTTGTTGTTAATTCACGAACTGGGACGGTGGTAATTGGTCAAATGGTACGGCTTTTTCCAGTTGCTATTACTCATGGTGGTATTTCAATCAAAATTGCAGGAAACGAAGGTGCTCCTTCTGTAATTGCTTTTACTGATAATGGTCCTGCGGAAGGAGTTGAGGTTGCTGAAGAACCGTCAAAATTGGTGTATTTATCTCCTCAAGCTACATTGTCTAGTTTAGTGGATGCCTTAAATGAAATAGGGGTTCCACCAAAAGAAATGATTTCTATTCTTCAAGCATTGAAACAGTCAGGTGCGCTTATTGCGTCCTTGGAGGTCATTTAGTGAGGGCGATACTGCTTTCTGTTTTTTTTAGTTTAGGGATTCTTGTGTCTCCGGTTATTTCTCAAGCATTAGATCCTAGTTTGTATTCTTATTATTTACCAGGGTCTACACCTCAAACAGATGAAGAGATCGTTGAAACGTTTCAAGCTATGTTTATTAAAGATGTGTTTTTAAAGCCAGCCTATAATAATACGAGTGCCTTTGGTTCAGAAGGTGCTAGTAATCAAAACCTTAAAATTTATAAAGAAATTATGATGTATCAGGTTGCTAAAGAGATGGCCTCTAAAAACTTTTTAAAAATCCAGTTAAACAAACAATTGAAATCGGAAGATCTTGGAAGGAGTGCCAATGGCGCAAAAAAAACATATCAAAAACGTTAATATGTCTTTTCTTAATAATAAGTATCTTCAAGATGAACTTGAAGATGGGTTTAAAGAAAAGGAAGAAAACGCAGAATTCATCAAAGAACATATTTCTATTGTAGAAGCCATTTCAGCTGGCTTGGTTTCTAGAGGAAAGCTGCCAACGGGTGTTGTCTATGATGACATGGTGAGCTGGGGCATTGAGGGGTTGCTAAAGGCTCGAAAAAAATTCAATGCAGATAAAGGTGCGTCTTTTAAAACATACGCTAATTTTAGAGTGCGAGGTGAAATTTTAGACAATTTGAGGAAAGAGTGGGGGTTTCGTTTTCCTAGTTCTTTTAAATCATATCAGGATAAAATTCAAGAAAGAATAGCGGATGTTTTAGATGAAACGATTCGTTCAACTAAACCAGGTGAAAGTAAAAAGGTAACGGATTTGCTTAGTACTTCTGCTATGGTTTATATTCTTTCTTCAGATGAATTAGGAGACTCTTACTTATCTGAAGTTGAAGACTCTTTAGATATGGAGAACTCTGTGGAGTCAGCTGAAGATAAATCAATTTTATGGGACGAAGTTGAGGGATTAGATGAGGAAGAACAGTTGATTATTAAGATGTTTTACAAACAAAATATGACGCAAAAGGTGATTTCTGAGAAATTGAATTTATCAAGAAGCAAGATTTGTCGTTTGCATGAACAGGTTTTGCAAAAATTGAAGCGTCGTGTCGAGCGACGGTATTTGGATTGAGGGATCATATTTATGGTTTTTAGTGAAAATGAGTTATAATGAAAAAAGAGAGAAAGACATGAGAAATAGTATTCAATATTTTTGCTTGGCATCTATTATTTGTTGTTTATTGATTATGATGCTATCTCCATTCGCTCTGGCTCAGGTTCAAAATGAAGGTAGTGTTCTCTTTGATGACACAGAAGTTCTGTTGCAAAATGGGATTAAAGAGATGAATAGACGAAAAGCCGCCATTGCTTATAACGTAGCAAATGGGACGACGCCTGGGTTTAAGCCCATTCGATTTCAAGATGAAATTGAAAACGCAGTTCGATTATATGGCAATGCTAGCTTTTTAGATGAGGTTAACTTAGATGATGAAATGGTAAAAGCAACAAAGGTTAGGTTAAAACATTCTGCATATGTTAAACTTTTAACTACAAAGTTTGGTATCACCAAAAAAGTAGTTACCTTAGGGAAAGGAGGCCAATGATGAAGGCGTTTCGTCACTATCTTCTGTTTTTTTCTATTCTGTTTTTCTTTTCTGGAGCGCCTGTTCAGTCGCAGTCCTTTAACGATGCCCTGACTTTTAGTGGGAATGGGATGTTGGTCCAAAAATTTAGATTGAAAATTGTAGCTGAAAATATTGCCAATGTTTCTACGCATATGACAGATAGGGGAGAGCCTTATCGTAAAAAGGTATCTATGGTTATACCGGATCAAAATGGGGTTCGTATTGCCGGTGTAGGTGAAAGTCAGGCTCCTTTTGGGCGTGTTTATGATCCTAGTCATGTCTTTTCTGATGATAATGGATACTTGGGACTTCCAAACTTTGAGCTGAACGATGAGATGGTGAATTTGACTTATACCAATGTGATGTATGAGGCGAATACCACCGTTTTTAAATCAGCGAGACAGATGTATCAAACCACCTTGGAATTGTTAAAATAGGAGTTTTTTATGTTGGGACTTAATAATATTATTCAACCTACACAACAAAAACCGGCTCTGCCAACGCAGCAATTAGGTGTTTTATCATCTCTTATTCCCTTTGATCGTTTTTATAAGGAGGCTGTTTCCGCTATTCATGGTCTTGAAAATTCAGATCAGTTTAAATTAGATAAAAAGAAACGTTTGACGGCGGTTTCAGAGCCGTCTCCCCATCTCCTACAAGAAGGAGGAAAAGTCGCTCAGATCCCTGCTGGAGTGAATCAACAAGCCTTGCAAGCGGTTCCCAATCAGGTTAATGCGACTCCCATGCAATTATTTTTTGATAAGACGGTTTCTGTTCTTCAGCGTGTGAGTCAAAGAGAATTTAGAATGAATGATTTAATGGAGGGCTTTGTTGAAGGACGTGTGTCTGAAGATGAAGTGATTATTGAGACAGCTAAATTGAACTTAGAGATGTCTATGCTTGTTTCGATTATACAAACATCGATACAAGAGTTTAAGGGGATTCAACAAATTGCAGTATAACTAGTTGAACGATAACGATATAAGGATAAATAATGGCAGAGACAGAAAACTTAGATGATGATTTATTAGACGATCTTGACGGAGATACTCCTCTAGATGATTTAGATCCTGATAATGATGATTTGGATGATGAAGATGTTATTTCTGATGTCGAAGAAGATGATGACCTGGATTTGGGTGATCAAGTCGAAGATTCAGATGATGCGCCTTCTCAAGATGGGGTGTTTCAGCGCGTTAAATCATGGATTGCCGAGCATAAACGATTAGCCTTAATTGGGGGGAGTGTGGTATTGATCCTTCTTGTTGGGCTTGGTTTTTTTCTGGGTGACTCAAAGCCAAAGTCTTCTGATACGAAAACAGGACAAACGGTAGATACTCAAGCTTTTTCAAAGCAACTTGAACAGCAGAAAAAGAAGAAAAAGAAGAAAAAGCGGAAAAAGAAAAAAGTTAAATATGCTGTTTTATATAAAAAATTAACTGGAGAGCAGCTTTCTGAAATCATGAGAGAGCTTAGTTATGAAGAAATTCAATATGATATTACTCAAAATGGTAGTCAGTTTGATATTTCGGTTGATAAGGACCGCTTAGAGGAAGCTAAAAAGATTCTTGCTGTGAAAGAAATTCCAACGGGCAAGGTTAGAGGATATGAATTATTTGATGATGCGTCCAACTTAGGTGTTACGGAGTTTGATAAGCGTATTCGATTGATTCGTGCGATTTCAGGTGAGATGGAAAAAACGATTATGCGATTTGATGCTATTGATAATGCACAAGTGGAAATTGTTATGCCTGAAGAACGATTATTTGCTGTGACGCAACCACCTGTAACGGCTTCTATTTTACTACGATCTGCCGAGGAATATGAAATTAACGATGAACTTGTGTTTGCGATTATTCAATTGGTTTCGAACTCAGTTGAGAACTTAAAGCCAGAAAATATTTCCGTTGCGGATACAACGGGTAGGGTGTTATCAACCGGTATTTTGGACAGAATGTCTGAAGAAGAACGTAAAAGACGCTTAGATTCGATTAAATCGCAACGTAAGTCGGTAGTGTCTGTTCGTCAGAAGGGGACTCCCATAGAGCCTGAGCTCGATGATATGCTCAATTGGTTTCAAGTCAAGTCTAGTTATGAATCTTTGCTTGAAAATAAAGCGATGGCCCAGTTAAAAGGGGTACTACCTGATGATTCCTACAAAGTGGCGGTTACAGTTGATTTGAATTCTCTGAAAGGATCTGGGACACCGGATATCAGGCGAATTGTCGCGAGTGTTGTTGTTGATAATGCTAGAGAAGATGTTGTTTTAGACGATTATTTGAATCGACAAGTCCAAAGTGCAGTTGCCGGTGCTGTGGGCTTTGTTCGTGGAAGAGATACTATTTTAATCAGTAAGGCTGACTTTATTGACTCTAAGACAAAGGAAGATGGCGTTAAAATAGATCCTGAAAAAGTTGAAGAAAAACTATACGAAACGCCAGTGACTGCATATGTGCGATATTGGCCTGTTTTTATGTTGGGAGCGGTTCCATTGGGACTTATTTTACTGATTTCGAAGCTTGTTGCTCGTCTCTTTAGAAAAAAAGAGATAGTTGAAGAGGAAGAGGAGCCTGAGCTTGAGGAAGAAGAAATTTTTGAAGAATCTGTGCCCGAGTTTTTTATGGAAGATGTTACAGCGGAGTCTAGTTCTGAAGATAATATGGAAAAAATCTTGTTGGAAGTTGAAGAGAACCCTGAGTATATTGCTAAATTAATGCAGGATTTACTAATTGAAGCAGATGCCTTGCCAAGTGCTAATGTAGAAGAAGATGGGGAGGTAGTGGCAGAGGATGCCGATTCAGAAGATCCGATATCTGCTGAAGAGACTGAGCTTAATTTAGACTTAGAGGATCAAGAAGCTGAAGAGCTTCCTGTGACAGAGGATGAGGAGAGGACTTAATCATGAGCTATAGTAAAGTGGTGACCCTTAAAAATATTATTGGAGATAAGTTTTCATTATTAGACCCTTTTTTATCTGAGGATGCAAAAGTTAAAATTTCTGAATTAACGGATGTCGAGCCTTTGCCTCAAGAAGAAATGGATTTGTTTCTAAAGGAGTCCTTGGGAACGATTGAAAAATATCATGAAGAGTATGAAGCCCCAGAAGAAGAGCTTGATGAAGTTGATGATATGAGTTTTGAAGAATTTGAAGTCGCTTCTGACGATGATGAGACTATTGATTATCCCAAAATTGCAACAGAGCTTTTGGAGCAAGATCCTCAATTAGTGGCCTTTTTTATTGCGAAACTAGAAGATGAAAAAAAAGAGGCCTTATTGTCTAACTTACCAGAGCACTTTACCGAAAAAGTCCAAACCCTTCGTGTCGAGAATCTTGTTTTTTCAGAAAGCTTATACGATAAGTTATATAATCGATTTTTTCAATAAGGCGACTCGTTTTTTTTAATTAATGGGGCTTATCATTTCGATGATTTAATGATAAAATTATTTTTATGATTAGGTTGTTTTCTACACTTTTATTTTTGTTTGTTACTTTGGTTTTTACTCCGGTTGTGAGCTTTTCACAAGCTAGTAGTGTGAAAGAACAAATGGCGATCAAACAATTTAATATGTTGTCACCTAAAGAAAAAAAGGCCTTATTAAAAAAAATTGACCTATCGGGTGTTGACTTGACTGACTTGTCGCCAGTTCGTTCCGACAGTCTTATGCGTGTTGGTGCTCAATCTGATCAGCGTGATGAGAGAGGCTCTCGATCTGTCTCTTCGGTAGTATCTGCTCGTAATCAGTCTCTTCGTCAGGGTCTTATCAATGACCCTTCATCCGGACAAGAAATGGAGGGTGTTGAGGAAAGGTCTGGTTTGACGCAGCAATATCCCCTCTTTTTAAGAGGATTGTTTTCTGAGGATACTAAAAAAGATTTCGATCGGACACTTAGAAAAGAAAAAAAGCCTAAACTCTTTGGCTCTTATGACCTTTTTTCTAAGGACTCAATGGAGGGTCCTGTTGATGATTATGTAAAGGATGATGAATCTGATCAAAAGGAGTCTTCTAAAGAAGATATACCTGAAAATGATTTAGCGTACTCTCAATTTGGCTATGACTTGTTTGAAAATAATGATCTTTTGTCTTTTTCTGTATCGGATTCTCCTGTGGGGCCCGATTACTTTCTAGGTCCTGGTGACCAAGTTACCATCTATGTTTGGGGAAAGCTCGAACAAACGCTGACAGTGGCTTTAGATAAAAAAGGGCGTCTTTACTGGCCTAGTTTAGGCCATATCTCTCTTTTGGGTGTTAAGTTAGGCAATGCAGATAAGGTGATTCATCAACGCTTGAAGGAGAAGTACGTTAATTTTCAAGTGACGGTTTCTTTATCACAAGTTCGAAATATTCGGATTTATGTATTAGGAGATGTTGTAAAGCCCGGTGCTTATGATATGACGGCTTTGGGGAATGTCTTTCATGCTCTTTATGCCGCCGGTGGTCCTAAGGATATTGGCTCTCTTCGGCGGGTTAAATTAATTCGAAATCAAAAAGTTATTAAAGAAATTGATCTCTATAAATATTTGTTGAGAGGGGATAATCGACATGACGAACAGCTTAGAGCTTATGATTCTATTTTTGTCCCACCTATTGGGGATGTTGTTCAAGTTAAAGGGGATGTTAAGAGACAAGGGATTTATGAATTAA
>MDTB01129938.1_pt1 | contig 10136 bp, 11 predicted proteins | sample 811161 | NCBI WGS metagenome assembly MDTB01 (sample SAMN05326650, study PRJNA326480) | marine metagenome | isolation source: seawater | place: Mediterranean Sea | collected 2009
TCAAGAACAATGCAAATTGCACAAAAACTTTATCAAGGAATAGAAATAGAAGGTGAAACAATAGGATTAATAACTTATATGAGAACTGATGGTACTAATTTATCTAATGACGCAGTTTCAACTTTTAGAGATTATATAAAAAAAGAAATTAGTGATAAATATTTGCCAGCAAATCCTTTAAACTATTCAGGTAAAAAAGCAAAAAATGCTCAAGAGGCTCATGAAGCAATCAGACCAACTGATATTAATAGAACACCTCAAAGTATCAAAAAATATTTAAGCACAGATCAAAATAGATTATATGATTTAATTTGGAGTAGAGCATTATCTTCACAAATGGAGTCTGCTAAATTTGATAGAAATACAATTACTATTACTTCTGATAATAATGATACAATTTGCAAGGCTAGTGGTTCAGTTTTAAAATTTGATGGATTTTTAAAAATTTATAACAACTCTGCTAAAGATAATGATGAAAGTGTTTTACCAGAAATGTCTAAAGGACAAGTTAATATTGAAGCATTGTTAGATGAACAGCATTTTACACAACCACCCCCAAGGTACTCTGAAGCAAGTTTAGTAAAAAAGCTAGAAGAGTTAGGTATCGGAAGGCCTTCCACTTATGCTAGTATTATTTCAACTATAGCTAATAGAGGTTATGCAGAAATAATTAATAAAAGATTTAATCCTACAGATAGAGGTAAATTAATTTCTGCGTTTTTAGAAAAATTATTTTCAAAATATGTTGATTATAATTTTACAGCTGGTCTAGAAGATCAATTAGATGAAATCACTTCAGGAAAAGAAAGTTGGATTAAAGTTTTAGAGCTATTTTGGAAGGATTTTAATAATAATGTCTCAGAAGTTAAAGAAAAAAGAACAAGAGAAGTTTTAGATTTGTTAAATGATAGTTTGGGAGATTTAGTTTTTGATAAGGATGACGAAGGAAATATTGTAAGGAAATGTCAATTATGTAATTCTGGAACTTTAAGTCTTAAAAATAGTTTTAGAGGTGGTGCCTTTATTGGATGCTCAAATTACCCCGAATGCAAATTTACTAGACCTTTGTCCAAAGTAAAAGCTGCTGCCCAGGCCCAATTGGCTGAGCCTAAACTAATTGGTAAGCACGAAAATGGAAATGATATTTTTTTAAAAAATGGAAGATTCGGCCCCTACCTACAATATGAAAAAAATTTAGATGATATTATTGAAAAAAAAATTACTAAAAAAAAGAAATCCAAAAAAATTAAATCAGATCTCAATGAACTTTTAAAAAATGTATCAATACCAAAGGGTCTGGAGTTAGATGATATTGATTTAAATAAAGCCCAATTTTTATGCTCTTTACCAAAATCACTAGGAATAAACCCTGAAAATCAAAAAGAAATTTTTTTAAACACTGGTAGATTTGGACCTTATTTAAAATGTGAAAACAAATCAGCAAGAATTGAAAATATTGAAGAAATTTTTTCTATTGGATTAAATAGAGCTATAACACTTATAGCTGAAGCAAAGCCTGGCAGAATGTCTTCATCAATAATTAAAGATTTGGGAGAACATCCGGAAGATAAAAAACCTGTCAGAATAATGAAAGGTCAATATGGGCCATATATCAAATATAAATCATTGAATGCAACTATACCTGAAGAAAAAGACCCTTTAGAACTTAATATGGAAGAGGCATTAATATTAATTGAGAAAAGAAAAGAATACGATAAAAGTAAGAAAATTAAAAAGAGGAAAAAAAATGATTAAGAAAATTTCAATATTAATTATTGCTGTAATTTTAACTTCTTGTACAACAATCAAAGAAAAAATGCCAAAAATGGAGAAAAAAGCTTGTACAGGAGAAAATAAAACACTTGCTGATGTTTGGTGTAAAAAAAAATAGTTTATGAAAAAAGTTTTTTTTTATTTTTTATTATCAATTTTTTTAATAACTTCGAATTCAATAATTGTTATTGCTAAAGAAGATTGTTCAAAAATTAATGGTTTTAAAAGAAAGTTAGAATGTAAAATTAGAAATAATCCTATCAATCAATCTAAAACTAAACAAAAAATATCAGAATTAAATAAGAGTTTAGAAAATAAAACTTTAGCTGATTTTTTCTGGAAAAAAGAAAATTAAATGACATTTGAAGATAATATAAAAAAAAATAATATCAAATTACCTAACGCAGCTGATCCAGTCGGGTCTTATGTTGCTTCAAAAATTATTGGTAAACTCTTGTTTATTTCTGGTCAAATATCTATGACAGAAAATGGTGAATTAATAAAAGGAAAATTAGGAAAAGATCTAGATACAAAAGCTGGATATGAAGCAGCAAAAAGATGTGCATTGAGCATAGTTGCTCAAGCTAAAAAAATATGTGAAAATGATTTATCTAAAATAAAATCATGTGTAAAATTAACAGGTTTTGTAAATTCAACAGATAATTTTATTGAACAGCCTAAAGTTATAAATGGAGCTTCAGATACTATTGCTTTAATTTTTGGTGATTTTGGAGTACATACAAGAGCAGCTGTTAGCACTAATAGTCTACCTTTAGGGGTTGCAGTTGAAGTTGATGCAATTTTTGAATTAAATTAATTTATCGTCCAACACCATAATATTTTAGATTTAATAATTTCATTTTTTGAGCTGAATAAATATTACGCATATCAAAAATTATACATTTCTTATTTTTTAAAAAAGATTTAAAATTTATAGACTTAAAATCATTCCATTCAGTGTGAATAATTATTAAATCAGAATAAGATACAGCTGACTTGATGTCTTTTGAGTAAAAAACTTTTTTATATTTAGATAGTTCTTTTTTTTTACCAGTAGGATCATAGTAATTGACAATAGCTCCTTTTTTTAACAAAGAAGGTATCATTGTTAAACAAGCAGAATCCCTCATATCATCTGTATTCGCTTTAAATGTTACTCCTAAAAAACAAATATTCTTCTTTTTTATTTTACCTTTTAGAAGACTTACAGTTCTTTTAAGTAGTAGTTCGGATCTATTTTTATTTGATTTTATTACACTTTTAATTATTGATAAATTTGTTTTAAAGTTATCAGCAGTTGTGGTTATAGCTTTTGTGTCTTTTGGAAAACATGAACCACCATAAGCCGGCCCAGCTCTTAAAAAACGACTACCAATTCTTTTATCAAGACCCATGCCTATTGATATATCTTCTACATTAACATTAATTTTTTCACATAAATTAGCAATTTCATTAATAAAAGAAATTTTTGTAGCCAAGAAAGCATTTGAAGCATATTTTATTAATTCTGCAGCTCTTCTTGATGTATTAATATATTTTGCTCCTTTTGAAATTAAGGGAGAATAAAGATTTTTTAAAATTTTATTAGATCTTTTATTTATTGTACCAATTACAATTCTGTCTGGGTAAATAAAATCTCTTATTGCTTCACCTTCTCTTAGAAATTCAGGATTAGAAACTACAGAAAAAAGTTTGTGTGATTTTTTCTTTAAAATTATTTTTTCAATTTTATCACCAGTAGTTACTGGTACTGTTGATTTAGTTATAATAATCTTAAATCTTGAAATAGATTTACTTATTTCTTTTGTAACATCAAATACTTGACTTAAATCTGCTGCTTTACCATTTTTTTTTGTAGGTGTACCAACACAAATAAATATCAAATCAGATTTATTAACAGAATTTCTTAGATTTGTTGAAAATCGTAATCTACCATTTTTATAGTTTTTTAATACTAGTTCTTCAAGACCTGGTTCATAAATTGGAATAATACCATTTTTTAAATCATTAATTTTATTTTTATCTCTATCAATACATATTACATCATTACCTAAATCAGCAAAACATACCCCACTTACTAAACCAACATAACCCGTTCCAATCATACAAATTTTCATTTTTTTGAAATCTCCAAAGATGATCTGATATAACCTTTCATAGTTCCACAATCTAGATATTTACCAAGAAAATTGTGACCAATAAATTTTTCATTTTTATTAATTAATGATTGTATTGCATCTGTAATATGGATTTCACCACCTTTGCCAGGTTTAATTTTATTTAATTCACTAAAAATAGTTTTAGGTAAAATATATCTTCCAATAACAGCTTGATTTGAAGGTGCTTTTTTTGGATCAGGTTTTTCAACAACACTGTTTATTATAAAATTATTATTATTAATTTTATTTCTGATATCGTAAATACCCCATCTTGAAGAACTTTTTTTATTAATTTTCATACTAGCCATAACTGAACTTTTGTATTTAGTATGAACATCTATCATCGATTTAGAACAATTTCTTTTTATTATTAAATCATCAGGTAATAACATCAAAAAATATTTATCTTTAATTAACCTTTTAGTTTTAAGCACTGCGTCACCAGTTCCAAGTGCTTTATTTTGATATACAAATTTTATCATTTTCTTATATTTAAGAATCTTTTTGTATTCATTGATAATTCGTTTATCTTTTTTTTTTTTAATTATATTTTTATAAAATTTGTCGTTATAAAAATATTTTTTAATCATTAATTTTTTTTTTGAAATGATAAAGATAATTTCTTTAATCCCAGCCTCTAAACATTCATTCAAAATAAATTCTAATCCAGGCTTTCCATCTATTGGTAATAATTCTTTTGCAAAAACACTTGTCAAAGGAAGTAATCTAGTACCTTGTCCTGCTAAAGGAATTATTGCTTGTTTAATCATTTAAATGTTTTACTTATAATGTTCGAAATTACAAATGAAAGTTTTAAAAAATATAAATGTCTTAAAAAAGGCAGTTAGTACTATTTCGAACTTAGGCTTTGTTCCAACTATGGGAGGTCTTCATAAAGGACATATATCGCTCATAAAAAAATCTCAAAAAAATTGTAAAATTACTTTAGTTAGTATCTATATCAATCCAAAACAATTTAATAAAAAAAATGATTTTCTTTCTTATCCAAGAGATATTAAGAAAGATTTAAAATTATTAAAAAAATTAAAAGTTGACTATGTTTTTATTCCAGAAACAAAAGATATATATTCTATTAAATTACCAAAAAAAATTAAAATATTAAAATCACAAAAAATTTTATGTGCAAAATATAGAAAAGGTCATTATGAGGGTGTTTTAGAAATAATGAGCCGTTTCATAATATTAGTTAAACCTAAATTGATATTCATGGGTGAAAAAGATTATCAACAATTAATTATTGTTAAGGACTATATTAAAGATAAATTTAAGAGTAAAATTTTCCCTTGTAAAACTATAAGAGATAAAAACAATGTTGCTCTTTCATCTCGAAATTATTTACTATCAAAAAATGATTTAATAAACGCTGGATTAATATCAATTACTTTAAAAAAAACTAAAATTAGAATTAAAAAAAAAAGAAATATTGATAGATATTTAAGTGATGTAAAAAGAGATTTAAGCAATAAATTTAAAATTAAAATTGAATACTTAGAAGTCAGAAATGAAGTAAATCTTAAAAGAAATTATCATAATAAAAAATACAGGATATTTATTTCTTATTATATTAATAATGTAAGACTTATTGATAATTTTTAATTATAAAAAATAAGCTGCGACACCTAGAAATGAAAGGAATCCTATAACATCAGTGATTGTAGTAACAAATACACTTGATGCTATTGCTGGGTCAATATTCATTTTTTTGAGTGTGACTGGAACAAGGATTCCAAATAAACCAGCAACAACCATAGTAAGAATCATTGAAACTGAAATTATCATTGAAAGCTGAATATCTTGAAACCAAATTTGTACTATTACAGAACTTATAATCGCAAATATAATTCCATTTAAAATACCAATGTTAAATTCTTTCAATATATTAGATGTAAAATTATTTTTAGTAAGATCATTTGTTGCCAAAGTTCTCACTGTAACTGCTAATGTTTGCATGCCTGCATTACCTCCCATAGATGCAACTATTGGCATTAGAAATGCTAAAACAACCATCTGTTCAATTGTTGCACCAAAAATACTAATAACCCAAGTAGCTATAAAAGCTGTAAATAAATTCAATAGCAACCAATTAAATCTTCTTTTAGTTTTTGTTAAAACACCATCAGTAATTGCCTCATCTCCTACTCCTGCTAATCTTAATGCATCTTCTTCAGCTTCTTCTTTTAGAACAGTTAAAACATCATCGTTAGTAATCATACCTACAAGTTTATTGTTCTTATCAACTACACATGCTGAATTAAGATTGTAGTTTTCGAATAAATGACCAACTTCTTCTTTATCCATATCAACAGGAACAAGAAGTTGAGATTCTGACATTATTGAGATCATTTTCGTGTCACGTGAAGTCGTCAATACTTTTGAAGATGGCACAGTTCCTATAGGTTTAAATTCTTCATCAACAATAAAAATTTCTAAAAATTCTTCTGGTAGATCCTTGTTCTCTCTTAAATAATCTATTGTTTGACCAACTGACCAATTACTAGGTATAGCAGTAAATTCACGCTGCATTATTCTTGCAGCAGTATCTTCAGGATAACTTAAGCTTTCTAACAAAGCAAAACGATCCTTTGGTGGTAACGAGCTTAAAATTATATTTTTATCTTTTTCTTCAACATTCTCTAAGATGGCAATAGCATCATCTGACTCAAGATTTTTTAATATGGTAACAATTGAGTCAGAAGATAGATATTTAATAATCTCAGATTGAACTGACTCGTTTAATTCTACAAAAACTTCAGGATCAATTTTAAAATTATTTAATTTAATTAAACTTTCTCTATTGTTTTGATTTAGATGCTCAATAATATCAGCTGCATCAGCAGGGTGCATTTCCTTAAAAGAATTAGTAATAAAAAGTGCATCGTTATTAGCAATTTTAGTATTAACTACGTTAATATATTCCTTATTAAATTCAAAATTAACTTTTTTATCTTTTATTTTTTTTATTAAAGACATAAATTTACCTATAATCAATTTCGCACTTTTAATGTAAAAATAAGATAATACAATTTTTAAATGAACATAGAGATCAAAAAGTCAATAAAACCGGTAAAATATAATGAAGCTATTAAATTTTTAGAAGAGAGATTGGCTGAAATTAAGAACAATAAAGCAAAAGAACTAGTTTGGATTTTAGAACATGAAGAAATTTACACTGGCGGAACTAGTTATAATAAAAAAGAAATATTAAATAAAAAAATAAAAATTATTGAGACAAATAGAGGAGGCAAAATTACATGTCATGGTCCAGGACAAATGATTTGTTATTTTGTTATAGATTTAAAAAAAAGAAATAAGGATATAAGAAAATTTATAACTTTAATTGAAAAAACAATAATAGAAAGTATGTCAGAATTTAATATCAATGTATTTGGAGACCCTAAGAACATTGGAATATGGGTAAACCATAAAAATAAAATTAAAAAAATAGCAGCTATAGGTATTAGAGTAAGTAAATGGATTGCTTATCACGGCTTTTCATTAAATATAAGCAACAATCTAAAAAACTATGATAATATTATCCCATGTGGAATTCTTGATAAAGGTGTAATAAATCTTAAAGAAATTAATGATAAAGAATATAAGAATCTAGATAATATAATTTTAAAAAATTTTATTAAGAATTTGGAAATTTAAGTCTTTTAGTTTTCAATAGTTTTTTAAAATATTCTGGTAAAAGTGCTGTGTAAGTGTGCTTTTTATCCTTAATCATAAATTTAATCTTATATGAATGGAGCATTAAATTTTTATTAATAGCTTTATCAGAATAACTAAATTTATATTTTTGGTCTCCGTAGATAGGATTTCCTAAAGCATAAAGTTGTTTTCTTAATTGATGCTTTCTTCCAGTTATAGGTTTCATTTCAACTAGACTACATATTGAATTTTTATCTAAAACTCTATAAATTGTTTTTGCTTTTTCAACTATTTCTTTATTGTTGTCATATCTAATCAGATCGTTTGTCCATTCACCAGAATTTTTTTCTAGCTCGCCATGACAAATTGCTAAATAAGTTTTATGGACTTTTCTTAATCTAAAAAGTGATGTTAACAATTGAGCTGACTCTCGATGTTTTGCAATAATAAAGACTCCAGATGTATCTTTATCTAATCTATGAACAGAGAAAGGTTTTGAATTGTTAAAAATTTCACTTTTAGCAAATATATCAATTAAATTCTTTTTAGATTTTGTTCCTCCTTGAACTGAAATACCTGAACTTTTATTTAAAACAACAAAATCATTATTATTATCTATTATTAAATTTTCATTTTCTTTAATAATTTCTTTAGATGGATCAAATTTAATTTTTTTTTGGACCATTGATTCTTTAAAATTTAGATCAAATATGTCAATTTTGTCTCCAATTTTAATCTTATAAGAGCTTTTGATTTTTTTATTATTAAGTTTAATTTTCCCATTTCTTAGATTTTTTTCAATTAAGCTTTGAGGTATTTTGCCTACTTTATTCCTAATCCATCTATCTACACGCATATTATTGTACGCTGAATCAACGTCGTAAGACTTTTTCATGATAATATATTATTATATAAAAAATTAAGCAGTAGCTAATTTTTTTTCTTCTTTTTTATCTTTAGATGTATCTTTTTTCTTTTTATCTATTCTTTTAGCCTCAATATCTCTATCAACAAATTCTATAACTGCCATTGGTGCATTATCACCATATCTAAATCCTGCTTTAATAATTCTTGTGTATCCACCGCTTCTTTTTTCATATCTTTTTGATAAAGTTTTTTTAACTTTATTAGCTGATTTAACATCCTGTAATTTTGACATTAACATTTTACTTGTTTGTAAAGTTTCTTTCTTACCAAGAGTGATAATTTTTTCTGCTTGCGGTTTTAAAAACTTAGCTTTAGGAAGTGTAGTTGTAATTTGCTCATATTTTATTAAAGAATTTAGCATATTTTTTAATAATGCTTTTCTATGTTCTGAAGTACGATTAAGCTTTTTATTAGCCATTCCATGTCTCATTAGATTTGTTCCTCCAATTTTTTAGACATTTCGGCAATATTATCTGGTGGCCAGTTAGGTATTTCCATTCCTAAATATAATGACATTGCTGTTAAGACTTCTTTTATTTCATTTAATGATTTTCTACCAAAATTTGGTGTTCTTAACATTTCACCTTCAGATTTTTGAACTAAATCACCTATGTAGATAATATTATCATTTTTAAGACAATTCATCGAACGAACAGATAATTCTAATTCATCTACTTTTCTTAATAAATTTTTATTAAAAGCAGGTTCTGTTGAAACTTCAGGTGTTGGTACCTCTGTTGGTTCATCAAAATTAACAAACATATTTAATTGATCTTGAAAAATTCTAGCTGAATATGCTACTGCCTCTTCTGCTGAGATAGAACCATTAGTCTCTACTTCCATTGTTAGCTTATCATAGTCAAGGGCCTTACCTTCTCTAGCAGTGCTAATTGAATAAGAAACTTTTTTAACTGGACTATATAGTGAGTCTATAGCAATTAATCCTAATGGTGGTTCTTCAGGTTTATTCATTACTGCTGGTACATAGCCTTTTCCAGTGCCAACATTCATTTCCATATGGAAATTTGTATTTTCATCTAAATTACAAATTACTAAATCTGGATTTAAAATTTCTACATCTGCCACAGGCGTTATAGATGAGGCTTTAATTTCACCTGGGCCTTTTGCATCTAAAACTAATTTTTTTGTTCCTTCGGAAGAACATTTTAAAGCAAGTAATTTAATATTTAAAACAATGTCAGTAACATCTTCTCTTATACCCTTAATAGAAGTAAATTCGTGCAAAACTCCATCTATTTGTATTGATGTAACTGCCGCTCCTCTAATTGATGAAAGTAAAATTCTTCTAAGTGAATTACCTAATGTTAATCCATAACCTTTTTCTAAAGGTTCAGCAACTATTGTGGCATGTGATTTATCTTCACTAATTTTAACATCTAATTTTGCTGGTTTAATTAATGCTTTCCAGTTTTTAACATTCACATTTACATTTTCCACTTAAACTCTCCTTTTTTTTGGTGGTCTTGCTCCATTATGGGGCATTGGTGTTGTATCTTTTATTGAAAGAATTTTAAATCCTTTAGCTTGTAAAGCTCTTAAAGCTGTTTCTCTTCCTGATCCAGGTCCTTTAACTTCAACAGATAA
>MDTB01036547.1_pt1 | contig 10135 bp, 9 predicted proteins | sample 811161 | NCBI WGS metagenome assembly MDTB01 (sample SAMN05326650, study PRJNA326480) | marine metagenome | isolation source: seawater | place: Mediterranean Sea | collected 2009
CAGACATATTTGGTAATGAAAATTCAGCAATATAGATGATTTTTTTTTTTTTCATTAATTTAAATTATCATCAATATATTTAATTTCTGAATAAGATAGATTTTTTTTAAATTTAAATAAATTTTTCATTGTATGATCAATGTCAAAATTGTCTTTACAATCAGGATTAATTTCTAGTTTTTTTGATAATTTATATTTTTCTTTATTGAAATTTTGAAAAAAATCTTCAAATTTTATTTGAATTACATTCTTAAAACTTACTTTTGAAATTTTATTTGATAGTTCTTTGTACCATTTTACAAATTTTTTTATGTCATGTCCTGGATAACTTAATGAGTTTCTTCTTTTCATACTCCAGAATATTGCTTTTGGATCCCTTCTTACAAAAATTATTTTTCTATTTTGACCATAATATTTGGTAGAACTAATTGGAGATAAAAAGTTACCTCCTTGCTCAATTACAATATTTTTTTTTTTATTAAATCTTTTATCGTTTTTGTAAATACTAAATATAAATTCCTCAGCATAATTTAAAAATAATTTCTCCTCACACGGGAGAATTATTTTTAATAGATTAATATTTTTTGCATCTTTATTTAGGAGCAGTCTATTTGCGTAGAAATTTAGTTTCTTAAGAAATGAAATTTTGTCTAAATAAAATTGTGGGCTTCCATTAAATTTTATTAGTGAAATCTTTCTTACAAATATATTCGCTAAATAAATTAGTTTTTTGTTATAAATCTTATGTTTTTTATTATAGTTAGATTTGTATGTATTTTTTATAAATTTTTCAAAATTAAGAATTTTATTAGAACACCCATTCAAAGAAAAATTTTTGTACAATGAATTATAAAGGTCATCAATACCATCAGGATCATTGACTATTCTAAATTCCGCACCATCAAATGGGCTCTGAAAATCTTCTCTTGATGAAAGATAGTCACGAATTGCCCCAGCACCACTATTACCTGTACCCAAAACTATAACTGTTTTCATCTTATAATATAATTGATTTATATATAAATTTGACAATATTTAGACAAATATAAATCGTATACATAAACACTAGATGAATTTTTCCTCAAAAGCAAAAAATTTAGTAGAACTAAAAAAATTAAATTTAAAAAAGTCGATTATTCCGACTTTTTACAAATATAAAGTTGAGGATATTAAAAAGAATAAAAAAAAAATTTTAAGACTCATATTAAAGAGTCTATCAAAAAAAATTTGTATTAGATCATCGTATTTTTTCGAGGATAACAAAAATAAATCTATGGCTGGGGAATTTGAGGGATTAAGTAATGTAACTAATTCCAAAAAAAATTTAATGTTAGGCATGAACACACTTATTAAACAATATGAGTCAAAATCAAAAAACAAATTTATAATAAATCAAAGTGAAATTATTTTTCAAAATTATTTATTTGACTCTAAATTAAGTGGAGTAGTTACTAATTTTTGTATTCAAGATGGCTCAGATTATTATGTAATAAACTATGACGATACCTCAAGTCTTACAAATACCGTAACATCTGGAAGTGAAACTGGAGGGAGAGTTATACATATATTTAAAGAAAACATAAAGGGTCTTAGATCAAGTATGTTTAGAAAAATAATTTCTTCAGTCAAAGAAGTAGAAAAAAAAATAAAGAATGCAAAAATTGATATTGAGTTTGCTATTGACAAAAAAGGCGTAGTTAATATCTTTCAAATTAGACCAATATCAACTACAAAAAATTGGAAAAAATTTGAAAAAAAACTATTTTTTAAAAATCTTTTAAAAACTCAAAAAACTTTTAAAAAAATAAATTTAACAAATAAGAAATTTGGTAAATATTCTGTACTTGGTTTGATGCCAGACTGGAATCCGGTAGAGATGATTGGTTACCAACCTAACAATTTGGCTTACTCGCTATACCATGAGTTAATTACTAAAGAGAGCTGGTCCGAAGCAAGAGAAAAAATAGGCTACAAAAAAGTAAATAGACCACTAATGTATAAATTTACAGGAAAACCATTTATTGACTCTAGACTAAGTTTTTATTCCTTTTTACCCGCCAGAGTTAAAGATAAAGTTGCAAAAAAAATTGTTAACTATTGGTCCTGCGAACTTATAAGCAAACCATATTTGCACGATAAAATCGAATTTGAAATATCAGATGGAAGTTATGATGCATTTACAAAAATAAAAGTCTTAAAAAATTATAATTTCTTAAATTTTAAGGATAAAACTGAATATTTACAAAAGCTACAATATTTTACTAATCAAAAAATTTTAAATTTTGATAATGAAGGTATTTTCTTAAATAAATGTCTTCTTAAATTAGAGAGTGATAGAGCAGTGTTACTAAATAATTTTAAAAAAAAAAAAAATTGATACAATAAAATTTGAAATTAAAAATATAATTAAAAATATAAAAAAAAACGGAATTATTCCTTTTTCCATTTATGCAAGATATGCATTTATTGGAAAAAAATTTCTAAATTCACTATTTGAAAAAAAAATTATTAGTAAGATTAGTTATTTAAAATTAATAAACTCTATTAATTCAATTACAACTTTTTATATAAATTTGGAAAAAAAAAAAAATACAAGTAAAAAAAAAAGAATTTTCGAGAATTATTTTTACCATTTAAGGCCAGGAACATATGATATAAATGTAAAACGGTATATTTTGTCTTTAAAAACAAGAAAAATAAAAAAATTAAATAAATTACTTTCTTTAGAGTTCGAAATTCCTAAAATAAAAGAAATTGATAAAAAAAATATAAATATTTTTTTAAAAAAGAATAATTTTAGTTTTAATTATAATAAATTAATAAGATTTTGCCTACTTTCTATTAAATTAAGAGAAAATTCAAAGTTTATATTTACAAGATCTTTAAGTGATTTAATTGAAATTTTAAAATATTATTTAAAATATTATAAGATTTCTAAGGATAAATTCTCGAAGTTTGATTTAAACAATATATTTAAATTAACAAAAAAAAATAGAAATAAATTAGTAAATAAAATAATAATGAATGATAAAAAATTTGATTTAATTAATAGGAAAACTAAACTGCCTTATTTAATAACTAATTTTAACGATTTTTTTATTGCCTCAAATTTATTAACCAAGCCTAATTTTGTGACGAGTAAAGTAATAACAAGCAAAGTTGTAGAAATAAAAAATAAAATATTTAATTTAAATCTTTCTAACAAAATTATATTAATAGAAAATGCTGATCCTGGTTTTGATTGGATTTCTTCAAAACGAATTGGTGGATTAATAACTAAGTATGGTGGCATAAATTCACACATGTCTATTAGATGTGAGGAACTAAATATTCCAGCAGTCATTGGTTTAGGTAACGATAATTTTGAAAAAATAAAAAATAACTCTTTGATAACAATAAATTGTAAAAATAAACAATTAATAATGAGATAATAATGAATATTCTAATAACATCTAATTTTAAAAAGTATTATCGAACTTATATAGATTTTGTTGATCATTATTGGATAAGTTATTTCGAAAAGAGAAATTATGTTTTTTATCAATTACCTAATTCAAAAAAGATATCAAATAAAATTTTAGGAACCATTAATAACATTGATCTAATAATTTTGCCTGGAGGAAATGATGTATTTGAAAAAGATAAATATTCAAATATCAGACTGATGGTTGAAAAAAATACAATTTTTTATGGTTTAAAAAAAAATATTCCAATTTTAGGTGTATGCAGAGGAATGCAAGTAATTAATAATTTTTTTGACGGAAAAATCCATAGAATTAATGGACACATGAAAAAAAAACATAATATTTATATGAAAAAAAATATATTTGGAAAATCTAAATATATTGTCAATAGCTACCACAATTATGGAATCAAACATATTTCAAAATCTAAAAAATTTAATACTTTAGCAACTGATAAGAATAACAATATTGAAATGTTCAAACATCAAAAAAAAGAAATCTATGGTGTAATGTGGCATCCAGAAAGAGTTAATAATTTTAATATGCTAGACAAAATAATAAAATTATTATTGAAAGAATGAAAGCTATAATTTTATGTGCAGGCTCAGGTAAAAGAACTGGGTTAAAATATCCAAAATGTCTTTATAAATTTAAAAATCAAAAAACAATTTTAGAAAAAAATATTAGATTATTAAAAAAAAAAAAATTCAAGAATTCTGATATTTTTATTGTAACTGGATTTAAAAGCACTCTTATAAAAAATATAACAAAAAATAAATATAATTATGTCTATAATAAAAATTATAAAATAACCAATATGGTTTACTCACTAAATTTATATTTGAAAAAAGATTCTAAAAGTAGTGATATTTTGATAATTTATTCAGATATTATTTTTGATGAAAAATGCTTATCCCTAATTATAAAATCTAAAGAAAAGATATCTACTTTAGTAGACAATAATTGGTTAAAAAAATGGAAATTAAAAAAAAATTATCAAAATGATTTTGAAGAATTGTTAATAGAAAATAATGAGATCGTTAAACTAGGAAAAAAAACAAATAATCTAGAAAACATTTCAGGAAGATTCGTTGGTATTACGAAATTATCTCAAAGTGTTTTAAAAGATTTTAATAATTCAAAACTTTTGGATAAAATTCTTTTAAAAAATAAAAAAATAGATTTTACAAATTTCTTGATGATTTTAATCCAAAAGAAGTATTCTGTTCATTCTATCCTCAAAAATTTAAAATGGGCAGAATTTGACACTTTAGATGATTTTAAAAAATTTAAAAAATTGAAATGATTATATGATTTTTTTCGAAAATTTAAGAAGGTTTAAAAAAAAATTTATAAATAAAACAAATATAAGAGTCTCGAGATGTATTAACTTTGGTAGCCAAACAGCTAATTATTATTTTAAAAATTTACTTAAAAAATCAAATTATTACTTTGAGTATGGCTCTGGTTCATCAACCCTTTATGCGAGTGATCAAAAAAAAGATTATATTTCAATAGAATTAGATAAATTATTTTATAAAAAGATAAAAAAAGTAACAAAAAATGAAAAAATTAAATTTATAAATGTTGGCATTGTTGGTGAATATTCTTACCCGTTATTTATACAAAAAAAAAAATTTTTAAAGTATATTAAATCGATTGAGCTATACTCTAGAAAAAAAAAATTTCCTGATTTAATATTAATTGATGGTAGATTTAGAGTAGCATGTCTATTATTTATATTTTCGATTTTAAAAAAAAAAAAATTTAAAACAAATATCATATTAGACGATTATTTTAACAGACCCCACTACTCTGTTCTTAAGAACTTTTATAGAATTAAAAAAGTTGGTAGAATGGCAATTTTAAAACCAAAAGTTAAAAAATTTGATAAAAATTTGCTAAATAAATATATTTTAGATCCCAGATGAATATTTGTTATATATCAAATTCTGCAGCCCCCTCAAAAAATGCAAGTAGTTTGCAAACAGCAAAACTTTGTGAAGCTCTTCGTAAGATCGGACACAAAGTAATTCTTGTTTTGCCCGACACAGGATATAAAGATAAAAATTATCATCATTTTTATGATATTAAAAATAAGTTTGAAATTAAAAGGATTAAATATTTTAAGATATTTCCAACAGGAATAAATTATTATTTATATTCTCTAATTTCTATATTGATCTCAAGCTATAAAAAACAAAATTTATATATAACTAGAAATTTTTTTACTTCTTTATTATTATGTATTTTTAACAAGAATCACATTCTTGAAATTCATGACGATATCCGAATTGAGGGTAGAATAGTCAAGTTTTTAATTAAATACTTTAAGTATCTAAACAATAAAAATATTCTAAAAATAATTACAACAACAAACACTCTTAAAAATAAATATCATAAGTCTTATTTCGTAAGTAAAGACAAATTACTAGTGCTTCATAATGCATCATCGTTAAAACTGAAATTTAAGAAATATAAAAATTTAAATAGAAATCTAAAAATTGGATATTTTGGTTCTATTTATAAATCACGTGGACTTGATATGTTAATTAAATTATCTAAAAAGGATATAAATAATGAATATTATATTTATGGAGGTAGCAAAAAAGTGATTAAGAATTTGAATAATAAATATTCATTAAAAAATTTACATTTTCAAAGTTATATTCCTTATTCAAAAATAAAAAGAAAGCTTAAAAATATAGATGTATGTTTATTGCCTTATAGTAACAAAATTACTGTTGCTGGAAACGTAGGCGATATTTCAAAATATACTTCTCCGTTAAAAATATTCGATTACATGATCACTGGCAAACTTATAATTTGCTCTGATATAAAGGTCTTAAAAGAAGTGTTAAAACACGATATAAATTCAATATTAATCAATAAAAAGAATAACCACGTTGTTTGGTTAAAAGAATTAAAAAAAATCAAGTCTGATATTAAAAAATTTAATAAAATAAGGTTTAATGCTTATAAGTTTGCTAACAAAGAGGACTTCATTTGGCGGGCAAAAAAAATTATCTCCTCTATCTTATAACCTTATGTGTTAAATGTTGAATCGAAATGTGATAAATTTAATATTTTTTGATAAATTAATTTATATTAAGTTTTTTTTTTGGTACAAATTTTATATATTTGTAAAGTTCTTTATTCGACCCTTTAGTATACTCAAGTTCTTTTTTTGATATTTTAATATACTTTATTTTATAATTCTTTTTAATTTTTTTATTTAGCTTTATTACAATTTTATTTATCGGGGTTGAAACTTGTGAAGAGACATTAAAAATTTTTACCCTTTGTTTAATCAGGTCTTTTTTTAATATTTTAATAATCACTTGCAAAAGGTCTGAAATATTTACAAAATCTCTTGATGGATAAACTTTTTTGCCATTTTGCATAAAGTAGTTTATTTTTGTGATTTTATCTAATTTATTATTTTGATTTAATTTAAAAATTAATCTTTGATAATTATTTCCTTTAAATTTAAAAATTTTAAAATTGCTATTATTTATACCAATTATATTAAATAATCTTAAAATTATTAGACTGTCAAATTCCCTATTTTTTAAATATTTTTCTACGATCAACTTTGTTTTACCATAATAGTTTTTTGGAAGAGTTTTATCACTTATCTTAAAAATTTTATTTTTTTTGGGTTCCTGGTAAACGTTAGATGATGATAAAAAGATAAATCTTTTTACATTATTTTTCTTACAAATATTTATGAAATCTTTAGTTTTTATAACGTTGTTTACAAAATAAGCTTTTTTACGTTTCTCTGCTTCCAGGACATAAGAAGATGCCGCGGTATGAATAATAGTTTTTATTTTGTGTTTCTTAATCAAATTCTCAACTTTTTTTTTATTTGAAATATCAAAAAAATAGTGATTCTTGGTATCAGTTACGTTATTTTTATAAGAATATGATAAATTATCTAATCCAATATACTTTATTTTTTTTTTTAAGAAAAATTGAGAAAGATGAGAGCCAATATAACCTGTGCTTCCAGTAATTAAAATCATAAATAAATTTACAAATTAATTTTATAAATTAATGTAAAGAATTACTAATGAAAAAAAAAATATTTTATTGGTCTCCTTGTCTAAATCCAGTAGGTACAGTTATTTCAACAATAAACTCTGCAATTTCTTTATCAAAATATGACAAAAATAATGATGTTAGAATAATTAATGTTTGCGGAGAATGGGATCAACACAGAACAATGCTAAAAGAAAATTCAATTAACTTAATTGATTTAAATTTTAAATATTTCAAAATTCTCCCCAAGAGAGGTTTTTTACAAAGTAGAATTTCTTATATAACAATCTTTATATTTTCATTTTTTCCACTATTATTTTTATTAAAAAGAGAAAAGCCTAACAAAATTATACTACATTTGATTACTTCACTCCCACTTACGCTTTTAAACTTATTTAAATTTAAAACTGATTTTATTCTAAGAATATCAGGATATCCAAAATTAAATATTATTAGAAAATTTTTTTGGAAAATTTCATCAAAAAGATTAAATTTGATTACTTGCCCAACTTTGGATTTAAAAAAAAATCTGGAAAATTTAAAATTATTTAAACCAAATAATCTATACCATTTACCTGATGCAATAATAAAAATTGAAGATTTAAAAAAAAAAGAAAGTTCACCGATTAATTTTGACTTAATAAAAAATAAAAGAATCATTTTATCAGTCGGCAGATTAACCAGACAAAAAAATTTTTCATATTTGATAAATGAATTTTCTGATTTTCTCAAGATCAATAATAATTTTGTTCTTTTGATTTTAGGAGAAGGTGAGGAAAAAAAAAAATTAAGTCAATTAATAGAAAGGGAAGGACTAGAAAAAAAAATTTTTTTATTAGGATATATAAAAAATGTATATAGTTTCATGAGAAATAGTGAAATATTTATATTAAGCTCACTTTGGGAAGAAGTTGGTTTTGCGATGGTAGAAGCTGCTATTTGTAATAATTATATAATTTCTAGCGATTGTCCAAATGGACCAAGAGAATTTTTAAATAATGGAGAAAATGGCATATTATTTAAGAATAATACTAATAAGAGTCTTTTAAAAAGTTTAATAAAGTATGCTAGCTTAGATAAAAAAAAAATCTTTAGAGATAAAGTTATCTTAAAAAAGAATTCAAGTAAATATACAATGTTTAAACATTATTTAGCTCTTAAAAGAATATTAAAAGTATAATTTTCAAAAATGAGAAAAAACATTTATTATCAATCTATCTTGCTTAACTACTTACAAATTTTGAGTAATATCTAAAAGAAATGGCTAATCTAATAGAAAAAATATATATTATTTTTTTATCAATTATACCATTATCCATTATCATCGGACCATCAGTATCTTTAATTAATTTTATAATTCTAGGGATTATATATTTGTATTTCTTTTTTAAATTTAAACACTATGATTTTTTATTAAAAAATAATACTATTAAGATTTTATTTGTCTTATATTTGTATCTAATATTTAATAGTTTAATATCACTGAATTTTGAGATTAGTGCTTTTAGAAACTTTGGTTTTCTAAGACTAATCTTAATATTTTTGTCTATAAATTATTTGTTTCATATTAATCAAAAAAATACAAAAATATTTAATTTCTGGATGATGATTCTTTTAATTTTTATTTTTGATGTTTATTTTGAGAGAATTAATGGAGCTAATATTTTTGGATGGGGTGCAACTTTTATAGATGGAGTTGAACAGATTCATGCAACCAGAGTTGTAAGTTTTTTTAAGGATGAACCAATAGCTGCTGGTTTTATAAATGGCTTTGTATTCTTAATATTAGGTCAAATATTAAACATTTTAAAAAATTATAAATTTGAAAAAATAATATTTTTAGTTGTATTATTAATATTTTTCTTTTCAGTATTAATTACAGGTGAGAGATCAAATACAATAAAAGCTTTATTTGGTTTATTATTGTTTATAAATTTGATTAAAATTTTTGATTTAAGATCAAAATTTATTTTTTTAATTATATTGCCAATTACTGCTATGATAATAATGTTTAATTCTGACTACCTTAAAAACAGATATTATGGTCAAATCTTTTCAAAAATTTATACAGAAAAAAAATTTCAAAATCTAGAGAATAATATTTACATAAAACTTTATAAGTCAGGTTTTGCAGTTTTTAAAAACTATCCATTGATGGGGGTTGGTAATAAAAATTACAGAATAGAAACATGCGGTAACCAGGAAAAAGAAATGAAAAATCACTATATTTGTCTTACACACCCACATCAAGTTTATTTTGAGTTTTTATCTGAGCATGGGTTAATTGGAACTTTGCTATTAGTGTCTTTATTTTTTGTGTTAATTTTTCAATATCTAAAAGTAATTATTCTTTCACAAAATTATTTACAAATTGGTGCTTTTACTTTTTTAATAACCAATTTTTTACCACTTATACCTTCAGGCTCTTTTTTTAGTGATTTCAATATAAGCTTGTTTATTTTAAACTTATCCATATTGTATGCGGTAAATAAAAAAACAAATGTTTTTTTTAAAAAATAACACTAATAAATGAAATTTTAGATTTTTTAAATTTAGGGCCGTTAGCTCAATAGTAGAGTACTGCATTGACATTGCAGGGGTAGTTGGAGCGTAACCAACACGGCCCA
>MDTB01147292.1_pt1 | contig 10135 bp, 7 predicted proteins | sample 811161 | NCBI WGS metagenome assembly MDTB01 (sample SAMN05326650, study PRJNA326480) | marine metagenome | isolation source: seawater | place: Mediterranean Sea | collected 2009
CACAAATATAGATTTTGTTTTAAATTTTTAAAAAAAAACATCATATTTATTTTATTAATTTGAATTTTGTTATTCTTACAAATCAAAAAAATTAATAATATTGCGACAATTATCTTTATTAGCACAGAGATGTTGAATAAATTTTGTTTGATTAATTCATTACTTTCTAGCAACAACAAAAAACCGGGTATAGAAATAGAGCCATTCATAAAAAAAAAATTCGATAAACTTGCACTTTTATTCATCGATAATCCTTTAGCTAAATCTTCTAAATTTAAGTAAATACAAGAAAATAATATTCCAAAAAATAGAGTAAGAGTTATTTCGAAAATTTTTAATTTTGATATATAAAAAAAAATTAGTAAGTGTGTTATGAATGATAGAATTAAACCAATAAATATAATAATAACTAGAGAATTAAAAATAATTACTCTTTTTTGATTAATGTCGAAATCTTTAATACTGATCATTGTCACTTTACCTATATAAAAACTTAATACTGTAGTTCCAAAAGTAATAACTAAATGTTGGATTAAAAAATTTGCATAAACTTCAGAATTTAAATATTTTATAAAAATAGAAGCAGAAACAATAGCAATTAAAGCACCAACAAGTGCAGGCGTAATATAAATAATAAGTGAAAAAAAGTTTATTTTTTTAATCAATTAATTTTACGTCTTTCTCAAAAAAGTTATTAATTATGTTTTCCATTGTGTATTCTTTCTTGTAATATTTATTTGAGTCCCTTAGCGATTTATTTTTATAAATTTTATTTTTTTTTATTAAATTATTTAGCAACTCTATGATGTTTGAATTTTTTTTGAGTATAAAAGGAGGATTTTTTGATTTTATATCAATTCCTTTAAAAGCAAACTTAGTTGATATAATTGGATTACCCAACATTAATGACTCAATAATCTTTAATTTTGTTCCTGGTGAATTAGTTAATGGAAGTATGCTGCACAAACTATTTTTTATTAAATAGTTTAATTTAGATTTTTCTAATTTTTTTTTAATAACAACATTTTTATAATCAAATATATATTTAGGGAAATCAGTACCTGTTAAAATAAGTTTTATTTCAGGGAATTTTTTGTTTATCTTAGGTAATATTTCTATAAGAAGTTTTTTAATGGCAATTTCATTTGGTCTATAAAAAAAATTTCCAGAAAATATTATAAAATTTTTTAATCTAAAGTTTCTTATTCTTTTAACTTTAAGTCTTTTTTTGGATATACCATTTTTAAATATAATTGATTCAACGTTATACAATTTTTTTATTTTAACCTGATCGACCTTTGAAACTACAGTTGCATAATTAGATAATTCATAAACTTTTTTCTCAAAAATTTTTGTAAAATATTGTATTAATTTATTGTTTTTTTGTTTTCTTATCTCATACTCAATATTGTGAGCGTGATAAATAATTAAAATTTCTCTAAAACATATTTTTAAAATAAGAATTAAAATATAGGAAAAACCAATCCAGCTACAACCCTCAATTATGACAAGTCTTTTTTTTGTTTCTCGAAAAAAAAAAATTAATTTTAATATTAAAAATACAATTCTTATTGGTTTAAGAATAAAAGAGAAAAATATATAATTTAAATATTCGTTTTTGAATTTAAAATTATAATTTTTGATTTGAAAAATTTTTTTTCTTTTAGATTTAATTGAATCGAAGACACTATTGCTAACCTCCGAAGCACCACTGAATGAATTTTCAATTTGATAAAAACCAACCAAAGCAACTATATATTCTAATTTCTTCATCAAAATTATTAAATTTAAAAGTCTTTATGTTAATTGCAATCTAATATATTTAATTTTATATCACTAAAGTTAATGTTTAAAAATTATTTAAATTACCAGAATATAAATTTAGATTTATTAAAAAATTTATTTATTTTTATTTTACCATTTTTGCTAGTTTCAGGTCCGTTTATACCTGATCTATTGATTTCATTGATGGTAATATTTTTTATCATTAATTATAAAAAATATGACTATAAAAAAATATTTTATTCTAAATATCTAATATTTTTACTTCTATTTTGGATCTATCTTATTATAAATTCATTTTTTTCAACATCGATATTAATTTCTCTTAAATCCTCACTTCCTTATTTTAGATTCATAATATTTTTATTTTTAATTAAATTTTTTTTAAATAATAATTTGTCATTAAGAATTTTATTAACGAGTTTTTTAATATTATATATTTTTTTATTACTTGATGGAATTATTCAGTTGTATACTGGCACTAATTTATTTGGATATAATCTAGATGCTTCAAAAAGAATAAGTTCTATTTTTAATAATGAGTTAATATTAGGAAGTTTCATATCAAAAACCTTTGTAATAATTTTATTTTTAATTTTTTTTTTAGATCTTAAACATAAATATTTTCTATTTATTATTACTATTATAATCTCTGGTTTATTAGTTTATCTTAGTCGAGAAAGATCTGCGCTGTTTGTTTATGTTTTGAGTTTCATTTTCTCGATATTTTTAATTAAAAAAGAATTTTTAGTAAGGATCATGTTAACTATTATTTCATTAATGTTAATCATCGTAATTAGTAATTTTGATCCAATGCAAAGATTATATTTTCATTCTTTAAGTCAAATTAAGGAAACAAAAGGATTCTATCCAAGTTCAAGGCATTTTTTGCATTATGATACTAGTTATAGAATATTTAAAGAAAAACTACTTCTGGGAGGTGGAATAAAATCTTTTAGACTCTTATGCGATAAAGAGCCTTTTAAAAATTCAGATGAAACAATGGTGAGTATTTCAGAAAAACTATATTCACCAACTAATGGTTTTGTTTTTTTATCAGATTTACATGATGTAAAAGATTATAAAGTAAATTCTTTATTAATTTTTAATGAAAATAATTACAATAAATTTAAATCAAGACTTGATGATCCAATTTTTGTCAAAAAAAATATAGATAGTACAGTTGCTCCTTCAAAAAAAATATTTGTCTTTAAAAAAGATATACAAAACAATAGCTATAAAAAAGTTTTTTTTAAAAATTATCAATATGTAAAAAAAGGTGATCTTTTGCTTTCAACTTATGAATTTAAAAATGGATGTAGCACACATCCTCATAATATTTATTTTCAGATTTTATCCGAAATAGGTCTGGTTGGATTTGTTTTTTTATTAGTATTTTATTTTTACATTTTAAAATCGCTTACTATAAAAATATACAATTACATAAAAAAAGACCAAATATCTTTGGACATTCCAATATATGGTCTTTATTTTTCTTTGTTTTTTCCACTTTTAACTTCAGGAAATTTCTTCAATAATTATTTTAGTATACTATTATTCTTACCATTTGGTTTTATATTAATATGTCAGCAAAAATAGCGTTTATACTATTATTTTTTATCAACTCATTAATATTTATAAATTTCAAAAAAATTTCAAAAATTATTAATATTTATGATCATCCAGACGAGAAAAGGAAGTTTCATGAAAAAGCTACTCCTATTCTTGGTGGATTTATTTTCTATTTTTCAATACTTTTTTTATTTTCCATTCAAAATTTTTCAATAGTAGAATTTCAAGGTTCTTATTTGTTTGAAAATAAATATTTTTTTATATTTTTGACCATAGTCTTTTTGGTCTATCTTTATGATGACATAAAAATTCTAGGTCCTAATTTAAAATTAATTTTAAAAATATTTATTATATTAACTTATTTAATTTTGGATCAAAGTTTATTAATTAATAATTTAGAATTTTCATTTGCTAAAAACAAAATTTTTCTCGGATGGTTTTCTATACCATTTACAGTTCTATGTTTCATACTTTTCATAAATGCTTTTAATATGTTTGATGGAATAAACTTGCAATGTGGTTTATATACTTTGCAGATATTTTTAGTTCTTTTTTTTATAACAAATAATATTATTTTTATTTATCTTATTATACCAATTACCTTTTTTTTAATTTTAAATTATTTAAATCTTTGTTTTTTAGGTAATAATGGATCTTCTATAATTTCATTTAGTATAAGTGTCATAATTATTAAAATTTACAATACCGATGCACTCATTTACGCAGATGATATTTTTATTATAATGTGTGTGCCAGGTTTTGATCTTTTGAGATTGGTTGTTAAAAGAATTATTAATAAATCCCATCCATTTTACCCTGATAGAAATCATATTCATCATGTGTTGTTGAAAAAATTTAATCAGAATCAGACTGTCTATATAATTCAAGTATTAATTTTTATACCAATTATTTTAAATTTTTTTACCTCGGTATCATCTATTTTACTAATATCTGTTACCATAATAACCTATTTTTTATTGATATTTAAAACATAACAAAAAATATTATCTAGTGAAAAAAAAAATATTATATTTAACGAGACTTAATCCTTACGACCTAAAGTCATGGTCTGGTCTAAGCTATTTTATACTAAAATCTTTGAGTAAAAATTATAAAATCATTACAGTTGGTCCATTAAGTAATAGAATAAGAATATTCTATTTGCTTAAGAGATTTTTATTGTCAAAATTAAATATTAAGTTTGATATTGACAGACCAATATTGGTATCAAAAGACTTTGCTAAACAAATCGAAATAAAAATATCAAATATTCAATATGATGCTGTCGTTACTTCTGAACCATATTTGTTAAGTTATTTAAATTTAGTCAAACCTGTATTCATATATACTGACTTCCTATTTTCTACTTTATACAAAAATTATTATTCTCATTTAAAAATTTCTAAAAGTACTTTAAAAGAAGGAAATTACTGTGAGCTTAGAGCATTAAAAAAAAGTAAAAAAATATTTCTTACAAGTCAATATGCGATTAAAGATGCATCTAAATTTTATAAAATAAGTAAAAAAAAATTTAAATTTATTCCTTTTGGCGCAAATTTAAATCCAATCCCAAGCAAAAACAAAGTTTTTGAAATTATAAAAAAAAAAAATTTTAAAATTTGTAACCTCATAACATCTGGTGTTCATTGGGAGAGAAAAGGAATAGCAAAGGCCATCGAGGTTGTTAATGAAATAAATAAAAAAGGCATTAAAGCAAAACTATACGTCGTTGGTATTCAAAGTGTAAAAAATTTAAATAATCTTAAAAATTTAAAGGTTATAAGATTTTTAGATAAAAATGATAAAAATGATTTAAAGATATATATAAATCTTCTTAAAAAAATGCATTTTAACTTGTTATTTTCAAAAGCAGAGGCTTATGGTCTAGTGAATATAGAAGCTTCTGCATTTGGGTTGTATTCTATTACTAACGATGTAGGTGGAATTTCTGGAGCAATTAGAAATAATGTAAATGGTTTTAGATTTAAAAAGAATAAAAAGCCATCCTTGATTGCAGATTATATAATTAGAATATTTAATGATAAAAATAAATTTATAATGAAATCATTTTCTTCTAGAAATTTATTTGATCAAAAATATGACTGGAATATTATCTCTGACTCTTTAAGAAAATCTATAAAATAATGATCTAATATAATTTAATAAATAAAAGAAAAGCAAAAATAGTAAGAATATTATTGAGTATTTACTTAAAAAATTTGAGATCTCTTGAATAATAGGTTTTTTAAATTTTATTGGCTCGTAATTAAGTAGATTATTAATTAACTCATTCTCGTTTTTTTTAATTCTATCTCCAATTTTACAAGAATTCTCTTCAGGAAATAATAAGCATGAAGGGTTAAATACATTGTAGAGGCCATCCTCTAAAACCTTTATTTTATCTTGATAATCTTTTGCTCTAGAAATAAAATTAATTGGTAGCTTTTCTGCATGATAGCCATAAGCAGTACTGTAGCAAAAAAGTTTACAAGTAGATGTTAAAAATCCTTCATTCTTATCAAGTCGATTTTGATCAATGAAGTAATCTATATTTTTAATACTATATGAATTTATATTCTCTCTTTTAATATTTTTAGAAAATTCACTAACAGACTTCATTGAATAAATAGCTTTATTTTTGAATGATTTTTCAGGAAAAAAATAATCTCTTGCTAAGTGGTAAGTAAAAGTTTGAACAATTGGTATTAACACAATTATTAATATAGTAATTTTTTTATTATTCAAAAATTCCGTTATTTTAAAGCTGTATGCACATAATATAATTATTGGAATTGTGTATATATAAAAAAATCTATTTCTCTCCCAAATACTTGAGACGATTGGCATTTTTTCTAATATCTCAGTTATAAATCCAAATTTAAAAATATAGAAAATGGGAAATATTAACAAAATAATAAGTAAAATTTTATTAAAATTAAATTCAATTTTTTTAATTTTTTTATAATTAAATATAAGCAGAAAAAACATTAATAATGGAATTACAGAGAGACCAAATTCTAATCCATGAAGATGCATATATGTTTTTTTTATATTGAATTGTTGTCTTTCATAAAAAAAAGGATCTGGAACTATGAAGAATGATGTTATAAATGTATAAAGAAAATTAAAAAAATTAGTAAGAATTGTGCTATCTAGTTTTCTTGGAAAATTCTCAAGTAAATGCAATGTATAACTTATTTTAGAAGCTGATATAATTAACCCTATAAACAAAGAAAGAAAGTAATTTTTAAAAATTAAATTATTTTTACTTTCTATAGAAAAAATTAAAATAATTATAAAAGATGTAACCACTATAAATGGAAAAATTGCAGCCGCTCCACCATAGATATAACTAGAAAAAATAATTGATGATAAAATTAAGCATATATATTTTAAATTAGAGTTTTTATTTTGCAAAGACTCTATAATTAAATAACAATTAATAGGCACCAACATGAAAAGAACAAGATTTACATGTCCGGCCAACATAGGATAAACGTTATTACCAGCAAACAAAAAGATTGAAGAGCAAATTAACGAAATATATTTAGAAAACTTAAAACTTCTTTTAAATAACAAAAAGGTTCCAATAAAAGACAAAAAAGACAAAATAAAAAAAAATATTTTTATAGAGCTACTTGGGCTAAAAAATATAAATAAAACTTGTATTAAAGAATAATAAACAGAATTTGGATCGGCAAAAAAAGGTATTATTCCACACTTATGTGCTGCAAAATCTGGAGGTATTATTCCATTCTTAATAAACCAAAGTTTTCCAAAGACCAAGTTAGGGACGAAATAATAAAAATCTTCTCCTGCAAGATGGTTGTCGAAAATTAAAAGTCTTTGAAAAATGAATTGATGTATAACAAATATAGTTAATGATAAAATAAAAAAGAAAAATTTTGTATTAAAATAATTTAAAAGCATAAATTAAAATTTTTTAAATCTTTTTTCTACGTCAATTTTTTTAAATATGAGCTTATTCAAAACTATTATTTTACTACCAAAACCACCAATTAAATTAATATTTTTTTCAACAATATTGCAACAATGGGGGATTCTCGTAAAAAAAATTTGAAAAAATAAAAAAACAGTTATTAGATAAATTAGTATTCTTTTAAAATTTAATTTTTTTTCATCATTTTGCAGCTCTAAACTATGGTAACAAAAAATTAACATAAAAATTATATGGATCCATCTTCCCCAATCTCTTGCTATAAAGAATAAAAAGAAGAATGGAGTTATAACTAGGATTAAATAAAGATAATGTTTATGCTGTTTTTTCGTAATTATATTTAAAAAATACAAAACAGGAATTAAATAAAAAAGAAATATAAAACTGTAATATAAAACATTTGAAAATGGTTTTGTCATATAGGAAAATTCAGATCTATCTGAAATTGGAGTTAGTAAGGCTTCCCATATCCAAAGAGATATATTGTTAGTATCTGGCAAGCTGCTGTAAATATTTTGAAGCATTTCAGGGGTGACGGTTTGAGTTAAAGATATGTATAAAAAATAAGCTAAAATAAATAATGGTAACGAAAATTGAATAAGTATTTTAATTTTTACTTGCTTGAAAATTTTTAAAACTTTCAAAGTTAAAAAAATATGAAAAATAATAAAAAAAATATTAATTTCATGTATCAAAAAACTTATTATTATTGATGGATAAAGAATAAAGAAATAAAACAAAAAATACTTTTTTAAATTTAAATTCCCAAGATATATTTTTTGATAAATTAGAGTATGTATCAAAGCTAAAAAAATACCAAAAACTTCCGATCTAGCATACCCACCCAAATCATAAAAACTAAAAAGTATAAATGCTGGGTTAAATATAAAATATATTTGATACCAAATATTTTTTGTTAATTTGCATAAAATTTTAAAAAATAATAATGCATTAGAAATATAAAAAAAAAAGAAAATAGTTGAAAATGAAATATTACTTTTTATTCCAAAACTATCTAAAAAAAATAAAACTTCACCAATAAATCCTCTTCTAATAAATCCTTGTGAGTAGTTCAAATGAACTTCTGAGTATGTCCATAAATTAATTATATTTTGTAATGAAAAAATATAAATGAAAAAAAATATAGAAAAAATTGAAATTATAATTGTAAAATAATATAAATTTTTATTAGTCATAAATATTAAACAACTTATTATAAATTTAATTTTTTATTTATTTTAAAAATTAGCTGCATCGTGTTTATGCTAAGTTTTATTTCATTTTTATTAACTTTTTTATTTTTAATAATATTAAGCATATACTTAATGGTTGATATTTTTTTGTCTCGCATAAATGATAAACTCTTATTTTTAAGAGAAAAAATAATATTTTTTTCTTTATTAATTTTATAATTACTAAAATTTAAATCCACAATTGTTTTTTGATATTTAAATGTGATCTTTAAATCTTGAAACAATTCGTTTTTCCTTATTTTTAATAAATGATTTTCAATTCTGAAACTTTTTGGATTTCCAAGTAGGTCAATCATTACAGAAATTGGATGAGGTAACCATTCGAAAAAGGGATAATTTTTTTTACCCATGAATACACTTTTTTGATGATAATTAAATTTAATTTTCTTTATTTTTTTGGAAATTAATTTCTTTTTTAAGTTAATATATTTGAGATTATTTAATTCAGAATTATGGACAATAAATTTTTTTTTAAAATTTTTTAAAATTTTTTCATTTAATAGCCTTAGTTCACTCTCTTTTTTTATCAATGGCTTTTCGACAATAAGATGACAATTTTTTTTTGATGAATGTTTGATTAAATCATAATGTCTTTCGGTCGGCGCAGCGATAATTATTAAGTCATATTGAATTTTAAAAAAATCTAATTTATTTATTGTAAAAATTTTATTTTTTTGCTTACTTTTTTTTAAAATCTTAACAATTTTGAATGATTTATCTTCTTTAAGGTGCTTATAATATCTTTTGCCTATCAATCCAAAACCAATTAAACCTACTCTGATTGTCATTTCAAAGGATCTTGACTTTTGGAAAAGGAATTAAAAATTTAGGTTTATAATCCAAATTTTTATTCTTTTTAATAATATCTTTGTAATAATTCCAAGCTAAAACAATTACTATATCTGGTCTATATAAATTAAAGTATTTTGGATTTATTATTGGTATTTTTTTACCTGGAGTAAATTTACCTTGTTTAATTTTACTATCATCAAAAATATATTTAATTATATTTTTATCTAATTCAAAAAAGTAAGTAAATGTTGTTGCTTTAGCAGGTGCACCGTAACCTGCTACTTCTGTATTCTTTTTTTTATATTTTAATAGAATTTTTTTTAAATTATTTTTAATTTTCATAATATTTTTAAAATATAAATAATAAGTCTTATTTAAAAATAATTTATATTTTTTTTCAATTTTAATTTGTTTATTAATTTTGTTTATTTTAATTTTTTTTTCGTTTTTTCTACATAAATAGAACCTAATAGAACCTCCCTGAGCCTCTACTAAATCAAAGTCGAAAAGTTCTAAATTAAAATTTTTTGCAAATTTAATGACTGGTTTTAAGCAGTGATAATCAATGTGTTCATGGTATATTGTATCAAAAGTTTTTTTTTTAATTACATTTAGTCTATATCCAACCTCAAAAATAAAAATTCCATCTCTAGTCAATAATTTTTCAACACCATAAAAAAAATCATACAAATTTTCTAAATGAGCACAAACATGATTAGCAGTAATTATTTCAAATTTTCCATATTTTCTGAGAATTTTAATACTATTTTTCTCGGTG
>MDTB01167562.1_pt1 | contig 10135 bp, 3 predicted proteins | sample 811161 | NCBI WGS metagenome assembly MDTB01 (sample SAMN05326650, study PRJNA326480) | marine metagenome | isolation source: seawater | place: Mediterranean Sea | collected 2009
CACCTGAACTGGGGTCAAAAGTAAGAGTGTTTTTAGCCATTAGATAGTGCTTTTAGTAAAGTTTTGATTTCATTAATGTCATCCTTTAAAGATTTCAAATCATTCTCCATATTATCTATTCTATTTGTTCCTTGCTTTCTCTTAGCACGTAGTGAAATATAATTATTATATTCACTAGAACTAGTATTTACAATAGCATTACTATTGCCATCACGTGTGAGATTGTTGTGTCCTTCTACTTTCATATTATGCAAGTGCAATAACTCTTAGATTCTTCACTCTAGGTGGTTGAGCCTGATTAGTACCAGTTCCTACCAATTTAATACTAAAGTATCTAAAGGTTGGCAAGTCATCTATAGTAAATTCATAATCATTCCATATTACCTGATTTGATGTATATGCTATAACATCAGTCTTAGCAGTTAAAGAATCAGGAAGTCCACTATTTTTTGAAGGATCTATGACTTGTCCACTAGATAATAAGTTATCATAACCAGGGAATGGTTGATAAATTAATTCATCATTTGGATTTTCTGAAATAGCATAGAATGCTCTAAGGTCACTGGTCAAATTAATATGACCCTCTAAATGAATCTTAATTCCAGTTGCTCCAGATTTTAAAGTAACTGGTTTAGATGCATATACAAATGCATTAGGATCATCCTTCAATGTTTTAACTCTATTATCTGTAATGTAATTAGTAACTGGATTATTAATTCTATTAGAACTTAAAATAACACCAATTCTATCCAAATCAACTACAGGGGAGAGTGTAGGATCTTCACCATAGAATGATAAATTCATTGTAAATGATTTATTATCAGGAAGAGTAGTTAATGATGTTGTTTCATTAATTCTAGATGCTACCATTCTAGGAGTAGACATATAGTTGTCTCCCTCTAAAGTAATATCTTCAAATCCTTTATCTTGGAATGGAGATTCAGATCCATCAATACTAGATGAAGTAACAGTTCTAATTTGACCTGATAAAGCAGTACCTGCTGGTGTTATATTTTGAACTATAGGAGTTACAATTTCAAATGGTATATTTTCAGTAGAAAGTATTTGAGAACCACCAGCAGATTTGGTTTGATTGAAATGTAATTTTGGAAGACTAGTTCCTACAGATCTATCTACACCATTAGCAGACATGTCCAATTTAACATTAAAGTAATCTAATCCTTGAGGATTGGATACAGTAGCATCTGCCAAATTATGATTTGTATTAATTCTTCTTAGAGAAACTCCATTCAATTCATACTTATTAACTTGATCAAGAGCACTGTGTGATAATGTTTTAGTAGAATCAACTCCTCTAGTCACACCTGTTAATGTGTTATTGGATACTCCACTGTAAGAAAGTATCTCACTTCCTACCTTAACATATCCTAAGTTAGTTGAACCAACACCTACATTTTCAAACTCAGCAAAGTCAGTTCCATCATCTACACTTATAGATCCTGTAGATGCAGAATCATAATCTGCAGATAGTACAGTAGGTTGAACATCAGATCCAACATCAGCGAATGTTACTGTATTCTGAGTAGAATACATTCCATTATTTTTTTGATTAACCTTAATATGAAGTCCATCACTCACTGTTACAGGAGAACCTGATAATCTTACATTTCCTCCAGCAGTGTAGTTTAGAACTGTGACACCAGCACCTGTTACATAATTGATAGTGTTAGTAGCACCAACTACAAAATCACCTTGAACATTATCAAGAACAAATTCATTAGTTCCAGTAAGTGAAGCAATAGAGAACTTAATATCTCTTCCTAGAGAAGTTAATCCTACAGTGGCAACACCAACTACATCACCAATTGTATAACCACTACCACCACTCACAACAGTTGCAGCAATAGCAACTCCATTTGTAATAGTAAGATTTAAAGTTCCATTTCTTCCACTTCCAGTTTGAGTAACCATAGGAACATGGTTATAAGTTTCACTACCAGAGGAAGGAGTATAACCAACACCAGGATTGGTAATTGTCAAATTGCCAGTTGCTGTTCCTGCAGCACCTACATATCTTCCTGTTGCATTGCTACCAGTTTGTTGAACTATATTTCCAACAGTAATTGCAGTATCAGATATGGTAGTGTTAAATCCAATCCTTATTTTATTTGAATTAATTTCAAATGAGTCCTTAAGTAAAGGTGGAATATCATCTGAGTATGTAAGTAAAGGTGGATTTGTGAAATTAATAGTTCCACTTCTCTCACTAAATCTTGCTCTATAAAGAGTAAACTTAAGATCTTCATATTGACTTGCATTCCAAGTCTCACCATTTTGAGATTTGAATAAAGAACCTAAAGTAGGTTGTTGACTGACAACTATCTGTTCAGCTTCTGGTCTATCTTTAGTCTGAACATCAGTCTCTCCCATTCTAGAAATCCAAGCAGTATATTCATTACTTGTAGATAGTAAAACTACTGCATATGATTTATTACCAGGTAAGTATACTGGAGACTGGAATGTAACTGTAGTTTTTATTGAAGCATCATCAGAAATATTAACATCTTCAGGATCTAATACTACTTCACCAAATGGAATTATTTCTGTAGTAGGAACTCCTAGAGACATTGTTCTTAACTGAACACTGACAGGTAAGAATGCATCTTTAGATCCAAAGTAAAGATCTACCTTAGTAAGGTATACATCAGATCCTACAAAGAATGACTGAGCAAGAGGATCTCTAACTCCCCATCCACATTCTTTCTTTAATTGTCCATATCCAGCTTTATCAGCAATACCAGTTTCACTAGCAATTGCATCAAAATTAGCTTCAACTGCTGCCACATTAGCAGCATCTGATTCAAAAGCTTCTACAGCACCAGCAGTATTTGCAAATTCAAGATGCTCTTCCATTCTTGCTTGAATAGCTGTTGAACTAGCATCAGCACCCAATTCTTTAGCAATAGATGCAGTCCAATACTTAACATCACCTTCACTAGGAGTTGTTTGTCCAGATCCTTGATTAGCGTCTATAAATTTTGCATAAGCAGCTCCTATAGGATCATTGACCTGAACAGTTGTTACCTGATTCTGATCATTAGTAATAGGAACAATACCAGTATTATATGAAGTTTGTGTAACACCATTATAAGTCTCACTCAACTTACCTTGGAATCCTGCAGATGCTCCAAAATCTGCAGTTTCTTCTTTAGTATCTAAATCTTGAACTACATCAACCCATTTTACATTATTAGTTCCTCCATTAACACTACTGCTTATTGTAGTTCTTGAAGCTACTTTTGTAGTAATAGGTCCTGATGAAGATTTACTCTCTACTTTTGTTAAAACATCTGTAGAAATATTCTTTACACTGATGATAGTAGACTGGATAGTATTAATACTTCCAGATGATTCAAATACTTTAGATACATCAGTAGTAACATTATTACCCTCTTGACTATTGACATTGCTGCTAGTGAGTCTAAAGACCTTTTTACCACTCTCAAATTTTGGAGTAGTAATATTATTAGGGTTAGGAATAAAGAATGATCCAATCACACTACCAACACTATCACTTCTAAGTTTTACTGCAGAAATTGTAGCTTGAGCACTTGATGTTTCTCCTACTAATTTAAGATCCTTTTCAACATATCCAAAATAAGTGTTATCTGCTTTTTCTGCTAAAGATTCCAAATCTATGTTAAGAATAACAGATGTTGAGGAATACAATTCTGGTATATTAGCAAGATCTGAAGAAGAAGTTGCAGAAGTTGTAGTAGAAGATGATGGAACAATGTTATCAACTATGACAGCACCTAAAGTTCTACCAGTACCACCTGAATAGAGAGGAGTAAATTGATAATATGGATTAACCTTATATGTTTCAGTAGGAGAATCAAAAGGTCCACGTTTGTGATTTGATTGTGCTACTTTAAATCTAATTAATTCTTTACCATTAGCAGTGGTTCCTATGACAGTTTCACCTACTTGGAAAGTTCCAGTAGTCATAGAAATTTCAAGTAATTTGGGTATAATATACTTTGCTACATCTTGACCATCAAAGAATGCATAAAGACTAGTTGATGGTTTTAACGTTCTAGCATCAAATTTAATATTCCTAGACCTCATATTAGAGGCTATTTGAGTATTAATTACCTTAGGTCCTTCGTTAATAGTGCTAAATGTTTCTCTAACTAAACTCTTACTTGCTGTCCTAGTAGAAGTACCAGTCTGATATCCATTAACTGTTGTTACTTTCTGCAATTCATCATGATTCCACTCTGTCTTAGTATCTGACCAATTTTCTTTAAATCCAGTCCAGTTATCTGCCCATGAACTCCAAGTTACAGGACCATATCCAGTTCTAGAATCAAATCCAGCAGCATCTAATTGTTCTCCAGTATTAGTATAAGTTGTAAGATCATCATGTTTAGCCTCAAGTACAACTTGATCTATCCATATATCAGAATCAGGAACTAGATCTACAGTTCCTCCATAATAACTTACCAAATATGGCGTAACATTTTCTACTCTAGTAGCAAAAGGTTGATCAACATGAACAACATCTTCATAATCTAGAGTTAATACCCTACCAGTTTTTCTAATTCCATTAGCACTATTTAAATCTAATTTAAGATCCAATTCAGTTGTATGGTGAGCAGGTCTTAATTCTCCATTATGGTAATCAATAGAATTCTTTACTATGGTAGTCTTAAGTTGATTTTCTGTATTAGCAAAATCATCTACAAAGAATCCAGATTTAAATCTGTTCAATCCATCAGTATCAGTTATTTGCATATTTAATGTATCACTTTCTAATAATGTAAGTGATGTATAAAATTCTAAATTCTCAATTCTCTTTTCAAGTTTATTGATATCACTCATCTGATATCTCTTATAATTAGCAAGAGTTATACTTGCATCATTAACATTGAATAAGTATGCAGGTAATTTAATTGACGCTACTTCTAACGCTCCATCTATAGGAACTGGAAATTCTGGAGTCTCAGCAGGAGATCCTTTTATTAATTGAAACTCTCCACTCTTAGATAGATAAATTTTATCACATCTAGAAAGATAGAAAGAATAATCTAATAGAATAGATCTATCAGATGCTAAAATATTTTGAGCAGAATTGCCAGATGCAGTAAAAGATCTACCTAAAAATTCAAAAGGAGATCTAGCAGTTCCTGAAAAATCAGAAACTCTAGGTCTTATGTCAATAAGATCACTTACTCTACAATCATTAATTATATGTAAATCATCATAATCAAAATTATCATAAGAATTTACAGTAGTAATATCTCCAGTATCAGATGCTGTGAAATATGCAGATTCAAATATAATACTCAATCTCTTGGATGGTGCATCATAACCTGGTTTTCTTACCACTCTACTATAATCATATATGGTGCTTCTTTGTCCATCATCATAAGTAAACTCATCAGTTATGTTATTAGAACCTAAAGCAAGAGCACCAACTGTTGCAGTAATTCCTGATTCTTGGAAAGTTACTATTTCACCAACTTGAAGATCAAAATCATTTAATAAAGTATAATCAATAGCAGAATCAGTATTTTTGCTAACATATACTCCAGTTGATTTGCTAGTATCACCAACAAACATTTCTCCAATTAATAGGTCTCCAGTTTTTGCTGTTGGACTATTGATAGAAGTTAAAGTTAATACTGGTAAAGATGCATTATTAGTATTAGATGATTCATATACACCATAAACTTTAGTTACATCAGGAACATTTAATGATATCTCACCATCTTGAACTCTAGTTCCAAAAACTGTATTATATGTCAAACCATCATTTAATGTGGTGGTTCCTATTCCAGATGTTGAACTTGCTGATCCAACTATATTAAGTACATTAATTTTTTGCTTTTCTTTAATTTTTGAAGTTACATTTATTTTACGTAATGTTGCTATCAGTTTAGCTGGACTATCAGTTCCTAATCCATTTATGGTTACTTGAGTAGATCCTGTATTAAAATTAAACTTATCTGCTGATAATGACTCTGTGGTTCCATCAGTTCTTATTAAAGTATAATTCTCTTCATCATATGATAAAAAAGTTTCATTAGCATTTCCACTACTAATAGCACCAGTGGAATTACCACTAATAGTAACATCAAATTGTTTTTTGATTGTAATATGAGAATCTGTTAAATCTACAGTAGAAACATTTTTCTTAGGAAGATGTGTATATAGATTATTGTCAGTAGAAGATTGGAATTGAGAAGTTAATACCTTAAAGTTAGATGGATTAATCTCTCCAGAAAGAGCATCACCAGCTATTATAGTAGGCAATCCCCCCTCACAAACACCAGCAACAGTAGTAACTCCAGATATAGTTAAAGAATTTTGAGAAACACTTTCAATTCTTGCATAGGAAACAGTAGTTTTTCCTGGATTACTATACTCTACAATATTTCCAACAGTAGCAATTCCACTAAAGAATTTAGTTGGATCTGCACTAGTAACTGTAGAAATTCCTAAAGATGCTCCTGAAGTAGTTGCTGCACTAATATTAACTTCTCCAAGATTAGCGAATAAACTTTGCTTTACATCAGCATTAAAAGTACTTGCTGTACTTACAGTTCCATTAATAGATTTAATATCACTTGTAGTATAAGATGTGGATGCTGCTGAAATATTTCCACTTTCAACTCCATTAAAGATTAGTTGCTCACCAGTAATAAAGTTTCCTTTTGTATTATAAGCAGTAATAGCAGTACCAACAGAATTATATCTCAAATATCCTATAGCACCACTAGATTTTCCTTTAATATGAGTTGGAACAACTAGAGCATTTGATGGATTAGTATTTAAAGTTATATTGGTATATGTTTGAATATCATATAATGCAATATCCCACTCATTTTCAGTTGGAACTGAACTATTATAAGAACCTGATTCTAGAGCAAAATCATATACACGTGCCAATCCTATCTCTTTACCAGCAGCAGTAGTTCCTGCAGCACCAACTCTTTGATCTCTTAAACTTACAGTGTAATCAGTTCCTATTCCTATAATAGGAGAACCACTAATTCTATTTAAAGTAAATGTAGGACCAGTAACATAATTAATACTTTGTCCTTCTAAAAGTTTTGTAGTTCTTGGTTTTTCAAAATCCAAAAATGTAGGAACAACAGTTTCTACTTCAAATCCTTCAACGTATGCTTTTCCTGGTGATAACTTATATGTTCCCAAATCTTTACTGGGAGTATTGTTATTATAAGTTATTTGGTTTGAATTGAATATTCCATTATTACCTTCAAAATCATTTAAAGTATTTTTGGTAGTAAGAGAGAATGGTCTAATATAATAGTTACCAGACTCATCAAAGGTTCTTTTTGCTAATTCATTTCCCAACTCATTATAATCATTCTCTTGACGTACATATATTAATTCTCCACCCCTAATATCCATCAATTCTATAAAATTAGATGGTTTAGTTTCTTGTGAAGAAATTGCTGTTAATACTACTGATATACTTAATCTATCAGCTCCTGGTGCTGTATAGTTACTATATCCAGCAGCATTATCTGTTAAATCTTCATCTAAATCAGAAGTAACTATAGATTCCTGAATACGCAATCCAACTTTAAAATCCCCATCATTACGATAAGGATCTAATACAAGAGTTTGAGATTTTACTTCTACAAAATATCCTTTGACAAAATATATTCCTTCTGATAAAACTGCAGCAGATCCAACAAAAGAACATGCTCCAGTAACTAATTGAGCAACAGGTTCTCCTGGTTGAAATACTAAACCACTTCTAGTGGTTACTACATTATTATCTAATAATAAACTTTCTCCTGAAGAAAATACTTCATTACCTTCTCCACCAGTATTTAAATATGTAAGAAATAGAACATACCAATTACCACCAGTTGGTTTTCCAATATATGACTTTATTTTTGCCTTTACTCCAGATATACTACCTACTACTACTTGATCTAATAAATTATCTAGATATGAATTAACATCTACACCTTCATTAGATATTTGAATTCTAATAGAATTATATCCTCCATTATACCTAACTCCACCTCCAGTTACAGAAGCTCCATCTTTAAAAACATGTTGTCCAAATTTTTCAATCTGATTCTGAAGAATAGATTGAATACCAGTCAGTTCACGTGCTTGAACTGGCAATCCTGGTTTAAATAGTATTTTGCAATAAGTGTCTTTTGCATCAAAATCGTCAAAATAAGGAGCGACGTTTAGATTGGTTTCCTGTGGCATGATTCTTTAGAATTGCAAAATGACTTTGATATCTTCTCTTTGATTAGCAGACCTAGTAATAGAAGGTCTATTATCAACATAAATTATATTTCCAGAGTATTTCTTAACTTCAGGATTTGAAATTCCTTGTATGAAACTCTGACCAAGGTAGTATGTTCTATTATTTATTATGGTACTTATACCAGGACTTCCTGATGTTCCAAAGTTAGTATCTATTCCTAGAGTACCTTCATTACTAGCAATATTTACATTTCCTCCAGTTGTAGGATTTGCTGTAAATGAGTGTAATGAGAATCCATATGTTGGATCTGTTTTTAAAGATCCATCACTATTAAATCCAACTAAACTCTTATCTTGCCAATATTTCAAAACACCTGTTGTTTGATCATAAGAAACAACTCTACCCACAGCAGTAGATCCTACACCAACAGTTTGAGTAAATTGTCCATCTAAATTAAAGGTAGCAGTGGTATAACCTGCACCAATAAGTTTCAGAGCATAAAGTGAACTAGCTTTAGATAAAGTTAAATTGGCAGTTGAATCATATGCTTGAGGATTTTCTACAATTCCAATTCTAGCAATCTGGTTGCCTGTTATAAAATCTGGATTTTCTGTATCATTTTCAATTTTAGAATAGACTAAAACATTATTAGATCCCAACTCCCTATAGATATCTGCACCATGTCCACCTTGAGGTGGTATAATAACATTAAAGACTGGTAATGTTGTACCAGTAGGAACACCTCCAGTCACTAAATCAACAGTACCATAAGTATATCCAGATCCACCTTTTGCAATATTAATAGATTCTACTTTAGCATCATTATTAATAACAATAGTTGCTTCTGCACCAGAACCATCTCCGCTAATAGGAACACCAGTGTAGGTTCTATTTGCAGTTCCTATACCAGCTCCTCTACCAACAATAGTAGCAATTTTTAATTGTCCACTACTAGATGCATTATCTCTTACAGCAGAATTATCTGTGCTAGTATCCCAGTCATTGGGAACAGGCATAAAGTTAGTAGAATCAAACTTAGATATATCACCTGGTTTAATGGTATAAAGATATTTCCATAAATAACCATCTCCACTATCACCTGCTGCTTTAGGTTCAAGATCTGTAAATGTAGGTTGGTCTAGTGATGGTCTTCCTGTAGTATTTTCTGGATCTGTTCCATTCTGCAAACAAATATAAACTTTAAAATCTTCATTTACAACAAAATATTTTGATGAATATAGATTAGTTGCTCCAGAAGGTTGTGCAGTATTTGATCTACTAATATCACCACGATACATGTCATAAGTTATACCTGAAGTCCAAGTATTCTTATTAACCATCCTACGTACATCTGAAGAAGTAATTTTCTTCAATGCAACCATAGTATCCCAATAATCATCTTCTTGATCAAAACTATCCTTTGGTGCAGGAGGATTTGATTCCCAAGTTGATGAATAATTAGTAGCATTAGGTAAACCAACAAAAGAATAATATGAATTGACAGTAGAAGTTGCTGCTGAGACAAAACTCTTAGCATTCAATATTCTAAGTTGATCAGTTATAATGGCTGACATTTTTTACTATTTTTTTAGTTATTTATGTGTTATAATTTACGTATCTTAAAGGATTAACCCTTTCAATTATTGGAGAACTAGATATACCACTTAATCCAGTAGAATCACCAGCATAAGAAGTAAATACTCTTGCTGATCCTCTAGGTTGAGTAGCAATTCTTCCCCAACTATATTCCCCAAAGAACTCACTATGTCCAAGTCCAGTCAATCCATTATAATCTTGAACACTGACTGTTACTTGTGCAACATAGGTTAGTCCAATTCCTATACCCATAGTTTGAGCAATAGAAACTTGAGCAACTTCATAGACATTATCTAAGAAGGATGTTCCTATACC